>Ga0307947_1003175_pt1 | contig 13265 bp, 14 predicted proteins | sample OrgLakmetagen232_FD_201840 | JGI IMG/M metagenome (GOLD analysis project Ga0307947, IMG submission 201840) | Saline water microbial communities from Organic Lake, Antarctica - #232 | ecosystem: Environmental > Aquatic > Non-marine Saline and Alkaline > Saline | place: Antarctica: Organic Lake...
GCGGATTGGTGCGGCAAGCACTAAATTATATATTGAGAGGGGTGCGGATTGGTGCGGACAGGGTAAAAATAACTCTTTTTTTTAGGGGTGCGGAACGAGTACATGTTCCTACGGTACGTTATTTTGTACATCTCGCCAAACCACTTGATTCTCCACTTCATTCCTTTTGTAATGATTTTCTACTATTGCAAGGACTTGAAACAGAAATTACCACTGAATTTTGTGCAGCAGGTAGCTGTTATAAAGCCATAGCAGCAAAAAGTAGGGTTCACGTCAAGGCTGATCAGGTATGGCTCCCCAAAGGCCCAAAAATGCTTTGGGGAAATCATTTTGATGAGATGAGGCTTGCTAATTCGTAGAGCCATACGACGAGAGCATGCAAAAAACATCCTTTTTAGACCTCATTCCTCCCCTTTGTTAAATCCAGGTATTTCATTTCCCTTTTCCCCTTCCTATTGGTAAAAATGTTGACAAGGACTAGATGTCTGAAGCAGACAAGAGACACCTGTTTTGCTGTTATGTCTGCGTCTTTAAATTGGCAATGGTCTGGATGGGTGAACGTGTTTATGATGCGGATCTCTAGCAAGGCTCTGACACGCCCTTACCCAGTACACTCACCAATTAGGACCAGATAGATGAACCACGGGTCGTTCCAAGGGTCTTCCCTGCAGCAAGATAAAATAAAGGTGGGATGCGAGCAGTCTTTTTGGCCAGTCGCAGGACAGAGTCTTTGAGCGTGAGGTACACATCGTCCGGTGTAAAAGGAATAATGAAACATCGTAAACGTAACCACAAACATCATTCAGAAAGGGAAGGAAAGGGAGTAATGCAAAAACTATAACAATGTTATTATAGCATCTATTGCACAGGGAAATAATTTCACTGTGCGCCAACAGCACAGCTCCCCCACCCGTTAAACCTTGCTTCTACAAGCAACTGGCACAGGACAAAATTAGAGTGAGTTTATCTGACTCTATTTGATAGAGGTGTGAGAATGACTTCGTTTTGTGCATGGCTCCTTTGTCCTTCACTTAACAAGGAGCTGAAAGTCTCCCACCTGGACTTCCAGGCATGCCGCAATTGCCAGAGTATTGCACCCAGAAACAGAGCGCACCCAATCTGGCCGCACACCATAAAAGAAGCAAAAAAACGGTGATTGTTTCGCGCAACGCAGTTGCCTACAGAATGAGTATGAAAAAGGGTGAACGAGTCAGGCTCTGAACAGCAAATTAGTCAGCAAAGAAGCGCCCACACGTCAAGCTGCTTACCTACAACAGCGCAATGATGGTCAAAGTGCTCCTGAAAAGGGAAGGACCAAGAAAGAAAGAGAGAGAAAGAGAGAGGGAGGACGAAAGAGTAGTCAGCCAAAATCCATTAAGAGTCGCAATGCTTTTTTAGTCTCCCTGAAGAGTGAGTTGCAGAGTTGACAAGATACTCATTTCATCTATGGAACCTCTTACAAGTATCAGTCAACATTAATTGCCAAGTGCAAGTGGAAGGGTAATGGAACTTATCTAGACTGATGTAAATAACCAGGGATGGACAAACCTGTACGTACAATGTACATGTCCGTTCATATAAGGATTTCCCAGCCAATAATACGTATATTGTGTTTTATACACAGCAAGTACGTATTTATCTATGGTTCTGACCAGCTTTATAAGTAACACAGAGAAATATTGCTTACCATGCAGGCATTGCAGATGCCGCAGTGATGGCTTCTTGGCGGGCGCCAAATCTTGCACGTTGCACAGTCTGCATGTCAAAGTGTTTTCACAGAGTGACACTTGCACAGAACAGGCTTGAGTTTCATGTGACAGCATGCAGAAGCTTTTAAGCATCCCTGAATCCGCAAGTGCTAAAAATAAAACGTCAATCAACCAACTGGGTTCCTTACATTTCCTTTTTTGCATGACATTGCCTTCTATAAAGGAGCGTGACCAAACTCCTTTGGCGTCCTTAGAATAGGCCTCGTACTCCACGACTGATGTCCCATCACGTTCCTGGTTCTCCAGCTGCTCAATTGCAGGATCTGTGAAAATCAAGCAGTCACCTCACGAAGCTGAGTAGCTGAACATTTTGTGGTGCTGGTAATAAGACAGATGTGCAAGCGTAAAGACTGGCACGCACCTGGCACTAGATGTGGGACTAGCATTCCGGGGTCAGACAGCAGGGTCAGCAATAGCTGTGCTATGGAAAGCATTGGGAATACTGCACACAATAAGTACAGCCACACGGGGGCCGTTTCGGAGTAGCTCAGAGGACCTGGGCTTGCAAAGCCTATAACTGCCAGGAATGCGATCCAGAGCGTGAGCGCCAGTGGTCCGACGTGGTTCTCCTTTATCATGGGGAAGCAAGGAGAAGCAACTCTTTGCATGTGGCCTTCATGCCCAGCTACTATCGGGCTCTCAACGTTGCATAGTAATAACTTGAGAAAATTGACAAACACAACTGGCAAGTAGAAGTTTATTAAATTCAAATAAATCAAACAAATACATCACATAATCCAAATTTATTGGCAGCAGTCTGGCCTGTCTTCAGGCCTGTTTGGCCTGCCATGGCAACACAGTGACTGAGGAGGAGGAGGCATAGACAGGAGCTGTCAACGGGGGAACAGACACATGGATCCAGAGGTAATAAGCGGAAGTCAGAGGAAGATAAGGCCCTTGGACACGTCCTGAGGCGCGCTAGTGCTTCCTTTGTGGGGTTGATGTCATGTTAGCGTGATAGAAGGAATCAACAGTGTAAATACTGGCTGGCCACTGAATGTGTGGGTCCAGGGTGCCACCCTGCATATTTTTTGCTTAAAGCTTTCGGAAGGCTTGTGCCGGGGCGCTTCCCACTCGCCAATCCTGTGCATGATGATGCACATCTGAATTGTGATTATTTATCAGAAGGGTGGTTGCGGGATGGCGCTTGCGAAGAAGAAGGATCGGTCGGTGCTCAATTAAGAAGGAACAGCAGCATGCTTTGAACGATTGAGGGCTGCATTTGCGTAATTGATTGTGTATGAAGTACTGTTTCCCGAGAATGCTTAGCGAGGATGCAGCAATCTGTCCAAGGGGAGAAATCTAATCGTTATCTTTGATTCCCATGCATCCATCTATTCCATCTATGGAGGCACACGCACCCATGCTCATGCCTGTCCGTTGGACAAATACATGCAAGCGGGATGTTGGCTCAGAGACGTGTTCACGTGCATCCTGAAACAGAAAACATTGTGCATGCGTGCTCACCCACTCAAGCACCGCTAAAACACACACAGGCTTCGGAAGGTGTAGGCGTGATCCCTAGCAAATATAGAGGTGGCATGTTTGTGTATCAATTTGCACAAGTGCTCTTTCCCCTTATATAGTATGCTTCATCTCCTGTTCGTGCCTCTTAATTTGGCATCTTAAGGACAACTTACCGTTCCTTTTGCAAATTTGCAGTGCCCCCTTCCGAGAGTGGAGCCTGAGTATCTGTTCCTCACCCACAACTTTGTGCTGAACAAGCTCAAGGCCTTCTCTCCTCCCTGCCAAGTGAACGTCCAGCTGGAGGTGGACGGCACCACGCTGCCCACTGTCTACGCCGGGCACATCTTGGACAGCTCTGCTCAGGGCTACTACTCCTTCACTGCACCCCCCCGGGATCTGCTGCTGGACAAAGACATTTTTGGACTGCGTCTGAAGTCCAGTGAGTGTGGTTTAATGTGCAGGTGTCACCCCATACCCCCTCCCCTTTTGGTTATTGAAGCAAGTAAAGGACCTCATCAAACACCCAATCCCACACAAAAGTGAACTAGATTATTTTAAATGTGCAGCCTTAATTGTGCCCTTGTTGCCATTCCCCGATTGCATCGCAGCTGGCATTATCATCTTGCAACTCAGGGACCGTGCCCCCCCTTGGCGGCAAGATAAGGGCAGGCAGAGGGCACAACCGAAGGTGAGCCAAAGTTACTTCGGTCATGTAAGTACTTACATGCAAGGCAATTTCTGCTTGTTTCAACCTAGGACCACTCAGCGCCCGTCATGCAACCAAAAAGTGGATTGCACAGCAGGGACTAGCAGGACATCCATCGTAAAAAACAAATGGAAGAAACTAGGTATACAGTGCGCTTTGCTCGAGCAAGGGAGCATGCTGTCACGCTGAAATAAAGCCATGTTGTCTGATAAGTGGCATCTCTGGCCAATTGCCATCGAGCACATGTGACGGTTTAATTAAGGCATGGTGAGGTCCATCTTTTTTGGTGTTTTGGCCTTTTGCAAATGCCTTACTTTGCCAGGTGCATGCAGTGACCAGGGTATTTCCAACCTGCTCTTTCCTCTTCCCCCTCTCCCCACTCCCCAATACACCGACTGCTGCACTCAAACTCTCCTTCCTTCCCTTCCTTCACCTTGCTTTGCAGCCTCAGCCTCGGATTATTGGCATCACTACCTCCATCCGCGTCGGTAAGGTTGATAAGGATCACTCACATTCATGATCATTTAAATCAAATTTGCTGCTTTGGCTCCGGTTAGGTCAGGCTATAAGTGTGAGCATTGTTGCGCCCTCCCACTGTCCTTTGATCTTACATGTGCACGTCCAAGCACACACACACACACACACACACACACACACACACACACACACACACACGCACACACACACACACACACACGAACACACACACACACACACACACACACAATCACACACACACACACACACACACACACACACACACACACACACACACACGCACACACACACACACACACACGTACACACACATACATACACACACAAACACACACACACACACGTACACACACACATACGTACACACATGCACACACTCACACACAAATACACATTACACACAGATTTCCTCAAAGACTGCTTTACCACAATCCAAGAGCCGCGCCACCCAGTGAGCATTAAAGTGCAGGTCAATGGCGTTCGCCAACCTGAGCACCACGCTAATGCCAGTCTAAGCCACAACAAGTGCGTGCAGTGTGTATGTATGTGTGTGTGTTTATGGGTGTGTGTGAATTAGTGACGGATGGTTGGGTGGATGTGGGTCAGGAAAGGTGTGTGTATGCCTAATGCCTACTCATGTGCGGAAACAGGCGTGTGTGTGTTCACATATGTTGGCAGCTCTGCGCTTTAGTTCACACTTCTTTGACGTCCAGAACTCCTGTACAATGTCATTGTGCTTTAGAAGTACCGCATGAATGCACCAATATTATGACTTCGTAATCCTAGGGAGTCACAAAGTGCACTTTAGCCAACAGCCGTTGAGTTGTGCGCGTCTGTGTCTGACACTTGCTTCATGTCAATTTGGCATGCCACTAGACTTTTACTGTACTGGCATCAGCTTTGCATTAAATCGGTGTACATGTTACATTTAATTGGCACGATTGTACAGCGAGGCAGCTACTACGTGCTGGGCCTACCCTTTGCGCTCATACAGGGCTGAGAGTTTGTAGGCACGGCATAGGCGTTTACATTCAATTTGGCACCAACATGCAGGCAAGGCAGCTACTACGTGCTGGGCCTGCCCTTTGCGCTCATACACGGCCGAGAGTTTGTGGCATGGAACCAGCTTGACAGCAACACCTTAGAATTGTGCGTGCAGGACTTGGATCAAGCGGTGAGAGCTTTGTATTGTGTGTGTGTTTGTGTGTGAGCGCGTGCGCACGCGTGTGTGTGTGTGTGTGTGTGTGTGTGTGTGTGTGTGTGTGTGAGCGCGTGTGTGTGTATGAGCGCGTGTGTGTGTGTGTGTGTGTGAGCGCGTGTGTGTGTATGAGCGTGCGTGTGTGTGTATGTGCTTGTGTGTGAGCGTGCGTGTGTGTTCTTTAGTGCATGTGCAAGCATGTGCCCGGTCTGAGGTTGCCGTTTGCGCCAGCATGTCATATCAGCGCTGATGCATGAATTGTCATGAGGTTCTGCAGCGCTTAGAAACAACGACGAAGGGAAGGCTACCACTCTTTGGCTTCATTATACAACTGAGGCACACCCTGCACAAAAATATTTTGAAATGTTTAGCTCGCTTGTGTGTCGTTCCTTATCCTTTTTGAGGGTTTGGTGTTTACGTGACCATTGCTGGGTAGGTGAGCATGGTATGTTACGTGTTTTCTTTTTTCTTTCAAGGAATGTGCCAATACTTATTGAACAAAACGTGCACGCTCAAATTTGATTTTTTTATTAAGCACGTAGTGCATGTGGATGCAAAATATATGTGGATGCAAAAATGCATCACTCGCCAGACACAGTTGCAGGGGCAGTTGTAGGGCTGGCCCAAACCGTATAAGCACATACCATGTATGGCCGTACACAGGGATTTCCTAAATACAGATTCAGGGTTGGCCAGAACCATATATATATATATATTGTATGTACGGTATTTTTGGTAGGAAAATCACGAATTATACGGTCATATACAGTATATAGTGTATATACACGGTTCTGGCCAACCCTATACAAGTTATATACAGCATTGCACATACATATTTGTGGTATTGGCCATCCCAAGGAAATTGAAAACATGCAGCAGTTTTGAAAAAGAGTTGGGGCAGAGCACTCCCATCGATTGCCCTCTTTATGATTGATGATGCATGTCGTGTACGTTGAATGCAATTGCGCAGCACTCGCCAGTCAAGGATGGGGGGGTAGTAGCTGAAGAACGTCCTAACCTACGCAAGGCAGAGAGCGCTGCAGGCATCATGGTGGTGCGTATCAACTGTTGTTCAAGCTGCCTTGACTTGTGCTAGGTGCACCTGTTTTTTGTTGTGCGTAGACTAAATATTGTGATGTAAGAACTGTTGTGCGTAGACTAAATATTGTGATGTAAGAACTAAGGAGTGCAACTGTTGTTCAAGCTGCCTTGGCTTGTGCTAGGTGCACCTGTTTTTTGGTGATGCATAGAGTTCATTTCATGTAAGAATCAAGAAGTTGCGTATCAACTGAGTTCAAGTTGCCTTGACTTGTGCTAGGTGCACCTGTTTTGTGGTGATGCGTAGAGTCATTGTGGTTTCGGCTTCAAGAGGTGGTGCTTGCATTGTTGCAGTTGTTTTCAATGGCAGTGCTGCAAATACCAGGCTTGTTTTTGGATTTTTCTGTACATCACTGTAACGTCATTCCTTCCCACAATAGGTACACAAGGCAATTCACACATGCATACACATACACGCACACACGCATCCACATACACAACACATGCGCATCATTCGCTTGTCCAGGACACACGTATCTCTCTTCCCCTGGCCATGCTGCGGCGAGACCAGGGGGAGCATTTGGACAAATCTCACACACACACACACACACACACACACACACACATACACATACACACACACGCATCCACATACACAATACATGCACATCATTCTCTTGTCTAGGACACACGCATCTCTCTCCCCCTGTCCATGCTGCGGCGAGACCTGGGGGAGCATCTGGACAGCCTTCTTCCTGGAGGGCTGGGGCCGAGCTTTGACATTCCCTTGCGTGTGCAGTACAGGTGTGTGAGTGGTTTATTACAACCTTGCGTGTGCAGATCAGGTGTGTGTGTGCCTCTTGTAGTACACCTTTGTGCATGCGGTGCAGGAGTGTGGGTGATATGTGCACCTTTGTGCATGATGTGTGTTGCTACTTCATTTGTCTTCCAATTTGCTGAAAGTGTTGCTGTTCCTCCTAAACTATAATTGTGTGTTACGGGGGGGGATGCGCGAATAATGAAGGGTTGAATTGTAGAGTAGAGTCTTTTGTAGTCTTTTAGTAGTAAAACCTGGGGATTCAATTTCTTTAGCCTATCTTGTGGAGGGTACTTTATTCGAAATTAAATAAAGCAACACTTGATTGGACTACTAAGTACTTGCACACACCTCTTTAACTCTTCAATGCATATCTATGCCACAGACTTGCATACACACACACACACACACACACACCTTAAACACACGCACACACCTGTATACACAGACACACACACTCGCACACGCACATAGGGTGGATGACAAACTGCTCCCACGCATCTATGAGAATGCCATCATAAAAAAGAGCATGAAACGAGGCTGCTGCTACCTGAACGGCACTGAGCGCATTCCTGTCAGACTGAAGGTGCGCACCTTCCCCAGGATTTCTCTTCAAAACAGGGTTTCAGGACATCTCAGGGTTTGGGGACATCTCTGGTAGCTTCATATTAGGATCAGCCAGAACCGTATGTGTATGTGTGCACCATATATGCCGGTATGTATGGTGATTGTTTTTGCACAACATACTGTATGTACGCCGTATATGCCTGTGAATGTATGGCTCTGGCCAACCCTATTCATTCTGCAATAAATGTATGGCTCTGGCCAACCCTATTCATTCTGCAATAAATGTATGGTTCTGGCCAACCCTATTCATTCTGCAGTAGAGACCGGACTGCTGTTCAGTGGCATAGCCCGGGTGGTGTACCTTTGTGCACACCTTCGCTGACCTTGACACAAATTTGTGCATATTTGTACTGACCTGGTCACAAGTACCCAGTGACTTGTGGAGGGAATCTGTTTCAACTGTCAAGGGCTGCACCCTTTGAAACTGATAGAGTGCATTCCAAATATTTATGCTTGTGCCCCTGAATGACCTGCCTTGTCGCTCAGACGCCTGTCTCGTTCAGTTGCCTGGCTCGCCATTATTGAATTGAAATGTGTGCTTCGCCTTCAGCATGACATACCATTGATATGATGCCATTGATATGAGGAGGATGCTTGGTATCACACCATAAAATGTTTGCTTTGCCTTCAGCATGACATACCAGTGATATGATACCAACCGCACCAAGTAATCTCCCAGTATACCAAGCAATCTCCCAGTATACTTTTGCTCCGCTCTCAACGTGGATGAACCAGCACACTCGTGATCCTGTAGGCCTGCATCCCTCAGCCAGACAACACACGACAATGCTCAACTGCCACACACGACAATGCCCGACTAACTGCCATACACGACAATGCCCAACTGCTGCACACGACAATGCCAAACTAACTGCCACACACGACAATGCCCAACTAACTGCCACACACAAAAATGCCCAACTCACTGCTACACACGACAATGCCCAACTGCTGCACACGACAATGCCCAACTGCTACACACGACAATGCCCAACTGCTACACACGACAATGCTCAATTGCCACACACGGCAATGCCCAACTAACTGCCACACACGACAATGCCCAACTGCTGCACACGACAATGCCCAACTGCTACACACGACAATGCCGAACTAACTGCCACACACGACCATGCCCAACTGCCACACATGACAATGCCCAACTAACTGCTACACACGACAATGCCCATCCAACTGCCACACACGACAATGCCCAACTGCTGCACACGACAATGCCCAACTGCTACACACGACAATGCCCAACTGCTACACACGACAATGCTCAATTGCCACACACGGCAATGCCCAACTAACTGCCACACACGACAATGCCCAGCTGCTACACACGACAATGCTCAACTGCCACACAGGTCTTGAACGGCCTGTCCTACCACCCTGACACCAACCTTGCCGTCCTAGATTTCTGCTCCGGGCACGGCTTGCCAGACGCTGGGCAGCGCCGCAACTGCGCTTCCAAAGTGACGCCCGGGCGCTTAACAAGGTGAATGTGTAGCAGTTGCTGTCGGTTTTGGTCGTGTCAGTTGTGATTGTGTCGGTTGTGGTCATGTCGGTTGTGATTGTGTCGGTTGTGGTCGTGTTGGTTGAATCGTTCCGGATACAGCATGCTGGAAGGGGTGGAGAGAGAGCTTGGAGTGGATGTTCAGTTAATGAGCGCTGAAGTCGGCGTGTGTGCCTGAAGACAGTCTGGGTGTTTCTGCGCACGTGAGTGAGTGCAGAGGCGGCTGCAGTTTTGATCATCTCGGTTGCTGTTGCTTTGTTCATGCACAGCACGCTGGAATGGGAGGCAGAGCTGCGTCCCTGCTGGGGGAAGGGGGCGTCTTGAATTGTTTCAGTGCTGATGCTATCTTGCGCACAGCATACTGGAGTATAAGGCAGAGCTGCGTCCCTGCGTGATCACAGTATTGCCTAGTTAGTTAACAGCAGTGCACTTCCAACTGCCGGTGTCGGGATACATGCACTTCTCGATACTCCTCCTTCTGTTAGAAGGCCCTGCCCATGTGCTTTCATTGCCACCATTGGCCGTTACAAAAGGTTGAGCCAGCCATTCACGTTCCTTGACTCAATTCATTACCACTTAGAAACAACCATGTGCTAAACTGAACCAACTGTGTACTTTGTTCACTCCTGAGTCAGGCACTTCAAAGTACACCATATCCTATAGCTGTCTTTTCCGTAGGTGTCCTCCTCCTCGCCTCGCAACGTAGTGTGCGTACAAACCTGCACAATATCCACGTGCTGTATGTGTGTGTGTGTGTGTGTGTGTGTGTGTGTGTGTGCGATCCCACCACCATCTTACTGTCACCACAAATTCCAGCCGTCCATTTACGCTCCTAATCTCAATTGTTTGCTATAACGACAACCGCCGTTATGAATCTGAATTGATGATTTGCGTTCATACACTCAATCAACGATGAACTCTATTTTATTTAGATCCAGGCCAGGATCAGTATGATGTCAACCAAATTTGCAAGACACTTCCTTTTGCGAGTGCAGGAGTGGCGCTGGCAAAGGCGGGGGCCAGAACGGAGCCACTCCAGGTGTGTGTGTGTGCGTGTGTGTGTGTGTGTGCATATGTGTATGTTGCTCCATGGCAAATCGTGCAATCCGCGTCTCAATACATACGCTTACATAGTCACAATTACACACACGCACACACATACCTCGCTGCACATGCATACTTAGGTACACATGCATACATAATTATACACACACGCATACTCAGCACACATACATACCTTGATACACGTACATAAACAGCCATCCACACACGCATACTCACATAACTTACGCACACATGCATACTTCGGTACACGTACATAAACAGTCATCCATAAGTATGTCTGAGCATGCACTAGTCTTGTAAATCAACCAAGTGTGCAGAAGATTCAGGAGTTGAGCTGCAGAGACGCAATAAAAAAAAAGCTTTTACCTTTTACCTTTAGTTTTTCTGCCTGCAGGTAGTCAGGAGAATGGCCTCGCTGGGACACACAAGGTGAGACATGAAGTGGTCCTATGTGGTGGGGGTGCTTGTGCTCTGTGTGCGCGTTTGTGCTTGTGAGTGTGTGTGATTGTGCATGCTATAATCTCGTCTTGGACAAGCACATGACAAACACAGACATTGCAAGACTACTTGGCTAGAACCTTGCCCACACGATCGCTTCTGTAGCAACCACACACGCATACTCACACACACGCATTCACACGCACACGCACACACACGCACTCATACACACGCACACACACACACACCTATACCCACACATCCTAACACACAGCGTGGCAAGAGCACTCAGGGGCACGAACTGAACCTGGAAAAGGGCGGCTCATCTTCATCTGAGGATTCCCTTTGCTCTAAGGTGGGTTTGTGCTGGAATGTGTGCGTGCGCATGTGCATGTGTGTGCGCCTGCAGGGCTTTGAAGTCCCTGGAGGCGGTAGTTCAAATAATATTGTGCCCATGTGTGTGCGTGCACACGTGCGTGCGTGCGTGCTTGTTTGTGCATGCGTCCGTGCATGTGCGTGCAGGTTTAGATGTGCGTGTTGACTATTGGCTCAATGCATGCAGACACACTTGACATTGTTGACTTGAGAGCTTTTGGTGTGTATGTGCATGTCGACTGCACAGGACCTTGACTCTTGTGCTGAAGAGGATGAAGGCGACGGCGGAGACGTGTCTGATTTAGAAAAGGAGGAGGAGGAGCAGGAGCAGCAGCAGGACGAGGAGCAGGATGTAGAGATGGGGGAGCAGTACCCAGAGGGGGGAGGCAAATCTAGCAAGGTGACAATGAGCTTGCTTCTGTGCATGTTATCTTACAATGGGTGTAGGGGATCTAGGGTTGCAGTGTTTGTGTCAGGCACGTGCCTGCTGGAGCAGGACGATGAAATGGGGGGCCGGTGCTGGGAAGGAAGAAAAGGAAGCCTAGCTTGGGGATGGGGGGGCTAGTTTTGTGTGTGTCATATCACAGCAGTGCTTCGTGTGTATGTGTGTATGTGTTGTGTGTGTCATATCGCAGCAGTGCTTTGTGTGTGTATGTGTATGTGTGTGTCATATCACAGCAGTGCTTTGTGTGTGTGTGTATGTGTGTGCGTGTGTCATATCACAGCAGGGGGAGGAGTGGGAGCATGGTCCCACAAGAGAAGGAGCGGGAGCATGGTCCCTTGTCGGCGGCTGCTCATCGTGGTGGGCAGTGCATTGCACGTGGGACGGGGGAACCCTGTGTGTAGGGCTGTAGGGGTTGTAGGGGTTGTGGGGGTTGTAGGGGTTGTAGGGTGGTGGGCAGTGCATTGCACGTGGGACAGGGGAACACTGTGTGTAGGGTTGGCCAGATCTGTATATATATACAACACGTGTGACCGTTTGTTTGACAAAGTCCCTGCCAAAACAACGTATATACACCGTATATATTGATAGAAAAAAGGTTCTGGCCAATCCTGACTGTGTGTCAGAGCAGCACCAAGAGGGACGGCCTTGCTACATTGTTATTCATGGGGACGCCACTGCTGTAATATTGAACAAATGGGTAAACAAAAGGGCTTTGGGATTGCAATGCTGAAATTCCAAAGACACTTTCCTTCCCCTTCAGCTGTGAGGCTCTCAGAGGTACTCAACAGGGGTGTGCAAGACGTCCACAGAATCCCAAGAGAAACGTGTGAGCAACTCACGAGGACCCATCAGAGGACTTACAAAGGCCCAACAGAAGCGTGTGAGCAAGTCATAACTGATCCGTACTGTGTGCCTGTCTGTTTTGACCCTTGATGTGCAGGATCCTACGCAGCAGAGTGAAGCAGCGCAGAGCACAGGGCCCTCCGTGGCCCATTTTCAACAGCCCAAAGACAGCCCTCGTAAGGTGGGTGCTTGGGTGTGCTTGTGTGTGACCTTGAGAGTTCTAGTGTTAAGGCACGCTTTTGTGCGTGTATGTATGTGTGTGTGTGTTTGTGTGTGAGTTTGAGAGTGTGTGTGTGTGTGAGAGAGTGTGAGAGTGCGTGTATGTGTGAGTTTATGTGTGAGAGCGTGAATGTATGTGAGTGTGCTTGGGTGTGACCTTGTTCTCTAGTGTAAAGGCACGCTTGTGTGTGTGTGTGTGTGTGTGTGTGTGTGTGTGTGTGTGTGTGTGAGGTGTGTGGTG
>Ga0307947_1003176_pt1 | contig 13265 bp, 20 predicted proteins | sample OrgLakmetagen232_FD_201840 | JGI IMG/M metagenome (GOLD analysis project Ga0307947, IMG submission 201840) | Saline water microbial communities from Organic Lake, Antarctica - #232 | ecosystem: Environmental > Aquatic > Non-marine Saline and Alkaline > Saline | place: Antarctica: Organic Lake...
GCATCCCACGAATGGTGTCAAACAGGGGTGCCCTCTGTCCCCCCTCCTTTTCTCTTTGTACATCAATGACATGGGCAGAGAGATCAGTGAGGGCATTGAGGGTGCCGTGACTGGTGATCGAGTGAAATGTGTATCCCACATGCTGTAAGCTGATGACCTTGGATTAACTACTAATGACCCTGGTGAAATGCAGACGACGTTGAACAAGCTTCGTACGTACGCTGAGAAGAAAGGATTGACTGTGAACACGGCCAAGTCGGAGGTGGTTCATTTTAATAGAAAGTATGTCTCTCCTTTGCAGAATCCGTTCACGTACAATGGTGCGGTGCTTCCAGAGAAGGACAGGTTCAAATATTTGGGCATGCTGCTTGATAGAAGGATGAATCCGAAGATAGCTGAGAAACATGCGGTGCGGCCTTACATGGCTGCACAGAGCAGGATTCTTGAGTTTGCCAAGAGTCACGAATTTGAAAGCAGGCCTCATGCTATGCTCTGGTTGTCTAAGGTGTACAGCATTCCTGCTGGGATGTATGCGAGTCAGGTGTGGGGCAGAGTGTATCTGAGTGAAGGCAGTGAATTTGGTAGCCAGTTACATAAGAGGCATCTATGTTCCTTGAGGCGCATTCTTGTAGTGAAAAACAGCACAACAAATTGGGCGGTGCTTAGAGAGTGCGGTCAAGAGCCCTTGCAATTTTTCTGGTTCCGTGCTTCCATCAGGTTTTATAATAGCATGCTTGATTCCAACAGTGAGACTCTACGTCGTGTGCTGAAGGCAGATTTGCATCTTGCTTCTTTTAATAGTTCTTGCTGGTCTGCTCAAGTCTTGAATGCGTTCAATGGACTGCAAAGTAGTGCAACGTCCAAACAGAAAATGCTGAGAGCCACACAGGTTCCCATGCTAGAGTTCATTTGCGATTTGCGTTTCAGACATTTGAAGGTATGGAAGGAAGCTTATTTTTTATGTCCTCATGCAGTAAACAAGAAAGCAGTGACGTATCACAAGTGGTGTGGGAGTTCTGAGAGTGGTCCTAGAGGTTCTCCTTTTTCTATCCCCTCCTACTTGCACAAGGATCTGGACAAACATGTGTTGAGGAATTTCAGCAGGTTCAGATTGCGTGCACACCATTTGAGAGCGGAGTCTTGCAAATGGCATGGTGGTTCTAGCATTTGCGATAAATGTGAGTGTGGAGAAGTTTAAGATGAGAATCATGTGCTTTTCTTTTGCAAGTGTGCTGAAGTGTGCGAGCTGCACATGAGACACAGAGACCTGTTTGAAGGAATGTTTAAGACTCTGCGTGCGTTTGCTCCTTCAAGCTCTGAATTTATTCCTTTCTTGGCTTGTCATCACAGTATCACTGATTTTGAGGTCAATGCATTCCTGAATCAAGACTCATACAGACTCCTCAAGTTTGTGTCAGATTTAGTTAATTTGTTTCACCAGCCAATTGCCATCAGCCAGAGTCTCGGGCTGTAGGCTATCCTTGTTACCCTTGTAACCCTTCTTGTGTCTCTGCATCCATTGGATGGTGCAGAACACAAAACAACATTATTTCCATGTCGGTATATATTACACTATCTGCATTATTTTCCTTCTTCTCTTCCTATTCTACTGGTACCGCGCTCACATCTTTGCAAACGCGATGGGTCCCACTGCAGTCAGGAGCTCATCTCTCAATCTTTCTGGCAGCAGGTCGTGCATTGGATTCTCATTTGAACGGAAGGTGAAATCAGAACGCATGACCAAGACGTACGACTGTTGAAAATAACACATACAAGCAGAGGAAAAAGCTCTCTCTAAGCTTGGTATCCAAACGACTCCTTTCCTCACAGATTAATATTCTACACTACCACGCTCACATCATTGCTACCATCACGCTCACATCTTTGCTACTATGGGTCCCACTGCAGTCAGGAGCTCATCCCTCAGCAGGCGCCGCAACATTTTGTTACTGGCATTACGCGGCAAATTTGGTCGGACCACCACACGCGACACACGGAACAAGGGGTTGAGGCAAGCACGTATGGCAGACTGGCACGCCGATAGAAGCTGGTGCTCATCTCTGATGTTGCTACCACTGCTGTCGTTGTCGCCCATCCTTCTTGTGACGCTACTTGCAGCTGAGGGCTCGCTTGGCCGCGTGTACTCAGTGTGTCCTTCGTCATCCTTAAGAACCAAGAATAAGACCAGCTGCTCGGGCCCTCCTCCAGGGCTGGGAATGCCCACAGCAGCCGCCTGGAGCAGTATGGACCAGTGGGGGAGCATGTTACGAAGTGCGTAGCGTACTATAGTGAACCAAAGGCTAAGGCAGTAGGGTGGTGTATACTACTTAAATTATAGAACTGCACTCTGGAGTCAAACCTGCTTCACCGGTCACCGTTGGAATAACCTCCATATATACACCTTTCCTCAAGGGACGTGTACACATACATGCAGGATGCAAGCTGCAAGCTGCAGGATGCAGGATGCAGGATGCAAGATGCAAGATGCAAGATGCAAGATGCAAGATGCAAGATGCAGATGCAAGATGCAAGATGCAGGAGGCAGTCTCAGGATGCAGGATGCAAGATGCAAGATGCAGGAGGCAGTCTCAGGATGCAGGATGCAAGATGCAAGATGCAGGAGGCAGTCTCAGGATGCAAGATGCAAGATGCAAGATGCATGATGCAAGATGCAGCCTCAGGATGCATGTTGAGCCTCGCTTCCTGTACCGGCGGGAGTGTGCTGAGCAAAGGGGTGCAGCTATTGACATGAAACAACACACTGCACAACACACCTCACACCGCCCCTCACCTCTGTCGCGAGAGCTGCATGCGCTCCATGATGCAGCGCTCTAGGGGCTTAATGGAACTTGCTGCTATGCCACAGTGCAAGTTTGCCTCTATGCCACAGTGCATATTTGCCTCTATGCCACATTGCAAATTCGCTACTATGCCACAGTGCAAATGTGCAGAACAGCACACCGCCCCTCTCACCTCTACCACGTGCGGTACACGCTCCACAATGCAAATTCGCTACTATGCCACAGTGCAAATGTGCAGAACAGCACACCGCCCCTCTCACATCTACCACGTGCTGTACACGCTCCACAATGCAAATTTGCTGTACACGCTCCACAATGCAAATTCGCTGCTATGCCACAGTGCACGTTTGCAGAACAGCACACCGCCCCTCTCACCTCTACCACGTGCTGTACACGCTCCACAATGCAAATTCGCTACTATGCCACAGTGCAAATGTGCAGAACAGCACACCGCCCCTCTCACCTCTACCACGTGCTGGACACGCTCCACAATGCAAATTCGCTACTATGCCACAGTACAAATTCGCTACTCTGCCACAGTGCACGTGTGCAGAACAGCACACCGCCCCTCTTACCTCTACCACGTGCTGTACACGCTCCACAATGCAAATTCGCTACTATGCCACAGTGCACGTGTGCAGAACAGCACACCGCCCCTCTCACCTCTACCACGTGCGGTACGCGCTCCACAATGCAGCGCTCAATCTCCACAGAGGCCACTTTGATGCCACCTAATATGCAACAAGATGAGGCATGAGAAATGAATGAATAAGTACGCTGGGTTTCCAAGTTACTGCCCTGATCTCCACGGAGGCCACCTCGATGCCACCTGATGTGCAATGAAAGGGGAAATTAAACGTGACTAAAGAATGGATGGTGGATTTCCAAGTTACTGCCCTGACCTTCACAGAGGCCATGAAGCCACCTGATGTGCAATGAAACGAATCATGAAACGTGACTAAAGAATGGATGGTGGATTTCCAAGTTACTGCCCTGACCTTCACAGAGGCCATGAAGCCACCTGATGTGCAATGAAAGGGGAAATTAAACGTGACTAAAGAATGGATGGTGGATTTCCAAGTTACTGCCCTGACCTTCACAGAGGCCATGAAGCCACCTGATGTGCAAGGAAAGGGAACATGAGACGTGACTAAAGAATGGATGGTGGATTTCCAAGTTACTGCCCTGACCTTCACAGAGGCCATGAAGCCACCTGATGTGCAATGAAAGGGAACATAAAACGTGACAAAGAAATAAACGTTGGATTGCCAATTTAAATGGTTCAAGTGGTCGATAGCACTTCAAGTGGTCGATGACACTTCAAGTGGTCGATGACAATTTAAATGGTTCAAGTGGTCAATGACACATGCGTTCTGTAAAAGGCACGAGTGGTATTACAACAAGCACTTACTGCCATTATGCAAGAGGTGGCAGAGAGATGGCATTATAACAATGCAAACCGGTATTTGGTGTGCATGGTATCGTATCAAATGCAAACCGGTATTGGTGTGCATGGTATCGTAACAAATGCAAAAAGGTGATCGGTGTGCATGGTATCGTATCATATGCCAAAAGGTGATTGGTGTGCATGGTATTGTAACAAATGACAAAAGGTAATTGGTGTGCATTATATCGTAACTAATGCCAAAAGGTGATTGGTGTGCATGGTATTGTAACACATGCCAAAAGGTGATTGGTGTGCATGGTAATGTAACAAATGCCAAAAGGTGATTGGTGTGTATGGTAATGTAACAAATGCCAAAAGGTGATTGGTGTGCATGGTATCGTAACAAATGCAAAAAGGTGATTGGTGTGCATGGTATCGTATCATATGCCAAAAGGTGATTGAGACGCATGGTATTGTAACAGATGCCAAAAGGTTATTGGTGCGCATGGTATCGTATCAAATGCCAAAAGGTTATTGAGACGCATGGTATCGTAACGAATGCAAAAAGGTGATTGAGACGCATGGTATTGTATCAAATGCCAAAAGGTGATTGAGACGCATGGTATCGTAACTAAAGCCAAAAGGTGATTGAGACGCATGGCATCGTAACAAATGCAAGAAAAAGGCAAACAGTGGCGGGCAACACACGCCCAAGCACGGCAAACGATGAAAGGCATTCAATCATCATGCAGACTAAAAAAAGGTTTCGACCCAGATAGTGCCATCTTTATGCCCAAATGGCGATAAAATAACACACGCTTGCACGCCCCAAAGCTGTGTAATACCTATTTGGCAGCCCCAGTAGCTCGTGAACACAACAGAGATAGAGAATACATGCCATACCAGGCTTGTAGTGTCGCCCCAGAGCAGTGCAAAAGTTATCCAGCAGCCCCGTAAGTCGTAACCATAACAGAGACAATTAAACCTACCCAGATTCATGGTATCGTCCACACGCCCTAGAGCTGTGTAGTAATTGTTTGGCAGCCTCTGTAGCTCATCGCCATGCCGACGCAAAGGCAGGCTCGAGCTATGAGCTGCAGCGTGTGCTGTATTATTAGTGGGTGTGCCAAAGGCAGGGAGGGGAGGGTAAGGCAGACACGGCATGCCTGCGTAGTAAGCCTGGAAACAACATGTGCATGTGCGTGTTTGTGTGTGTGTGTGTTTGTGTGTGTGCATGTGTGCGCGTGTTTGTGTGTGTGCATGTGTGCGCGTGTTTGTGTGTGTGCATATGTGCGTGTATGTGTGTGTGCATATGTGCGTGTATGTGTGTGTATGTGTGTGTGTGTGCTTGCACGCGCATGTATCAGGGTAATGAAGGCATTCAAGTATACTATAGTTAAGATAAAAAATACATTGGCAACATAAACAAAACTGAAATGTTTGACTTCAAAGAAAACACAACTGAAAAGTTTGACTTCAAAGAAAACACAACTGAAAAGTTTGACTTCATAGAAAACACAACTGAAAAGTTTGACTTTTAAAGAAAACACAACTGAAAAGTTTGACTTCAAAGAAAACACAACTGAAAAGTTTGACTTTAAAGAAAACACAATTGAAAAGTTTGACTTCAAAGCTTACAAAGGATAGCAAGGGTTACAATGGAAATGATCAGTTGCCTGGATTACGACTGCTAGCCTTAGTAGGGTTGGCCAGAACCGTATATCTGCACCGTATATGACCGTATGTATGCCGATTTCACTGCTAAAAATACCGTATGTACACTGTATATACCTATAAAAGTATGGTTCTGGCCAACCCTAAGCCTTAGCCTTACAGTATCATACGCAGACCCTTTAAACAACAACCATACGCAGACACCTTGAAACAACAATCATACGCAGACACCTTAAAACAAAATTGGAGAAGTGCGCACCTGAAAATGATTTTTGTTTAAAAGGTACTGAGATGCCCCAAGCGTGGGTGCCACTAAAGCGACTTCACCTATGGCTTGCTGTGTATGCACAAATGTGTGTATGTATGTGTGTGTTTGTGTGTGTGTTTGTGTGTGTGTTTGTGTGTGTGTGTGTGTGTGTGTGTGTGTGTGTGTGTGTGTGTGTGTGTGTGTGTGTGTGTGTGTGCGCGCGCGCAACTAATGTGCTTCTACACACAGTAAGATGCGTGTGCACGAGTGTGTATGCGTACTGTGTGTGCATATACATGAGTATGTACATGTTATTACTAAATGTGTGTATATAACTGCATTTGCACGTGTGTGTACGATTTATGAAGCATTGTATGTTCTATTTTGCTGCATCGTGACATGGCAGTGAGAATTCACAAACAGTTGCATGTGTGCCTAAATAAAGCACAAGAAAACAATTCACGTCCTGCCAAGTCTCACGCAGTTGGCAATTGAGAGCATTATAACATGATGAGCATCAAACACACGGACACGGAACTCAATGAGAGACCAAAAAAGCTACGCTGACAGTGAAAACCACTCCCCACATTAATTAAGGAAAAGGAGCCACTTTGGTACCGGGTACTGTGAGACTCCTCCACCAAAAGATACAGAAATACACCAATGGAGATTAGGAGGGTTGCAGGCTTGACCTGAAACCGGCTCCTGATGACAGTTATTACTAGTACTGGAAAGTGTGCGTCTGATATGGACAAGTCTGGCAGCGTAGTACAGATTTGTGCTTCTATGGATGGGAAAGTTGTGGTTCTGAACTCCTGCGCGCCTGCTACTGTGACACAGTGCCTGTCACTCATGTGACTCAGCAGTGACACATATCTGCTACTCATGTGACACAGAGCCTGCCACTCATGTGACTCAGCAGTAACACAGATCTGCTAGTCATGTGACACAGTGCCTGTCACTCATGTGACTCAGCAGTGACACAGATCTGCTACTCATGTGATACAGAGCCTGCCACTCATGTGACTCAGCAGTGACACAGATCTGCTACTCATGCAATACAGAGCCTGCCACTCATGTGACTCAGCAGTGACACAGATCTGCTAGTCAAGTGACACAGTGCCTATCACTCATGTGACTCAGCAGTGACACAGATCTGCTAGTCAAGTGACACAGTGCCTATCACTCATGTGACTCAGCAGTGACACAGATCTGCTAGTCAAGTGACACACAGTGCCTGGCACTCATGTGACTCAGCAGTGACACAGATCTGCTAGTCAAGTGACACGCAGTGCCTGCCACTCATGTGACTCAGCAGTGACACAGATCTGCTAGTCAAGTGACACACAGTGCCTGGCACTCATGTGACTCAGCAGTGACGCAGATCTGCTAGTCAAGTGACACAGTGCCTGTCACTCATGTGACTCAGCAGTGACACAGATCTGCTAGTCAAGTGACACACAGTGCCTGGCACTCATGTGACTCAGCAGTGACACAGATCTGCTAGTCAAGTGACACACAGTGCCTGCCACTCATGTGACTCAGCAGTGACACAGATCTGCTACTCAAGTGACACACAGTGCCTGCCACTCACGTGACTCAGCAGTGCCACAGATCTGCTACTCAAGTGACACACAGTGCCTGTCACTCATGTGATTCAGCAGTGACACAGATCTGCTAATCAAGTGACACACAGTGCCGGCGACTCAAGCTTTGTTTTGCACAGAGTGCACAGACTCTGTTTTGCACAGACCAGAGGAATTGGGAAAGCAGGAACTGAACAAAGCCTCCCGCTCTAGTTTATATGTGTGTTCATGTATTCATGCTTCATCCAGAAAACATACCACTCACAAATGGAACATGCAAGGCTTGTCACGTACCCCCACACCCACACTTAAATCCAAATTTATATTTATCTATATCATTATTGTCATATTCATCTATATTGTATACGTTGTAACACCCACCACCTCCAACGCCCACACAACCACGCCCATTCACCAAAGTAACGCAACACAACAAGGACACAACAAGGACACAACAAGGACACAACAAGGACACAACAAGGGCACAACAGAACACAACAAGGAAACCCACGTACACGTGCCCCCCCACAGCCTCCTTGCATCCCCCACTGCACACACACACACACATACACACACACACACACACACACACACACACCTGGACGTGGTGATATTGCTGGAAAGAGTGAGGACTCAGCATGTACGTGTCTGCCTTGCTGCTTTTGGCAGCCATGCTGCCAATGTCCTTTGGAACGTGAGTGGCGGTGGAGGCGGCTGTGGTGGTGGTGGTGGTGGTGCTACTACTACTCAGGGTGGGAGGGTGCGGCAAGCCAGGCTGTAAAGCAGAAGAGGGCTCGTTGTATTTCGTCTGTAGCACTGCTTCTCCTTGCAGGTGCTGGTGCTGCGTGACTTTGGCGGTGTGTTTGGCTGGAGAGTCTTCTTGCGCGTCTTGTGCAGTGGGAGTTGTGGTCAGCAAAACCAGCTGCGTGCCTATGGCAGGGGTGGTGAATGTGGAGGGGCAGCAGGGCTGGAGGGTCGTGCCTGTGATGTATGCCCCTCCTAGCTCAGTGCCTGTGTGTGTATGCATGTGTGTGTGTATAAGCGTGTGTGCATGTGTGTATGTATAAGCGTGTGTGTGTGTGTGTAAGCGTGTGTGTATGTGTGTATGTATAAGCGTGTGTGTGTAAGCGTGTGTGTGTGTGTGTGAGAGCGTATGTGTAAGTGTGTACATGTATTTGTGTTTGTGTGTGCCATGAGCCACAACTGACAAGTAAGCACTTTGTTCCCGATCGCCTCATTTTTACAGTTTTTTCGTTATACCTGTGTGTGTACCTGTGCCACAGTTTTGTTACAGACTGAATGTTTGTTCTTCCTGTTTAACCCACCTCCGCAGTACTCAATGATGGGTGCCCGGTAGCGTGTGTGCGCCATTAACCAATGACTGTCATCTGGAGCAGAGGCCTCTCCAGTGCTGCTGATCACTCGCAAGTGAGGCCAATCCAGACCCTGCATTTGCACAGACGCATACAAATTTAGAGATCTGTTTACTTTATTTTGCATATAGCAATGGGAGCAGATTCGCGTGCTGCTCACCACTCGCAAGTGAGGCCAATCCAGACCCTACATTTGCGTAAACGCGTACAAGTTAGGAGCTACCAGCTATATATTACTTTTGCTTGTCATTTGGGGCAGATGCGTGTGCTGCTGATTGCTTGTAACCGAGGTCAGCCCAAACCCTACAAACGCACAGACGCATAACAGTTTGGAGATCTGCTTGCTTTATTTTGCATATAGCAATGGAAGCAGATTCGCGTGCTACTGATCACTCGCAAGTGAGGTCAACCCAAACCCTACAAACGCACAGACGCATAACAGTTTGGAGATCTGCTTGCTTTATTTTGCATATAGCAATGGAAGCAGATTCGCGTGCTACTGATCACTCGCAAGTGAGGTCAGCCCAAAGCCTACATATGCACAGACGCATACAAAGATCTGCTTGCTCAATATTGCATAGCAATGGAGCTGATGCGTGTGCTGCTGGTTGCTTTAAACCAAGGCCAACTCAGACCCTACACATGCACACATACATACACGTCAGTGGAAAATTCTCTCTGCTTGTTATCTGAGGCAGATGCGTGTGTTGCTGATCGCTCGTAACCAAGGCCCAGACCCTACTCATGCACACATACGTGTAGGCGGGTGGTTCATTTGCTTTGTTTTACATTTCATCAAAAGCTGACGCTATACTCCATACCAACTGCAACTTAGTTAAGTCCAGCCCCAACACATGCACCAATGCCCAGACCCTACTCATGCACACATACTTGTAGGCGGGTGGTTCGTTTGCTTTGTTTAACATTTCATCAAAAGCTGACGCTATACTCCATACCAATTGCAACTTAGTTAAGTCCAGCCCCAACACATGCACACGTAAATGCAAGTGGGGTGATCTCATTGCAATATTCTGCATAGCAATACCAGCTGATGCGTGTGCTACTGCTCACGTGCAACTGACACCAGTTAAAGCTCCATACGCAAAAATACACGTGATGGGTGCGTATGTGTGTGTGTGATGGGTGCGTATGTGGGTGGAAAGAGGTGTGGCTTCACTGTGTTTGCAGCTTGCCCTACATCACAGACCACCTTATACTTGAGACAATTGAAATAAAAGCTGAGGGGCAGGGGGGATGTCGGTCAAGTGAGTGTGGGTGTGTGTGTGATGGGTGCGTATGTGGGTGGAAATAGGTGTGGCGTCACTGTGTTTACAGCTTGCCTTACATCACAGACCACCTTAAAACTTGAGACAGTTGAAATAAAAGCTGAGGGGCAGGGGGGATGTCGGCCAAGTGAGTGTGGGTGTGGGTGAGGGTGAGTGCGTAATCTAGCTTATTACGTTCGTCAGGTGCTGCTTGTATATGCCGTTACCCATCTCACAACTGTTTTCCTTACCTCTCACCAAAATATCTCCCTTTATCATGGTGGAGTGTGTGAGTGTGTGCGACCATGTGTGTGGTGGTTTGCGTGTGCCGCTGCTCACGCCGCAAACTGAATTTCTTACTCTACCATAATCTCCCCCTTCATCATGGTGGAGTGTGTGAGTGTGTGCTACCATGTGTGTGGTGGTTTGCGTGTGTGCACGTTTAGACGAGCGTGCATGCATTTGTATCCTAGTTGCATGGCTACCTGCAAGCCTACCTGCCATACAACAAAGTGTAAAACAAGCTTGCTCACATACACACACACACACACACACACACACACACACACACAAACACACACACTTGCCAGCCTACCTGCCATACAACAATGTGTAAAAATATCAGTGGCAGCGACAGACTGGATTAAGTCTTAATCTAGAGGAAATGCTTGCTCTCAAACACCCAAACCCACGCCCACACCCCCACACAAATCCACACACACACATGCTTCACTCAACTACGACTCAAGCTTCCAGACCTCTTTAAACACACACACCACACACACACCACACACACACACACACTCACACACACCTTCATGCACCCAGAGTGGCGCCAGGCTTTTGCGATGGAGGGCACCAGACCTAGCATGCTCACTTTGGAGGCGGCGACAAACTGGCCAAAGTCTCGACCTGAAGGGGAGCCCTGCAATGTGTGGCCAGCCGGGATGGAAATGTACGCACGGCGTTTTGAGGTTTGTTTTGGAAAGGCAAGAATTCTGGTTTGGCACTTTGGGTTTGGAACTGTGCCAAAAGTTTTGGCAAAGTTCATATCTCAAGGAATTTGGCGAAGCATGGCAGGTGGTTTACGAGTGTACACGTCCCTTGCGAAAAGGTGTATACCTACCTGGAGGTTAGTCCAACGATGACCGGTGAAGCAGGTTTGACTCCAGAAGTCAGCTCTTAATATAAGTAGTGCACACCACCCTTCTGCCTTAGCCGTTGGTGAATTATAGTACGCCACGCACTCCGTAACAGGTGAGTGGCTGTTTGTATATGTAGGTAGTTGTGCAAACCCTTTTGCACCAATAAGCACTTCTGCAGCAGCACATGCCCAGAAGTGCATTTTTTGGTGGGACTCTGGCAAGTGTCAGTGACTTGTTTTGGTGGCTTGTATGCTTGGCTTGTATGCTTGTATGCTTGGCTTGTTTGCTTGTATGCTTGGCTTGTATGCTTGTATGCCTGTATGCTTGTATGCTTGTATGCTTGTATGCTTGGCTTGTATGCGTGTATGCGTGTATGCTTGTATGCTTGTATGCTTGTATGCTTGTATGCTTGTATGCTTGTATGCTTTTATGCTTGGGCAGCATCACATGATTTGTGAAGAAAAGAAAACTACGCAGGCAGCGAAAACCACTCCCGACATGTATGAAGGAAACAGAGCCACTTTAGTACCGGGAACATAAAACTCCTCCACCAAAAGATTAAGAAAAAGGTCAATGGGGACTAGAAAGTGTTTTACAAAGCAAAGCAAGCTGTTCAGTTGATTTTTTCTTGGGTACCACAGCTTGTTCACAAACACGTACAGAGCAATCTTGCTGCACAGAGTACTTACACACACATACATACACACACACGCACACACACACACGCACACGCACGCACGCACACACGCACACACTCACACACATACTGTGCATTAAGAAACTCTACTCACAACTCACAATGTACAATAACGACCCTCGTGGGTCACGCGCACACATACATAAGCACACACACACACTCTCACACACACAGACAAAACATACACAATCACACACACTCTCACACACACACACACACACACACACACACACACACACACACACACACACACACACACACACACACACACACATGCACACACCCACGCACACAACCACAGAATCACACACAGCAAACCAAGAAATTCAAGACACCTCACTCACGCTGTACAGTGCGATGGTGCAACCATTGAGCAGTGCAGCAAAAACCAGCCAGGGGCCCATCATCCTGCACACACAATGTGGGTGCATGGCAGCCATGAATAAGCAGGGGAGCGCGCTGCATTGCACTGATGCTGCTGCTGTTCACAAGGTGTGGGTGCATGGCAGCCATGAATAAGCAGGGGAGCGCGCTGCATTGCACAGATCTGGTACAACCATGAAACATCACCCAGGACCCCATCATTGTGTAAACTCGTGTGTATGTGTGTGTGTGTTGTGTGTGTGTGTGTGTTGTGTGTGTGTGTGCGTGCGTTGTGTGTGTGTGTGTGTGCATGTGTGTGTGTTTGTGCGCGCGTTGTGTGTGTGTGTGTGTGTGTGTGTGTGTGTGTGTGTGTGTGTGTGCGTGTGTGTGTGTGTGTGCGTGTGTGTTGTGTGTGTGTGTGTGTGCGTGCGTTGTGTGTGTGTGTGTGCGTGTGTGTGTGTTTGTGCGTGCGTTGTGTGTGTGTGTGTGTGTGTGTGTGTGTGTGTGGTGCAATGAAGCAGCGCAGTGCAGCACATTGAACGGATGACGTAGCCAATGCAAACATTGCACAGTACCCCATCACCCTATAGGTACACGAAGGGTTAGTGCATATCATCTATCGGCACACGAAGAGTATAGAGTATATCATCTCTAGGTACAGGAAGAGTTTAGAGTATATCATATATAGGTACACAAAGAGTTAGAGCATATGAGTATATCATCTATA
>Ga0307947_1003179_pt1 | contig 13261 bp, 14 predicted proteins | sample OrgLakmetagen232_FD_201840 | JGI IMG/M metagenome (GOLD analysis project Ga0307947, IMG submission 201840) | Saline water microbial communities from Organic Lake, Antarctica - #232 | ecosystem: Environmental > Aquatic > Non-marine Saline and Alkaline > Saline | place: Antarctica: Organic Lake...
GCGAAGGGAGCCGGTGCCTAACTCGCCAGGAGCAGGTCGCAAGCTACAGCCGGGCCCTGGTTATGACTGCTGCCACGGCTACCACGCTGAGGGCTGCCGTGTTGCTCCGCCGTATGAGTCTTAGCCACTCCCGAGTATTTCCGGGCGTGTGCACGATGGCACACGAAGGCGTTTTCCAGGGGGCACCACGCGGAGGTGCTCATACATCGCCCCCCATTTACGCCTGCCTAGCCTTTCGTGCCTTCCTCTGTGCTCCTCCCCTCCATTGTTGTACCTTCTAAATTGGTGGACCTCATCTGCTGCATCAAGTCAGACAGAGACTTACATGCGTTTGACATTCTTTGTACCTACTTAGTTGATGGACCTCATCTGCTGCATCAAGTCAGGCAGAGACTAACATGTGTTTGACCTCCTTCCCTGTGTATCTGATCTTATGGATGTGTATGTGGCTGGTCGAGACCAGTCAGCAGCCAGTCAACCAAGTAACCTGGCTGAAGGTCCCCCTTTCGTAAACAAGGCAATCATTTCTTGTAATTTCATTTGTAGATTCAATCATGATCATTGCAATTTGTCTTTTAGCATATTTGACCCAAACACTGTTTGTTGCTATTTGTGGCTTCGTTTTAAAGGTTTTTCTGAGGCAAGGTTTCATCGCTATATATGCCTCTGGAGGGCATCTGAGCAGATGCTTGGAAAATTCCTGAAGCCAATTTAAAGAAAAAATCACGTAGGCAGTGAAATATACCCCCTACTTTAATTAAGGAAAAGGAGCCACTTTGGTACCGGGTACCGAAACACCCTCATCAGAAGAGAAAGATAGAGTATTGAAGAATAGAAGGGTTGCAGGCTTAATACCGTTCTTGATAGTTGGTAAAAGTGTTGGAAAGGGCACGTCTCAAAAAAGGCGCCGGAAATTAGTCAAGAGAAAAGGGTTAGATACTCAGCCACAAAAAAGGCAACACCAAACGCTGAAAGGTTCAGAGAGGTCCTCAAACGAGTTGGGCCATCCTCATACTGAGGTGGGAAAACAAGCTGGCGTTGCTGACATGCTCCTGACAAGACGTTCATGCGGAAAGTCCTGCATACCTGAACCTTATTGCAGTCACTGAGGCACATATATCAAAGATCCTGAGCTCGTAAGGCCTTCTTATTCTGTCGTGACACGTTCTTTTGCCGGACGGTTTTGGCAACAAAGGCCAAGGCAATCTTGCTGTGTGCGGCTGAGATTGCTGGAATTGTCCAAGCGAAAGAGAGAGGCATCACAGGCATGTGATTTCTTCTTCTTTCATCCGATCCCCCCACCAACCAGGAGCATTACCCAAAGGTGCACCAAAATATTTCTATCAAACGACTACGCAGGCAGTGAGAAACGTTCCCCAATCACAATTGTCAAGTAAGAGCACATGCTGTGCGACTGTAAAACCTACATAAATAGCTGAAAATGACAACACGAGTAATCAGCCAAGTGCCCAACCAGAAGACCAAGAAATTGACAATCTTACAAAGCAAGGCTAAGATAGTTGTACCCAGCACTTCGATAATATGTGGAACTCGTCGCAAGGCCAAAACACCAGAGACAATGCACTCTTCATCAGGATGTCAATCCCCAAGTAGATGTGGGTGCGGGATGTGGATCTCCAGAAGCCAGGATCAAATAAAGACTCAGAGGGTAAACCCAAAATCCCTGAACACACCCGTCAAGCAGCCTGCGCGTATGACACCTACGGCTAGTGCACAGGCATGCTATCCCTAGAACGTCTCAACATCTTGCTACATGCCTACAATCAAATAAAACGGATTGGCCTACACTATACTACACAACCACCTCTACTAGACGCAGCAATTGAAATTGCAGGTCTACTATATACAAAGGTATAGCTCCAAATGAGCTCACTGAGCAACATTAGTAAAAAGGATGGAGATTCCAATACGTACTGCACCCCGAGGCACATTACGACTTCCTTCCAAAAATGTGCACTACTCACCAAACAAAAGTTTGCCAGCCTCCTAGAAGTTGACCCTAGCTACCGAGCCTACTGGAGGAAAAAGCAGAGACACGGTATTTGGAGCTAGCACAAATTTAAATGCGCATTGGCATGCCCTTGACACGAGAACGAGCATTGGCATGCTCGTGACACGATGATGACACATGATGATGACACATGATGATGATGAGAGATGATGATGATGAGATGATGATGATGATGATGATGATGATGATGATGATGATGATGAGATGATGATTATGATGATGACACATGATGATGATGAGAGATGATGATGATGATGATGATGATGATGATGATGACACATGATGATGATGATGAGAGATGATGATGATGATGATGATGATGATGATGATGATGATGATGATGATGATGATGATGATGATGATGATGATGATGATGATGATGATGATGATGATGAGAGATCATGACACATGATGATGACACATGATGATGACACGAGATGAGGGTAGGCATGCCCTTGACACGAAATTTACAGGCTTCTCCTTCTGTCACCCAAACTATTGCGAACTGCCTCCTGCACGCACTTGTGGGACATGCGCTTGAATCAGCAAGCTGCACTCAAGAAGCGCGCTACAGCAAAAAAACTGCTTCTTCCTGAATGGCTTGGTTGGAGTAAGATTACATGAGTTGGAAAAATAGTTACATATCTCAAGCACTTTGGCCAAATTCTCTGCAAACAGCATGCTGTTACACCTTACAGAAGTTTGATTAGACTCTCCAACCTCAGCACATCAAGAAAAAATGCAGCTAGTAATTGTAGTCTGAAAAAAACAAGGGAAACAAGCCTTTGTGAATCCAAGCAACCCAGCTTGGCTCAACAATCTCAAGCAGACAACCCCTGAAGCAACGTGGACTTTTTGTAATATTGCCCACATGCTTGACACTGCTTGCGTAAATGCAAGAACAAAAAGAAAAGAAGGTTCCAACTCCAATACACCCCACGAGGCTCATAATTCCAACAGAAGGACTTATCAAACACTTTTTGGTGTACCTTTGAGGAGTGCTGGTTGGTGGGGTGACAGATGAAGAAGTCACATGCCTGTGTTGCCTCTTGACCTTTGCTTGAACATTTCCAGCAATCTCAGCTGTTTGAAGCCGTGCAGCTGTTTCTTGCCTTTGCCTTTCTTGCCACGACTTTCTAGTCCGAAGTATGCTGTTTTAGTTGAACAAGTCCTTGGTTCTGATTGTGCTTTGCTGAGTTAGGTTGAAAGCCAACGGGAAGTGTCTGCTAATCTGGTGTGCTACAACAACAATCATCACAATTTTTACACGTTTTACATACGCAGCCTAGCAGTCACTCGTTTTGCCTGATGGCTATCTGCAACCTCTATGGATTGACAGGATAGTAATTTGTTGGGGGATTGGTAGGCTCTTCACGGGTGATATGTCGTTAATATATGGAAAAAAAACCACGCAGGGGTGATAACACCACAACCATGGATTAAGGAAACAAAGACGTTGCTGTCGGACAGCGAAGTACTCACGCTACCAGGCGGATTCGAACCCGCGACCCCAAAGAGTCTGGCCTGACCACGGGCCACTAGGCTTTCAGGGCAGCTACCCGACACGATATCAACTAGTTTATTTTGTGCTTAAGCACTTGTAACTGGGTAAGCATCAACAACTAAACCCAAGAACCTCCTTCGCCAGCAGTCAAGGCCAATAAAGTAAGTCATTTTGTTTATTCTGGGTTGGAGCAACACAGGCAATCAATCCAGAGGACATCGTATGGAACACACTAACCAAATACAGAGTAAGAGAGAGTGAGAGAAACACTTTCCAGGCAGCGAATCGCTGCCATAAGATGGCAATCCAGCTATATCCAACTTCATGTGGGGAGTGGTTTCACTGCCTGCGTAGTTATTCTTTTCTTTTCCTATGATGCTTTCATCACAGAAACGGCTTCATTATGGCACTTCCCCTCTAAAATGCAGCCAAGCCCTGTGTGTGCATGTGTGTGTGTGTGTGCGTGTTTGTGTGATTATGTTATGTGTGTGCGTATGTGTGTGTATGTAAATTTGTGTGTGTGTGTTGTGTGTGTACGTGTATTTCGGAGCGCATTGTGTGTGTACGCAAACGCACCCACACTTCTCACCCTTTGAGATGACCATCGAAGAGCTAAGTCAGAGATGGACAATGAGCTTATGTTACAAGCCCACAAACCTGCACACCCCTTCAACAAAACCCACACCCACACCCACACCCACACCCTCGCCCACACCCACACCCACACCCACACCCACACCCACACCCACTCACCAGTAAAGCACAGCCCCTAGCAGCAGCTCCAGCCCCAATCGAACTACAGCCTGCTGTTTCTGCTGCTGCTTGGAGCCGCGCTTGTTTTTATTGTTAACAAGATCACTGAAACGCAGGGCATCCCCTCCAGCGTCCTGCTCAAGCGCCCACACCACTCCCTTCACATGGCCTGTGTGCACATGTGTGTGTGTGTGTGTGTGTGTGTGTGTGTGTGTGTGTGTGTGTGTGTGTGTGAGAGAGTGTGTGTATATGTGTGTGTGTGTGTGTGTGTGTGTGAGTGTATGTGTGTGTACATGCACTCTGAAGCGCGTCAAAGACCATCTAGTAATTACCTACATATTACGAGGCTGGACCTTTGCGCCTGCTCCAACCCACACCCACAACTCATGGCGTGTATCGTTCAAAGTTTGGAGCGCTTCAATGACTGGCAAAAATGAGCAAGCAAATATCCGACCAAAACCTGCACATTATCATCACACCTACACCCACGACGCCCACAGCATGACGTGTGCCATTCACGGCTTTGGAGCGCTTTCATGACCAGCAAAAAAGTGAGACAGCAGATCAACCGACAAAAACGAACCCTAAACATCATCATCACACCTGCACCCACAACGCCCACAGCATGACGTGTGCCGTTCACGACTTCGGAGCGCTTTCATGACCAGCAAAAAAAATGAGACAGCAGATCAACCGACCAAAACAAAACCTATATATTTTCATCACACCTGCACCCACGACGCCCACAACATGGCGTGTGCCGTTCACGGCTATGGAGCGCTTTCATGACCAGCAAAAAAATGAGACAGCAGATCAACCGAACAAAACAAATCCTATATATTTTCATCACACCTGCACCCACAACGCCCACAACTTGGCGTGTGCCGTTCACGGCTATGGAGCGCTTTCATGACCAGCAAAAAAATGAGACAGCAGATCAACCGAACAAAACAAAACCTATATATTTTCATCACACCTGCACCCACGACGCCCACAACTTGGCGTGTGCCGTTCACAGCTTTGGAGCGCTTCAACGACCACGCAAGGTAAACGTCACGCTCTCGAATCAGGGGGGCAATGAGCTGCAGTGTATGTGTGTGTGTTTGCGTGTGCGCGTGTGTGTGTGTGTGTGTGTGTGTGTGTGTGTGTGTGTGTGTGCGTGTGTGTGCGTGCACGTGTCTCAGAGCACTGAAATGGGATCGAGCTTCAAGCCAAGTGCAATGCAATGAGTGTGTATCTTTTAAACGTGCTTCTCATAAGCACACAACCTGGTAGGATGTACCTCAAACATGCATTACGATGTACCTCATCCATGCATTAGGATGTACCTCATTCACGCATTACGATGTACCTCATTCACGCATTAGGATGTACCTCATCCATGCATTACGATGTACCTCATCCATGCATTACGATGTACCTCATCCATGCATTACGATGTACCTCATTCACGCATTACGATGTACCTCATTCACGCATTAGGATGTACCTCATCCATGCATTACGATGTACCTCATCCATGCATTACGATGTACCTCATTCACGCATTACGATGTACCTCATTCACGCATTAGGATGTACCTCATCCATGCATTAGGATGTACCTCATCCATGCATTAGGATGTACCTCATCCATGCATTAGGATGTACCTCATTCACGCATTACGATGTACCTCATTCACGCATTAGGATGTACCTAATCCATGCATTACGACCCAGCTGTCTCGCAGGACCCTTAAACCCAAGCACAACATACAACACTGCTCCTACACTGACAACCCGTGGTTATCTCAATCCATAGACAACCTCAAACCTTGGATTGACCAATAAACTACGTAGGCTGGATCATCACAGATCTTGTCACCAGTGCAAACGCCAATCATGAGAAGATAACATGCACTTTATACCTGTGCAATCTTCCCCACAAAAACTCGTTGACTGCATTTCACATTCCGATTGTTACACAGAACACACGTACCTGTGGGTTCTGGCTGCCCAGGGCACTCATCAAAGCGCTCAAACCACATCAACCGATTACCACACCAACTTATTGACTGCCTTTCACATTCCCATTCTCACTTCGTTACACAACGAACACGTACCTGTGGGTACTGGCTGCCCAGGGCACTCACCAAAGCGCTCAAACCACATCAACCGATTACCACACCAACTTATTGACTGCATTTCACATTCCCATTCTCACTTCGTTACACAACGAACACGTACCTGTGGGTACTGGCTGCCCAGGGCACTCACCAAAGCGCTCAAACCACATCAACCGATTACCACACCAACTTATTGACTGCCTTTCACATTCCCATTCTCACTTCGTTACACAACGAACACGTACCTGTGGGTACTGGCTGCCCAGGGCACTCATTAAAGCGCTCAAACCACATCAACCGATTACCACACCAACTTATTGACTGCATTTCACATTCCAATTCTCACCTCGTTACACAGAACACACGTACCTGTGGGTACTGGCTGCCCAGGGCACTCATTAAAGCACTCAGTGCATCATCCTGCATCAACCGCGCAATCATTGCTTCGTCCAGGGCCTGTGTGCATACAGCATACATGTGTGTGTGTATGTGTGTGTGTGTGTGTGTTTGTAGAGGTGTATGTGCTGTGTGTGTGCACGTGTGTGTGTGTGTGTATGTGTGTGTATGTGTGTGTAGTGTATGTATGTTAATGTGCATGCGTGTGTGTATGCACATGCTGTTGGTAAATGGATACAAGGCTTACAATGGATACAATGCTTACAATGGTTACAATGGCTACAATGGTCACAATGGTTACAATGGTTACAATGGGGGGTTACCCCTACCCAATTTGTTTGGCAGATCGGCTGCTGGCTGGTCTTGGCCAGTTACAATCCTGTCTGCTTCTCCAGCATGACTCGCTGGAACAACCATCACCCACTTATACGGTGTATGTTATACGGTACCATCACCCACTTATACGGTGTAAGTTATACGGTACCACCACCCACTTATACGGTGTTATATGGTACCATCACCCACTTATACGGTGTAAGTTATACGATACCATCACCCACTTATACAGTGTAAGTTATACGATACCATCACCCACTTATACGGTGTAAGTTATACGATACCATCACCCACTTATACAGTATAAGTTATACGGTACAAGTTATACATGAACCCACGCACGCCTGATCTCCTGCAGGAAGCAATAACAGCAGAAGTACTTTGCAGGAGTGAAAAAGCCTCGTTTGAAATATCTCACCCTGATAAAAACATTGCCTGGATTAGGGTCACCACCATTGCCTGGATCCTGGTAGGGAACACAATTCAGGTTGAAGGCACGATCTATCTACTCATAGCCCACCCACGACTCAGCTTCAACAGAGATCTATATGAACAGCAACAATCATGCCCACCCACGCCCGAGCTGCAACAAAGACCTATATGAACAGCAACAATCATGCCCACCAACGCCCGAGCTGCAACAGAGATCTATATGAACAGCAACAATTCGCCTTGACAACTGTGTTATAATAACTGCTACCATGTCTGTGCCTGCGTCACACTGCAAAAAATGCAGCGGAGCAGAGTTTGCAATCCAGCAGCTAAAGCAGCACCTTGTCCTCCTGCAAAGGCCTAGATGTATGTCAGCAGTTTGCCTCATGCTACCGTCAAAATTACTGGCACTGTATAGGACGCAGCTGAAGCAAAAATATGAGAATATCAGGTACAACTTATTTATAGCAAACAATTCATTAAACTCTCAACCCATTTACCTGGGCCTTGGTAGAAAAGGCAGCAGATGCTAATTCAAGGCACAACTTCACCCTGCTCCTCCAGGGTAATGCAGACCAAGTACGCTCAAGGGTGATTTCAATGGGCCTGTCGCCCAACACAACCTGCACGAAACGTGCCAAGCGTCAGCACACACTCAGCACACACGAGCTGCACAAAATGTAGAGAGTCAACAAATGTCGACAGCACACTTGAGGGTGATTTCAATTGACCGTCACCCAACACAACCGGCACAAAACATCAAGCGAGAGCACACACTCAGCACACACGAGCTGCACGTAGAAACGTAGAAAGTCAACAGATGTCGACAGCACATTTGAAGGTGATTTCAATGGGCCAATCACTGAGTACGACCTGCACGAAACCTGTCAAGCGTGAGAGCACACTCAGCACACATGATCTGCACTAAACAATAAGAGTAACACAGCCACGATACACCATACCACCATATCACCTAAATTTCAGGGGTTGTAGTTTAGGGGTAGTAGGGGTTGTGAATAGGGGAGTGCACACGGGGCGTTGCACTGGGCGGAGTGCACACCGGGTGGTCACACTGGACGCTTACACCGGATGCTTACATCGTGCGTTGCACTGGGCGGAGTGCACACCACCGGACGCTGACACTGGGCACTTAAAACCGGACGCTTACACTGGACGCTTACTTCAGGCGTTGCACCGGGCGGAGTGCACACCACCGGACGCTTTCACCGGCCGCTTACATCGGGCGTTGCACCGGGCAGGGTGCACACCAGGCGGTCACACTGGACGCTTACATTGGGCACACATACAACACACACACACGCACGCACGCACGCACGCACGCACGCACGCACGCACGCACGCACGCACACATACACACACACGCACGCACACACGCACACGCACACACACACACGCACGCACACACACGCACACACACACACACACACGCAAACACACACACCTTCAGTTCCCTTAAAGATAAATTGCTACAGTTCCCTTCAGTTCCATTAATCTTAAAACTGTTTTTTATACACGTTTTATTAATAGTGGTATTAACTGTTTTTTGTTAATACACGTTTTGTGTTCGAAGGTCCCCAGAGTTCAGGGATTATGCAAATGTAGGCAGGTATAGGGCTATTGGTCCAGCCTGTCTAGGTTTCAGTAAGAATGGCTGGTTCCCACACCAATTTGTCCCACACCAACTGGTTCCCACACCTACAGTCTAGTCTGGCATACCATTGTGCACAAGATACGTGTCACCTCCCTCCCTTTCGCTCAAGCGCGCCCACACCCACACCCACACCCACACCCACACCCATGCATAGCACAAACCAACATGACATTGAGTCATACCATTGTGCACAAGATACGTGTCACTTCCCACCCTTTCTCTCAAGCGCACCCACACCAATACCCATGCATAACACAAACCAACATGACACTGAGTCATACCATGGTACACAAGATACGTGTCACCTCCCTCCCTTTCGCTCAAGCGCGCCCACACCCACACCCACACCCATGCATAGCACAGACAGACCAACATTACACTGAGTCATACCATTGTATACAAGATACGTGTCACCTCCCTCCCTTTCTCTCAAGCACGCCCACACCCACACCCACACCCACACCCACACCCACACCCACACCCATGCATAGCACAGACCAACATGACATTGAGTCGCGCAATTGTACACAAGATACGTGTTGCTTCCCTTCCTTATGCTCACACCCACACTCACACCAATACCCATGCATAGCTAAACCCTAACCACCCACACACACCCACATACACACACATACACATACACACACACACTCACACCCATACCCATGCATAGCACGAACCAACAAGACACCAAGCCACTGACGCTTCAGCAGTATACATAACCACTGACGCTTCAGCAGTATACATAACTACTGACGCTTCAGCAGTATACCATACCACTGACGCTTCGGCAGTATACATATCACATTGTGACGCAGTTTACATATCACATTGTGACGCAGTATACAAAGCCACTGACGCTTCAGAAGTGTACATATCACATTGTGACGCAGTTTACAAAGCCACTGACGCGTCAGCAGTATACATACCACATTTCGCATTTTGCTCCCCAAGTTCCACACACCCACACAAACACACACACACACACACACACACACACACACGCACGCGCACCCACACAGTATACATATCACATTTCGCATTTTGCTCCCCAAGTTCCACACACCCACACAAACACACACACACACGCACGCACGCACGCATGCGCACCCACACAGTATACATATCACATTTCGCATTTTGCTCCCCAAGTTCCACACACCCACACAACTACACACGCACGCATGCACCCGCACCCACACCCACACCCACACCTACACAGACGCCCACACCTGAGCTTCTACAGCTTCAGCAGCCAAACGTGCAGCCAAAAACTCCCCCCCGCCTCTGACTCCCATAGCTGCAGCTGTTCTTCTGGTGAAGGAAGATAGCAGCAGACGCAGCAGCAGCCCGCTCTGGCCTCCCAACAGCGCACTGCAGAATAAAAAAGACGTGATGTCAGATCATTTTGTATGACTGACTAAACAAGGAAGACGGCAGCAGATGCAGTGGCAGCCCTCACTCTGGCCTCCCAACACCGCACTGTAAATAAAGGAAGATACTTTCATTTTGTATTACAACTGATCAAACAGGGAAGACGGCAGCAGATGCAGTGGCAGCCCTCACTCTGGCCTCCTAACACCGCACTGTAATTCAAGATACTTTCATTTTGTATTACGACTGATTAAACAAGGAAGACGGCAGCAGATGCAGTGGCAGCCCTCACTCTGGCCTCCCAACATTGTACTGTAAATAAAGGAAGATAGTTTCATTTTATAATACAACTGATTAAACAGGGAAGACGGCAGCAGATGCAGTGGCAGCCCTCACTCTGGCCTCCCAACACCGCACTGTAATTCAAGGAAGATACTTTCATTTTGTATTACGACTGATCAAACAGGGAAGACGGCAGCAGATGCAGTGGCAGCCCTCACTCTGGCCTCCCAACATCGTACTGTAAATAAAGGAAGATATCTTCCTTTTGTATGGTGGCATGGTGGTATGAAACAAGAAGTCAGTACGCTCATAAAAAACGCAGCAGCAGCAGCCCACTTTAGCCTCTTGAAACGTACAATAAATCAAGCAATGACCTGTGCTCTGTGCAAAGCAGACAGAAAAGAGGAAAAGAAAACTACGGCAATGAAAAGCCACTCCTCACATTTATTGAGGAAAAGGAGCCACTTTGGTACCGGGTACTATAAAACTCCCTCATCAACGTTTTTTCTTTATTGAGGATCAGAAGAGTTGCAGGCTTGGCCTAAAACTGGATTCTAACGAGAGTTGGTTATGGTACTGGAAAGGAAAAGGTTGGTGGTGCAAAGCAAACGCTTCAGCTTGTGTCGCCTGCCCCCCCTAATTTCAAGCTGCATTAAATGTATAGAATCAGTCTGGTGGTGCAAAGCAAACGCTTCAGCTTGTGTCGCCTGACCCCCTAACTGCAAGCTGCATTGAATGTATAGAATCAATCTGGTGGTGCAAAGCAAACGCTTCAGCTTGTGTCACCTGACCTTCCTGATTGCAAGCTGCATTGGATGTATAGAATCAAATTGCACACGTACAGGAATTCAAAAGTCTCTGCCTGCAGTCAGGCTCAACAAGCAAAGCGCCTCGGAAACCCTACAAAAACAAGCATCACACTCTCACCTGCGCTGAAAGACCACTGCATGCCGCCATTGCTGCTGCTTCCACTCAAGCTTTATAAGCAAAGCGCCTCAACGCCCCATCCAAAAACACCCCACTCTCAGCTGCGCTGTGAGGCCCCCAGCATGCGGCCATCGCTGCTGATTACACTCAAGCTTCATTTGTAGAACGCTTCAACGCCCCATCCAAAAACACCACACTCTCACCTGCGCTGTAAGGCCCCCAGCATGCCGCCATCGCTGCTGCTTCCACTCAAGCTCAACAGGTTTCGTCCACCCCCTCCTCTCTCCATTTTCTCGAGCCCCCAGTCCCCTGAATTGCGAGGACTTTCGCTTCTGCCACCCCCCTTGCTGCTACTGCTACTTTTTACTAGATCGCTTTCACTGCTGCTACTGCTAATATTCACTGGATTGCTTCCACTGCTGCCAATGCCACTGCTACTGATGTCTTCACCAAAACAGCTTGAGTTGGGGTCCTGTGCGAGCACACCTCCTCGTTGAGATGCATCCTGACTCTGTGATTGAAATCCCTGGCCTTGCGTCTCTGAGAAGCTTCCGTGCAAATCAGAATCCGTGTAGGAAACAGCCCCCTGCTGCTGCTGCTGCGTTTGCTGCTGCGTTTGCTGCTGCTGCTGCTGCGTTTGCTGCTGCTGATGCAACTGTGGATGTTGCTGCGGCAGCACTCTCAGTTGTGGCTGTTGTGACATATCCTGTAGGGGCAGTGAGAGCTGCGCGGCTTCCATGCCTTGTGCCTGCTGCTGCTCGGCTTTCATGCCTTGTGCCTGCTGCTGCTCGGCTTTAATGCCTTGTGCCTGCTGCTGCGCGGCTTCTATGCCTTGTGCCTGCTGCTGCGCGGCTTCCATGCCTTGTGCCTGCGGCTGCGCAGCTTCCATGTCTTGTGCCTGCTGCTGCTCGGCTTTCAAGCCTTGTGCCTGCTGCTGCTGCTGCCTCTCCTGTAAATCGGCCATCGCGGCTGTTCTGCTCCTGCACAGCTCCACGACCACGTTCTCTGGGCGCACTACCTGTGTGTGTGCGTGTGTGTGTGTGTGTGCGTGTGTGTGTATGTGTGGACCACGTTCTCTGGGCGCACTACCTGTGTGTGTGTGTGTGTATGTGTATGTGTGGACCACGTTCTCTGGGCGCACTACCTGTGTGTGTAAATGTGTGTGTGTGTGTGTCGACCACGTTCTCTGGGTGCACTACCTGTGTGTGTGTGTGTGTATGTGTGGACCACGTTCTCTAAAGCGCGACACCTGTGTGTGTGAGTGTGTGTGTGTGTTGACCACGTTCTCTGGGCGCACTACCTGTGTGTGTGTGTTTGTGTGTGTGTGTGTGTCGACCACGCTCTCTGGGCGCACTACCTGTGTGTGTGTGTGTGTGTGTGTGTGTGTGTGTGAGAGAGTGTGTGTGTGTGTGTGTGGGTTTTTTGTGTGTGTGTGTGTGTGTGTGATT
>Ga0307947_1003181_pt1 | contig 13256 bp, 10 predicted proteins | sample OrgLakmetagen232_FD_201840 | JGI IMG/M metagenome (GOLD analysis project Ga0307947, IMG submission 201840) | Saline water microbial communities from Organic Lake, Antarctica - #232 | ecosystem: Environmental > Aquatic > Non-marine Saline and Alkaline > Saline | place: Antarctica: Organic Lake...
ACACACACACAAATATATAAGCGCGCACAAAGCACACACAAGTTGCCAGTTCACAGCGCAAAAGGCTTCGCCAACTTTTCAGCATCGCTTGCGATGCTTCCCCCTACTTGTCTTTATTGGATGGCTTGGCATCTTGCTCACACACGTTCTAGTTTGTCAGCTGCCGTGGCGGCAATGTTGATACTGCCTAAGATGAGTTCTTTACTTTTAAATTGTCAGGCTAAATTGTCAGGCTAAATTGTCAGGCATCACTGCTGAAACTGTGTCAACCATTATGTAAAATTACATTCAATTCAAGCTGGAGTATTATGTTAAAAGCGCATTTGCGCCTACACAGCAATGCTCAGCAGCGGCACAGACAGCCATGTCTCAACAGCCCACCCCCCGGCTATTATACAAACCATCACACAATCCTTTAGGTGCTCGTGCCAAGGTAGGTACGTTTTGCGTATTTACTTAGGTCAGAGGAGACAGCAAACAAAAGAGGCAGGCTGGAAGACATAGAAGAAAGCAGGGGGGGCAACCGGGTTTTGGCGAAAAGGGCAAACATGTACAGCATGGGGAAGAAAGAAAGCTTGTGTAGCTAAGGTGCTTACGTAGTAACAAGATTTAGGGTTACAGGGCTAGTAAGGAATACAAAGGCAACGGGTTGAGGACTCGTCTAGCTACACAACCTCGAGGCACTCAACATGAAACCCAGGAACGCTAAGAGTTCGTCAAAATAAAAGCAGCTAAGCCATTGCGATGACTGGTGCGCCAGAACCAACTCCAAACATGGAGCCCAGCCTCTTTCTTCTGTGCTGGCCAGGAGGGCTGTTAGCTGCTCTTTTAGTTGTGGCACCCCTCGTCTGGCCTCTTAGTGGTGGGTTGGTTATATGGTCCATGGTTTTGCCAAAGCTTCGTCTCTAGCGCGTACGTGTCTTTCTAGTGAGTGCGTGAGTTGTGCTGCCTGGTGTTGACGCAGCCGTCTGTGCTGCCTCTCTGTGTGCAGCCTCCCCTAGGGTATGGTGTTCTGCCTGGTGTTGTTGCAGCCCTCAGCGTTGCCTCCCTGTGCGAAGCCTCTCCTCCTTGCTTGTTGGTCAGATACGCTCTTTGCTGTACGTCGTTTTGGTGCTACCCCACCCCTCTCCCCCTCGCCTGGTTTCCCTGCCCGTCTGTCTGTGTAGGGTTGCTCTTTTCTTTTTGACATTGGGGAGTAGGTCGTAGACCGCTGCTCTGCGCCCAGGATCCTCAGTCTTTTGGTGCTCCTTTTCTGTACTCTCTTCTCAAAGGGCTTTCTGTGAGGCTTTTCTTCCAGCTAGGCTTGGGTTTTGCGCTTTAGAGGCATCAGTTTCTTTAGGGGGAGTTGTGTTGGAGCCTGTTTTGGCGCACCAGTCATTGCTATGGCTTAGATTGCTTTTATCCTGGCTGGCTCCTAGCTTCTCTTGCCTTCGTGTCTGGTTGCTCTTTTGGTAGTGTATCCAGGCCTCAGTTTTTTCAGTTCACCCTCTGTTTAACTCTGCCACTCTAGTCTTTCTCACGCAACTTCCTGCGATTTCTTTGGATTTGACTTTTTCCGCCTGAACCTTTTTCCCTTAAAATCCTCCCCCCTTGTCTCCTTTTTCCTGTCGAACAAGCCTCTCTTGCCGCCTTTCTTCCTTTAATTTTCCTTTATTTTCTCACGTAGTAGGGAGTTTGCTATCTCCCCTTGATCTATGTAATGCCCTCAAAATCGAACATGGTCCAAGAGAATAAAAAGGCCCCCTACAGAAGCGCAGCTGTGCCAACATGTTACTCTCTTCGTCATGAGCCCAATAGGACATGCAAAACTGATATTCTCAATGCCAGGTACCCATCTTAGCAGGTAACTTTTCCTCTTTATTTTTGAATTTGTGGATTAATGTAATGTGCCATTTATGAGTTTTTATATTTGTCATTTTTGAGAGACTCCGCTGGTAGTGGTGACACAGCCAGCATGATTAAGGGAGGGGGGTTCTTAGGTGCCCGCACCAAGCAACCCCCCACCGCGCAAACAATTTAAAAGAAATTAGTGTGGGTCAGGGGGGTTGTGTGCCGTAGCACCCAGACCCAATCCTTGACTGTTGTTGGTTGTGTTATATTGCAGTGCATACCTTGTTTTTGTGAGTGCAGATGCATGTCTGATGGAGTGTTCATTCCGTTTGTGTGTCAGGTCTTCAATCTTATGGTAGTTTATATTAAGGTCTGCCAGAGGTTTGTCTGTGTAGTCTTTGTTCCCGTAGCTCCGACGTGGATCACCTGGAGCTTGACTTCCCTATATGATCCTTGTCTGTTTAGGTTGGCAATAAGCATGCTGTGCTGTGCTTTTGCTTTTTGGAGTTGGGGATCGGGCCTAGTGTTTTCACAAATCTTAAACTCAATCAGGTGAATCTCCCACTGGTTTGGATTCAGTTTTTTGTCTTTAGCAAGCTGTTGAAATTTTGAGTTGCGGGTGGTTACGCGAGAGGAGCACACAGTGCTAGGTAAGAATAGGATGGCGTCAGGACGAGAAGAGGCTTTTAAAGCATGTGCTGTTAGTTTTGGTAGCAGCCAAGAGGGCAGTGTTTTGTTGGCAGTGTTTCTCAAATTTAGGCATTGCTCTGATAGTTTATCTGCGCTGCCTACGTCAGTGTAGGCAATTTGGTTGGCAACGCATGGTCCCTTAAGTAGGGCTTGGACAATCAGCACACTTGCCATAATATGGCGTTTTAAAATCATGTTCCTCATTTGAGTGTGTTGGCAACCTGAGAGTATGTGAAGCGCACTATCAGTGCAAGGGCAGATGGGGCAGTTTGCATTGGGAGAGAATCCATACCGGTAAGCGTGTTTTAAATAAAAAATTGTACCAGTGCGGTACCTCATAACATTACGCTTTTTGTAGAATTTGAGATTGCTATTGTTCCTGAAAGCATTTGTGGCTTGTTTATTGACCAAAGGTCTAATGTCCCTCCAGTAGTTGTAATACCCTGTGCCTGTTTTGGCACTGCTCAGTCTGTGTAATTTGCACATTTGTTTTCAGCTATTTCTGTTTTCAACTTTAAATCAGAGAGTGCACAAAGCCTAGGCGTAGTTGTCCCTCTTCCGCTGGGATTCTCATCGGTGTCTTTAGCCGCAAGCCAGTAAAGGTGTGTCTATGCATTACCGTCTGGAGCTGGAGGCTGAAAGTGCATGTCATGACCTCCGTCATGTAAGGCAGCGTGTTTGGCAATTGCATCTGCACATTCATTTCTGGCAATGCCACTATGGGCTTTCACTTTATAGAAGCAGAAAGGTTATGGTGAAGATAATGAATAGATACAATTTGTTCTAGCAGATTTGAGTGTATATGGGCTCGTTGCATTTCAGGGAAGAGTAGCTATTTTCGAATTCGGCTTAGGGAGCATGCACTGTCCGTTGCAATCTGGGTATACTTATTGGTAAGCGCTGCTGCTATCCCTGTGAGCTCAGCTCTATTGATGGTGTTTGTCATTCCCACGCCTCCTGAGTCCACATAACATTCAGCTTTGGTTTGAGGGCAGTATACCCCTGCGCCTATAAAGTTTTCGGCCTTGCCTATGCAGCTTCCGTCCGTGTGCGCCCATAATTTCCAATTGGGGCACTTCAATTCAAACTGCTTATCATCCCATGGTTGGAGGTGAACATTAGCGTTTTGGCCTCTTTCCTGGCCAGTGGCGTCCTCTCTTTTTGATTTGCTTGAAGTACTGGGGGCAAACATGGTTGTTGATGTGGTCTGTGTCCTCTCTTGCGGGGGACTGATTTTTTCCCAAACTGCTTCTGGGATACTCCTTTGCAGTGTTTGCAGCCAATTTGGTGAGGTATTAGTTAAGCGCTGTTGTGCTTCTATGTTCCAGACAGCAATAACATCCATGCTCCAGGCGTGGTTGGAGAAACTACGTTGTATACCCTTCCAGGAGGTTGGCATTGCATATGTGAGTTTGTCTTGGGGATGAAGCCAAGCGTGGTGCAGTATTTTGGGTTATCTTGCACCAATGCTCTGTAGGCATTGATGCTCTTGTTTTCCCAGTTGGGTAGAAATAAGAAGGTGGCGGTTGGTAGCTCGCTACACATCGCAGATCGTAGGGAGTGTTGCACGCACTTGAGCATTTTTGTGTCATCATACACTGGGTGGCAGATTGAGAAACCTGTAAATTTGGTGGCAAATGCATTGTAATTGGCACCGAAAGCAATGTCACGGTGACGTGCGCTCCAATATGAGGAGTTCCCAGGATCAAAGTCCAGAGCAGACGCCATCTTTTCTTATGAGACCATGGCGCATTGTTTTAGTGCTGCACTGATGTGTTGGGGTAGGATACGGGAGTAGGATTCTAGTGTTAGTAGGCTTGCCTTAGGGTTTTTGAGGCGTGCTTGGTGGTCTTGAAGCAGACTCGCAATTTCTGAGGCTAGGCATTGAACAGGAGAAGACATATCTCTGTGTAATCCGTTTTTCTGAGCTTCATGGAACCTTTCTCTTAAAAGGTGGAAGCGCTCAGGAGTCATCATGCCTATGCATTTGCCATCTGGCCTATATATGCAGGCTGCTCTAGCTTCATACAGTTTTGGGAGGGAAGCCTTGTGTGTGGCGTTTATCATTGGCGATCTGTTTTGCGCAATATCATCTTTCAGGCGGACAAGGTCCACCGTTCTGATCCAAACTTTATAGTGCCCCGTGGGAGTGATGTTCACATGTGGATTAGTTGGTTGCATATTGAAGCAGGCCTTTGACCTTATTTCTTTGCCTAGTGTGGATTTTATCTGCTATAATTTATTGATGTGCAAAAACCTTGCCTCTCTAGGTTGTCAAGTCCTTCATCGAGGGGGGGTGCAATTTGCTTAGCTTCATAAGTTTGAAGCATTTGCCGAAAGCTTGCCCATGAGTGCATTAGTTCTTTTGGCTCCCAGGTGGGGCTCCAGGTTGCCTTAAGCAGTTCGTGTTGTGATGTATGTGACCTAAATTATTTTCGTCTAGGGAGAGGTCGTGACAGGCAGGACAGCTCCAGTCAGACTGTGTATCTATGTTAATTCTGTCTTCTTCCTTGTAGCATTGGAGCTGTTTTAGACATGACCAATCGTAGGTGCGGTTGCATACGCTGCATTGGTACATATCTGTGGTAGGTAGATATCCTTGTTCTGTATGTTCCTCACGTGTTCCTGGGTCACAGCAGATCTCGCAGCCGGCATCTTCCACATCTATGCGGGCAATAAGTTCCGTGCTGATGATGGTTCTGTTTTTGTCAGTTTTAAGTAGACGAAGAGCCCATTTTTCAATTATCAAGGGCTCATAGTGTGTGATACTGTGATACTGCTCTTGGTCTTCGGCTTCTGTTTCATCTGCTCTGCGTTTGTTGTTGACGTGCAGGCGACGGTCTACCACTTTTGCAGGTGGTATTGGTACATATAGTTGAAAGCATCAGATGGGTCATTGAAAGTTCCCGCAACGCAGACCTTTTTGTAGTCCCAAAGAGAGGTTGCCCTATTTTCAGGGTCAAGGGGTTGCCCCTCACAATACTATATGTCATTGTCATGTAATTTGTATTCTGATGGTCTTTGGCGCTTTTTCCCCTTGGGCTTGGGCGGCTGTTCATTTGCCTGTGGGAATGGTGTTTGTTGTCTCTCTGCTAGCCTTTGTAATTTCCTTTGTGTTGTGTTTTGTATTTCGCTACCTTGGGTTGCTGAGGGGGGTTCAGGTGGTGTCCCCGCGGAATATGGGCGTTTCTTGCAAGCATTCTTGATATAGCATTCTTCTGCATTGGCATCTTGCTTGGGTCTCACACCTCTGAGTCATGGAGCGTGTTTGCCTTCGTGAAGACCCGCGACACGGTTGCTGGGGAGCATGTTGTAAGTTAACATCATCAGGTTGTCCTCGGGAACACTGTTGCAGATTTTCCATCGTCCAGTTTTGGTAGCATTGTCTTGAGTCTGTCTTGCATTGATTGAGATGTGTTGTGCTCATCAGGGTCCTGGTGCGCTTTCTGCTTGTGCTCGCTAATGTATTGCTAGCAGCAGATGTACCTGGTAGTTCCCGCCCGGTCATGGCACGGGTTTGCCTAGGTGTGATCGCAACACTTTGAGGTCGTTTTTGTTCTGCACCGATCGCTGCAGGTCTGATATTTATAGTGGGTTGCAGAATTAAGTCAGGTTCACACAATCACACAACCTGGATGAGACACATCAAAAGCAGCAATTATGCAGGTGGCATGCATTCTCGCACGCACGCACACGCCCTCCCCCTCCCCTACGTGCACGCACGCACGCACCCTCCCCCTCCCCCCCACACCCACATACAAACACACAACACACAGGTTGACATGCACTCCAACAGATTATGCTGCATAACCCTAGACTGGAAGTATGTGGTTCGCACGAGAGCAGGTGGCAGATGGAAGTGAAGCATATCAGCGCCATAAGCAGTACTATAGTAAAGCACTTCAGCACAAAAGTATGAAAGAAACCAGCACCATTAGTATGTAGTATAGAGGAGCACACCCGCACTTTAGTGGAGCACTTCAGCACACAGGTATGAGGTAAAGCAGCACCATTAGCAGAAAGCAAAGAGAAGAGCACTTTAGTGGAGCACTTCAGCCCACAGGTATGAGGCACAGCAGCACCATCAGCAGGAAGCAAAGAGAAGAGCACATCCGCACTTCAGTGGAGCACACCAACACATGATAGCTTGGTATGCTAGCACCATCAGCGAGATGAGCAGAAGGGCACGTCATTACTCATCAGTATGTAGGATCGGAAAGAAGAGCACGTCAGCACTTCAATAAAGCACTTCAGCACGTACATAGTTTGGTATACTAGCACCATCAGTGAGTCGAACAAAAGGGCACGTCATTACTTTGGCTCAGCACATTAGCACTCAAAATGAGCATTCCACCTCATAAATAGGGTTGAGCATAACCGCATATAATTACCATACGTGATATAATATTTGGTGATGCCAAAATACCGTGTATGCACCGTATATTGTTCTGGCCAACCCACACATGGGCATTAAAGCAACCAAGCACATAGCAGAGACACCCTCTTTGTGTCCTCTTTTCTGACAGCCAAAGTGCTGAAGTTTTTGAGCTCCATCTGTTTGCACACACCCACCACGCCTGCTATCTTCCAACACGCTGGCACCCACTCTTCTATTCTGGCACCCACCCACTCACCCACACCCGAAAACTGTTTTGTCCCAAGCCTTTCACAGTCTCCAGCTGACATGCGTCAGACACACACACAAACACACACACACACACACATCCTTACACACCTGTTTAGAGCCTCATGATGAGCCCCACTGGATGCTTCCAACTTACATCAGAAATAAAATTAAAAATAGAAATAAGAAAATAGCACTGATGGCGCATTTACAATGGGCGGATTAACGGATTAATGGATTAACGAAAAATCATTAATCCACTTTTGCATTTACAACGGGTGGATTAACGGACGGATTAATGAATAAATGCGGATTAATTTGATTAATCTCTATCCAGGGGGGGGGGGTCGATAGAGGATTAATGGTGTGGATTAAAGTGGCGTTGACCACTGTATAAAACGCCTTTTAATCTGAAAGTGTAGCGGCGCGAGGCAGCATAAATAAATAAATAATTAGATAAATACATTCTTCGTATCTCCTGTCACAATTCGTGTGGGAGATTTCGTCAGGAAGGTGGGTGAGCGCGCGCACACAGAACACAGTATGCACAAGGCATTTTCTCAGATCTATGTCATCTTGATGAGAGGTTGTTGCTTAAAAGTTGTTGTAGCTACAATATGCCAACCAAATTTGGGTTCTTGCTGCAGGTTTGGCTTCCTCCCCCCACACCACGGGGGCAGGAACCCCTACAAGGTCCTACAAGACCCAAATGGCGTCCAGGTTAGGCAGCCCAAGGAATCACGTGCAAAAAATATTTATGTCATCAGATCTCATGAGCTGGCAGCTATGACACATAAGTACAGAGGCCACTCATTTAGTTTCCTTTTTTTGAGACATACTGCAATCTCTTGCTGAGGTCTACCTACTTGTCTAATGTCTGCAGTCATCTGCAACACACTGTGAAACCATGATGAGCCACACACCGGCTGGTGTGAAAAATGCCATCTTTTTCTTTGAGCCCCTTAACAACCGAGGGTAGGTTCGTTGAAGAGAAGTTGCATGTGTATTTGCCACTAAAAACACCCTCCCTTTCAAGCACAATACGTGTGTATGATAACACTCAGTTTTTTGTATATCTCTGTCAGCTGTCAATTGCCCATGGCACTGATCTGAAGGTGGCACTTGCTCTGATTATACCTGGATTGTATGCGTCCTCTCTGAAATATGACTAGTATTTGTTTTTATATTGTCTGCTCTTGGGTTTTACGCGTCCTCTTTGATCACACAGAATGACTCACCCGTCTTGCTCTTGCATTGCTCATCCTAGGTGCGGGCAGGCAGTGGCTGACGCCTTGGAGGAGGTGGAGTTCTGTGTGGTAAAGGTTGCTGCTCCTACACTGCTCAAGTTGCCTGCAACTTGAGCAGTGTAGGCGCACCCTCCTCGTTAAGCAAAGGCATCCGTGGCCTCTGCACCATCACCTCCGTGCTTCAGGATGAACTTATTAAGGAGGTTGAGGCGGAGTTCCATGGGGGACAAGGCCCCAACTTTAGAGAACTGGGTGAGTGGGGGTAGGTGCCATTGTTGAAGGGAACAGATTTGTTGCATGTGTGTGAAAACGAATTCACAAATTTACAGAAAATTGTGCTCCTGCTCTCATCACAACAAATCTAAAATTCAGACAGAAGTCAGTTCACAGTCACACTCAAATGATGCCTTGTTTTTTAACTTGTGCTCGAGCTTGGAAATAACAGCTGACAGCTTCACTCCTTTTGTTTGGAAACTGACATCAAAGGCTCAAAATCTTGGAAGAATGGCATCATCAGGGTGAGTGCCCTCCTTTTCTGTCTGTGCGAGAGAAACGAGCATGGTGTGGATGTATGTTTGCTCGCACAGGCAGAGAGAACATGTTCTGCTTCTTCCCTGCGCCAAATGTACATTTGGCGCAGGGAAGAAGAAGATGCCCCCTACTTCATCCCCCAGGGATACAGCGTCAAGGAACCTGCGCCTCCGTCTGTACAGCATGCCTTCCACGTCAACAGCGGTGCGTGCTCAGGCATTTTTTGAACAGCCGGTTTGTTCTGGTGCCCATGCTTTTATTTCACCAAATTCACAAAGCAGGGTGAGCACGCGTAAAAAAAATCAGAAAGTCAGACAGAAGTCAGTTCATAGTCAGACTCAAAAGCATTGATACCTGGAATGTTGACTCGTGCTCGAGCTTGGAAACAATAGCTTACAGCTCCACTCCGTTTGTTTAGAAACTGACATCAAAGGCTCAAAATCTTGGAAGAATGGCATCATCAGGGTGAGTGCCCCCCTTTTCTGTCTGTGCGAGAGAAACTAGCATGGTGTGGATGTATGTTTGCGCGCACAGGCAGCAAAGGACTTGCAGTCCTGAGCGTACACGGCTTAGGGCCAGATGGAAAAGACGTGGTCCAGCAGGTTAGGGGTGAGTACAAATCCAGCAGAAATCCTCCGAGCATTGCTACTTGCTTCGAATTAGATATCTCCATTTTTTCTCCGATTCCATAATCCTTTAGTTGCTGAATCACTACCTGATCGCTGGGATGTCGCTTGGTTCTTGCACTGTTTGATGTCTGAATCTGAAGTGCACCCATCACCATCCTCTGAGCATGCATCCCTGCTGCTTTGCTACTCCACATGCTCCTCCCACACTCCAAAACCTGAATCCCCTCCCTGCGTGCCTCCGTGATTTTCTGTAGGACGCAAGGGTGAGCCGCTTTAATAAAATCAGACAGATCTGTGAGCGTGACGTGCATCTCCTGCTTCCGTTGTTACTTGTATTATTTTTTGAGGCGCACTTGCATTGCCGCACGTACGCTGTGCGCATGAATAATAGTTATTTGTCCATTGTATGCATCCCTTGCAGTATCCCTCCTTGTCATTGGAAAACGAGCTGTCAAGTGTTAAAATGTCCATTGCCTGTCATCCCTTGCAGGGAAGGAGGTACAAAGGCCCTAGGATTCTTTCTCCACCTCGCCCTCAGGCTGCCCTGAATTGTTTTTCCTCACCAGAAAGGTGTACGTTTTTCAGAACAGAGCACTACCAGCGCTTTTTTGCAGGCAGCAGCACTGGCCACGCAAGCGTCATGTGTTGGAGGAGGAGCATGCTTGTTGCTCTTTCCTGAGGGCAGCAAAGCAGATAAGCCTACCTGCACACAAATCCGCTCTCATTTTATCCGTACTCCTCCTGTATCCACACACAGGCCAGAAGTGCATGGCCAGTGAGGGCAAAACCAAGCTGGGCAACTCCGTGGCTGTTTTTTTACCTGGGTGAGTTGCCTTCAAATGTTTTGATTTTGTGTTCTGAAAAGACGAGGTGTATGCAACTTGTTGCTGAGTGCTGGGAGTGTATAAGCGCACACAAAGCATACACAAATTGCCAGTTCACAGCGCAAAAGGCTTTGCCACCTTTTCAGCATCGCTTGCGAGGCGTCCCCCTACTTGTCATACAGCTGTCATTGGAAGCTTTTAGTGTGCTCCGTGGTGCGTATGCCGATCGATTTTGAGCTACATTGCTATAGAAAGAGAGAAGTGAACAGTCTCACACTTGCACCCACTCATGCGCACAGGTAAGATCACCAAGAAGCATGTGACACCTGACGGCGCCAGGTCACGCAAGCTCGGAGTTGACGGCCTGACCAAAACCCAGAGCTGGAGACTCAAGCAGTAGCAGCAGTAGCAGGTTTAAATGAGCCTTGCCTGGTTACTTAGCTTGCCTGATTAGTTTGCTTGAACGTTAAACATATGTACACAAGAAGCGCACACACACGCACGCACGCACGCGTGCACACGCACACACACACACACACGCACACACACACGCACGAAAGCGCGCATACACATATACACAAAAGTCGCCAATCACAGCGCAAAAGGCTTTGCCAACTTTTCAGCGTCACTTGCGCACTTTTGTTCGCAAATTGAGTATCCATGCAATTAAGAGGCTAACAATGATTACTAACACATGGTATGCATTTCATTCATCTTCAGGGCGTGGGAGCTGCGAAGAGGAGGCTTCAGGCAACCATGGCAGACCACCCGCCGGATCCCCACTGATCCCGTAATTTCTGGCCTCTTGTCTAGCTTAGTTTAGCTAGGTTAGGAGGAGGCTCCTCTGGTGAGGGCCTGACTGTCTCTCAGTTGGGTCTTGCTCTCTCTGTTGGATCCTGCTTGTTGTAAGCAAGCTCGGCGGTTTTCTTCCACGGCTAAGGAAATAAAAAAAACTTCCATGGCAAACAAACAGACTGGGTGCTACAACAACAATTATCAAATTTTATACCAGGGTCACAGTAAACACCTTCAGGTTGCTGCTCAAAATGAAATTATCAGTAGATGTGCTGAATTATCAGTAGATGTGCTGAGTCTTATACTTTGCAGTGACTGTAATTTGATCTGACAGATGTACATCATATTAATGTGTCTTTCTTGCTGGCGTTTCCATTCACCCGTCTAAGAGTTACAGGTTTTTTTTGAAAGGTTGGGAGTGCGTCGTGCGGTGTGTGTGTAGGCATTGGGAGGATATTAGGTGCTGGGCACAGTGTGCGTTTGCGAATGGTTGCTCGTCTTTCTGTCCTTTCTTGTTCAAACGCCTGGCACAAGTCCTCGATGGAAAAGGGGCTGTGTTTACTTTTCCGTCTTCAGTTAAGTTGTTGCATCCCTTGCTTGCTCGAGCTCTGTCTTGCGTAGTCACAGTTGTTGAATTTGTGTTTAGGAGAGCAGAAAGTTGGTTTAAAGCGATGATAGGTTCATCATCATTGCAATGTCTCCAAGATTTAAGGGCGTTACCAGTGATTGTGTGTTATTTGCTTCCAAGAGGTTAGTTTGAGGGCCCCAAGTGCTACAAAGGGCTTTGCTATGACGTGTACCAGGTTTTCAAGGTTATACACAATCCGTTTGGATGAAAATAGGGCTGAGAAATGTCCGTTGCTCTTAAATAACACACGTATTAAAAAGTTTGATACTAAGCAGCTGCCGTACCCGCATATTGAATCCTAGGAGGCGTCTCAGAGGGATTGATGACTCCCTGTGTTGTGCTTGTAGATCAAAGGCTTTTTGTCTTAAGAGAGCAATTTGACTGCGGAGCATCTTCTCTGTTATATATTTATGTCTGTGACTATTATGGTTCATGCTGTGTATTAGGGCTTCGGCATTTTGCCTGTGATATTCCACTGAAATTGAATGGCATCCTAGGCCAAAGTCATCTTTATTTTCTCTGATCATGGCAGTGGGGGTGCTATTCATGAACTTGTATTTATGCTTGATCAGGCTCCCAATTTTTTTGTCCCAGTCGTTTAGTCGGTCAGGGTTGCAGGGGGTGATCGGAAATGCATTCGCTATGCTTGGCATGGTTGCGGTATTTATGATGTGTATGGCCTGCCAGGGGGGGGCATATGAGTTTCTGAGGCCTGTGAGTTTTTGTTGTAGTAGTAGGTCTAAACCCTAAGATTTCTGTCAAACACACGTGTGTAATGGTGTGTCCAGTTCAGGCTCATAGTAAGCTCAATGCCAAGATAGGTAAAAGGGTCATTTCGCTGAATGAAGTTTAAATGTTGTCCTTGGACGAGTAATTTATTGAAGTGCTGGGTCCTCAGATGCTTCTTTGGGTCTTTCCCCCTCCAATTTTGGCAGCCCCGTGTAAAATTTCTGTTAGCTACTTTTGTCTTGCTGTTGCTTTGAGACTTGCAGAGCAACCCAATTAGTGCACCTGGTCAGCTTGTCCGCTTGAATATTAAGGTTTCTAAGGGATCCTGCCAGGCATATTAGGTCGTCTGCGAAGGCCCCATTGCTCAGGGTGTTGTTAAGGTGCATGTGCTTTAGGCTAACCAGGCTGCCTGAGTGGTCGTGTGAGTCAGCACATGCATGATTTATACCCTCTTCCCTAATGTCATTTTTAATCTGTGTCAATTTTGAATTTGATCATGTGAGGAGTGGTTTTCACCGCCTATGTAGAATTCTTAAAATTGTGCCTGGCCAAGACCAGTCAGCAGCCAAACAATCTGGCTGAAAGTCACCCCCAATTTTACCCCCGATTAATGTACCACGGTATCTCCATCTTGATCTGTCCAAACATGTTATGCGCAATATAAGTAGATTCCGCTTGCGTGCGCATACTTTGAAAGTTGAGGCAGCAGCGTGGCTTGAAGATGGTTCT
>Ga0307947_1003184_pt1 | contig 13252 bp, 13 predicted proteins | sample OrgLakmetagen232_FD_201840 | JGI IMG/M metagenome (GOLD analysis project Ga0307947, IMG submission 201840) | Saline water microbial communities from Organic Lake, Antarctica - #232 | ecosystem: Environmental > Aquatic > Non-marine Saline and Alkaline > Saline | place: Antarctica: Organic Lake...
TATAAGACATAACGACATCCCACCGAGTCGTTAAGCTAATTGATGAGGGTTGGCCAGAACCATACATTTACGGTGTATATACGGTGTATATACGTGTATATACGGTATTTTTTGGCAGGGAAAAAAAAATACGGTCTTATACGGTGTGTATATATGCGGTTCTGGCCAACCCTATAAATGATGCAAAATTGCTTCTCCCGTTAGGACAAGTGGGGGAAGCAACGCGAGGACAAGCAGGTAGAAGCAACAGCTTATTGTGAGTGCCTGCTTTAATCTACCCCCTCTGTCCTTGGATGTGTGCGCATACCTGCATGACTTTATGGACGTGTGTGTATGTTTGTGCCTGTACGCATGCGTGAGTGTGTATGTGTGTGTTTGTGTGTGTGCGCGTGCTCACCTGAATGTTTATGCCCAGGAGGTACGACGCCAAAAAGCGCAAGGACAGCTTTCGCTTGCGCTTAAAGCTGAACAACTCCACTGTGTCCACCAGCTGCTGAGGGGGCACATAGATGTTGATCATACGAAAGTCCTTACAGAGGCCATGGCCCACAAACACACAGCCACAGTCCACCAGGTACCTGTCGAGGTAGGGCGTGGTTGTACGCAGACGTGTGTCTCGTGACGATCATGGTGTGTGTTGGTGGTCTAAGTAGGGTGCGGTTCTCTGCGTCTTATGAGATGAATGTGGGCATAATGTATGGCACTTACTTGTTGCAAGCGGTCTTCAGGGTTGGTTTGGGTTGCAGTGTGTGTGTGTGTGTGTGTATTCAAACATGTGTGTGCTTCAAACATGTGTTTTGCGTATGTTCAAGCGATTTTGAGTGCGTGCTCTATTTTTTTGGGGTGCAAAGATGCCGTATGTGCCACAAAGTTGCCTGCATAACAAGAACCGCCTTTTGTTTCCTTGAGCATGTCCAATCACTGAGAGAAAACAGGGGAGGCAGGTGCTACCACGACTCACAGATGTCTGTACAAAGAAGATGTGTCGGTATAAAACAACCCTAATCCGACCAAGGTTTATGTTAACTTTTAATCAATTTTGATGCCGGACCTTAGCGTGTATATTATATTTTAAGGTCGTCCAGAACCGTATACATACACCGTGTGTTCGGTCTTTACCGCAGGGATTATCCGCCATAAACGGCGTTTAAATATATATGTACGGTTCTGGCAAACCCTACTTATACCAGGAAAAGAAGCATGAAACATCCGACCAGACATGCTTGAAGCTATCAACACAAAGCAGCACAGTGAAACAAATGCTATCAACACAAAGCAGCATAGTGAAACAAGCAGCACAGTGAAACAAGGCTTGCAGCTATCAACGCAAAGCAGCACAGTGAAACAAGGCTTGCAGCTATCAACGCAAAGCAGCACAGCGAAACAAGCAGCACAGTGAAACAAGGCTTGAAGCTATCAACGCAAAGCAGCACAGTGAAACAAGGCTTTTTCGTGCAGCACCTGAGCTTGAGGTAGGCGTGCTTCATGGTGGTCAGGTAGTGACAGCTGGTCGTTGGCTCTAGGTCACCGGGGACGAGGCCACTGCACACATACCACACACACACACACAAACAATTGTGAACACACACGGCAGCTGGTTGATGACTCTAGATCACCGGGGACGAGGTCACTGTACACATACCACACACACACACACACACACACACACAAACACAAAGAATTGTGAACACACATGGCAGCTGGTTGATGGCTCTAGGTCATAAGGACGAGGCCACTGCACAAGTACTACACAAGTACAGGTGAACACACACTACTCAGTACCTGCGTAGCTGTTTCTTTTTTTTGAGAGCGCTTGTTGTACAGACCTACCACCCAAGCACAGTATGTTGCTGTTTGCACGGTACTCAGTGCCTATACTACTCTCTACCATCTACCATGCCAGCTAGCACATGGACACCACATGGAGAGACCGACTACACTGAATTTCACACATGAAAAGAAGAGACATTGTACTTCGCCAAGTTTCACACATGTAGATGAGGCACTGTACTTTGCCAAGTTTCACACATGTAGAAGAGACACTGTACTACACTGAGTTTTACCCAAGCAGAAGAGAAAATGCACTACTCTGAGTGTCACACATGTAGAAGAGACACTGTACTTTGCCAAGTTTCACACATGTAGAAGAGACACTGTACTACACTGAGTTTTACCCAAGCAGAAGAGACAATGCACTTCTCTGAGTGTCACACATGTAGAAGAGACACTGTACTACGCCAAATTTCGCACAAGCAAGAGAGACACTGCACTACGCTGAGTTTTACACATGAAAAGAAGAGGCACTGCACTACACTGAGTTTTACCCGCCTGCACTCATTTTGCAGCGCGTCAGGTGGTTAAACCCAGGCTAACAGCACACAGACGAGTACACTCGAAAATGCAATCCCCGAGCACAGGGACCCCACACTCACCCCCCCACACCCCCATACCTACAGCGCGTCAGGTGGTCGAACACAGGCTCTACGGCACACAGACGTACTCATCAATGCAATCACCAAGCACAAAGACCCCACACCCACCTATAGCGCGTCAGGTGGTCAAATACAGGCTCTACCGCACGCACGTAGTCATCGATGCAAGGTGTGCCTAGACGTGAGCCCTGACCTCTGAGGATGCTGACGCGCGCAAGACCCAGCCTGATAGGGGTAAAGTAACACATGTGTTTTGTGTGTATGCACTAGTTCGTGCGTGCGTACACATGTGTACAAAAACATTGCCATAATCCTATTCTCATCTGCTAAGCCTTTTAGCTTGCCAAACAATTGTCTAGTGCAAGATGCAAGCCCCACTTTTAGTTAAGTGTCTCATTATTTCCACGTTGCGGTTTCAGAGGTATTCGTTGACAAGCAAGATAAAGGTCAGATGCTAATGCTCTTTGCTCGAAAATTCGTTTGTTCACAAGCAAGATTGAGTTCAGATGCTAATGCTGTTTGCTCAAGGGTCCGTTCACATGCAAGATCAAGGTCAGATGCTAATGCTCTTTGCTCGAAGATCCGTTCACAAGCAAGATCAAGGTCAGATGCTAATGCTCTTTGCTCGAAGGTCCATTTACAAGCAAGATCAAGGTCAGATGCTAATGCTCTTTGCTCGAAGGTTTGTTCACAAGCAAGATCGAGTTCAGATGCTAATGCTCTTTGCTTGAAGATCCGTTCACAAGCAAGATCGAGGTCTGATGCTAATGCTCTTTGCTCGAAGATTTGTTCACAAGCAAGATCAAGGTCAGATGCTAATGCTCTTTGCTCGAGATTTGTTCACAAGAAAGATCAAGGTCAGATGCTAATGCTTTTTGCTCGAAGACTTACAAGCAAGATCGAGTTCAGGTGCAAATGCTCTTTCCTCGAGTAATAGAAGTGTGTGAGGGGGCAAGCATACATGGTCACACCTGGAGATTTGTGTTACCACCAGGTTGCGCTTAAAGGTGTGCTCAGGGGCTGGACCATCACAAAAATAGAAGCATGCGCGATAAAACGTACACATGATCGCACCTGGAGTTCCTCGTCAGCACTTCCAGGTTGCGCGTGACGGTGTGCTCAGGGGGCTGGACCGCTACAAAAATAGAAGCATGCGCGATAAAACGTACACATGATCGCACCTGGAGTTCCTCGTCAGCACTTCCAGGTTGCGCTCGCAGGTGTGCTCATGGGGCTGGACCGTTACAAAAATGAATACGTGCGCGATAAAACGTTCACATGATCGCACCTGGAGTTCCTTGTCAGCACTTCCAGGTTGCGCTCGCAGGTGTGCTCAGGGGCTGGACCGTTACAAAAATAAATTTGTGCGCGATAAAACGTACACATGATCGCACCTGGAGTTCCTTGTCAGCACTTCCTGGTTGCGCGTGACGGTGTGCTCAGGGGCTGGACCGTTACAAAAATAAATTTGTGCGCGATAAAACGTACACATGATCGCACCTGGAGTTCCTTGTCAGCACTTCCAGGTTGCGCTTGAAGGTGTGCTCAGGGGGCTGGACCATCACGAACTCGGCATCCAAAGCCAGGATGAGGCCGGGTCTGGGGGCTTCCTTGCTCGTGGGGGACACATCCAGGGGCACAAACTTGAAGGTGTTGTGCGGCTGTGAGTAGTGTGACGCGCAATGTGGACAGCAACAGCAATTTAGTCAGAGGCGTGGCTTTGAAAATAGACACGGTCAGAGGCACAAACTCGAAGATGTTGTGCGGCTGTAAATTGAGGTGCACAAGGCCAAAAGCTCGGACAGTGCGTCAATGTAACATATAACATATGGACAAGGAAATCCGTACATCTCGAGTATGCCTTTTACAACGTGCTGCTACATTTATGTTGATACGGAACTTGACAGGTGTGCTCATTCCTAAAACAGTGACAGCGTTTGTTCCACAGGGCCAAGGCAGACAGTGGGACCCTCAATACCCAAGGGATCTCGAAAAAAAGACGGGCACCTCTGTTGCTATGTAGAGGGGGCGAAGAGAACAGACACTGATTTCCTTACACATGTTATTGCACACTTCCTCTGACGATCACTCACAATCGAAAAGCAACAAGGCCTCAGCGCATCCTGCTCACCTGCGCGCCTTGTAAAGGGGGCGACAAGCACAGCTGCTTGAACTGCTGCCTGCTCAACACCGGAGGCATGGGGGGTGGGGGTAGGGGAATCGGCTGGGACACAGGCTGAGGTGAAAAAGCGCCCCCTGATGGTTTGCCCTCTGTGCCCTGAATTGCTGAGGGAGATGCTGCTGGTATCAAATCAGCAGATGCGGATCCTCCTGCCACTGCTTGTGGCAATGATGGTGTGGGCGTGGGCGTGGCAGCTGCTGCCTTTGCAGCTGCCTTAGCTACCTTGGAGTTGGTTTTGCCTGAATGAACAGCAAGGGTTCGAAGGGGAAATTAGGATTTAGATGCTGCGTGAGCCACGCATATAGCGCAGGCAAATTGCTGTGTGAATTACGGTGTGAGCCACGCATTGCTATTGAGACTGAGTGAGCGCAGGCCTTTTCCGAGTTCCGGGTGAGCCACGCATTGTGCTAGGTGATGTGTGAGCTACGTATACAGAGCAGGCATATTGCTGTTGAGACTACTGCAGTGCTTCATATAGATAGCATGTATGCGTGTGTGTGTTTGTGTGTGTGTGTGTGTTTGTGTGTGTGAGTGAGTGTGAGAGTGTGAGAGTGTGAGCGAGTGAGCGAGTGAGAAAGTGAGAGAGTGAAAGAGAGAGTGAAAGAGAGAGTGAGAGAGTGAGAGAGTGAGAGAGTGAAAGAGTGAGAGAGTGAGAAAGAGTGAGTGAGTGAGTGAGAGAGAGAGAGAGAGAGAGAGAGAGAGACGGCTGGTCAATATTTTACACACCATACTTCCTGTGTTATTCCTTAGATCCAGTAACAATTAACAAGTAGTAATTGGCTGCCCATGGTTAATCAGTCCATAAATGTTCTGCCTCAAAACTGCTGGCAAAGCCTGATATGGACCTGCGCACAAATACACATATATGCACATGCACTCAGATCTTAACACACACCCACGCACTTGGTGCTGTGTGTGGCTTAGCCACCTTACAATAAGAACGAGGCCAAAAACAGTCAGCAGACCAATGCCTGACGCATAGGGCTGGCAAAAAGCATACATATACTGTGCGAATACGCTTTTTTTTTGCAGTGATTTCTTCAAATGTACAGTCATATACGGTGCATATATACGGTTTTGGCCAGCCCTATATATGATGCACCCTTAGTAAGGATACATAAGAGGGAGGACGTGCAATTGTTATCCATAAAATGAAGCACACATAAACACTCACGCATGCATACACACGCACACACAAGCACACACACGCACACACATACTTGGTGCTGTGGTTGGCTTACCTGGTTCCTGACGCTCTAATTTGGTGGGTGAGGTCACAGATGGGTGGGGAGAAGGAACGCTGCCATCGTCTTCTGGGGGTGGGTCCACCTAAAAAATGTATTAAAGGAGAAAAGAAGGATACAAGGGCATATCTCGCAAGCAGAGATTGGAAAAAAAAGGGAAAATGTTCATCTCGCAGCAGAGATGGTTTGGAGGACTACACAGGTAATAAGGACATTTCTTTTTACACAGGTACCAAGGAATTTTTTTCCCACAGGTAGTAAGGACATTTCTTCTCTTCACAGGTAAGAACATTTGATACTGTTGGATGCAACTAAGGCTGTTCATTCATTACATATACAAAAGTTTGGACTCTAATTAGTTTGGTTAAGGTGTACAAAAGGGATCAGACACTGAATAGTATGAATACTGTATACAAAAGGGACCAGACACTAAATAGTATGAAATTGACAGCAGGTGTATTTAAAGTATACTGGAGAGCAGCAGAGTTGATGATCCTACATTAGGTATTTAGGCACCTTGCCACAATAGTAGGGTTGGCCAGAACCATATATATACGGTGTATATACGTTTTTTTTGGCAGGAAAATCATCAAGTATACGGTCATATACGTATATACAGTTCTGGACAACCCTACACAATAGGTGTTTACGCACCATGACACCTAAGGAATTTTGGCACCATGCCACATTAGGTACTTAGGCACCATGCCACATCATAATCAGGCACCATGCCACATCATTCTAGCACAACAAGTACGCCAAACTACCGCAAATGATGTGGGGAGTGGTTTTCATTGCCCGCGCGACTTTGCATTCCCTGGCACCCACAACACGGCTGCCTTCTCAATGCAAGTCCAATAAAAGAAATGCACATTTGTCCGTCCAAGCACCAACGCAAGACAGTCGGCAGTGCACACGCAAGCCAGATCCTGGGCCTCACTGCAGGAAGAGCACCTTCATTCGTTCAGGCACCAACGCAAGACAGTCAGCAGTGCACACGTGCACACGCAAGCCAGCTCCTGGGCCTCACTGCAGGAAGAGCACCTTTATTCGTTCAGGTACCAACGCAAGACAGTCGGCAGTGCACGCGTGCACACGCAAGCCAGCTCCCGTTTAATGGCACCTCCGTTCTTTTAGGCACCAGCGCAAAGCAGTCAGCAGTGCACACGTGCACACGCAAGCCAGCTCTTGTTTCATATCACCTCCGTTCTTTTAGGCACAGCGCAAAGCAGTCAGCAGTGCACACGTGCACACGCAAGCCAGCTCCCGTTTAATGGCACCTCCGTTCTTTTAGGCACCAGCGCAAAGCAGTCAGCAGTGCACACGTGCACACGCAAGCCAGCTCTTGATTCATATCACCTCCGTTCTTTTAGGCACAGCGCAAAGCAGTCAGCAGTGCACACGTGCACACGCAAGCCAGCTCCCGTTTAATAACACCTCCGTCCTTTCAGGCACCAGCACAAGCACCCAGCAGCGTACACTACGCAAGCCACTTCCCATGCCCTGTCAGAAGGCATTGCCTGACCACCTTTTTACACAAGTACTTTTTGTTTTTGGTGGGGCTCTAGATCGTGTGAGCACTTTCCTTCCAACACGCTGACCCGTATCAGCGCAGACTTTTAAAACTCTTTGGCACTAAGCACACCAACTATGAAAACAGAGGCACCCACCCTGGTAAGTAAATAACACACCATGCAAGGTAGCTATACCACCCAGAACACCCACTGTGAAAACAGAGGCACCCACCCTGGTGTGGTGCACCATGCAAGGCAGCTACACTATGAAACAGAGGCACCCACCCTGGTGTAGTACACCATGCAAGGCAGCTACACTATGAAACAGAGGCACCCACCCTGGTGTAGTACACCATGCAAGGCAGCTTTCTTTAAAAGAGAGGCACCCGCCCTGGTGTAGTGCACCATGCAAGGCAGCTACACTATGAAACAGAGGCACCCACCCTGGTAAGTAAATAACACACCATGCAAGGTAGCTACACCACCCAGCACACCCACTATGAAAACAGAGGCACCCACCCTGGTGTAGTGCACCGTGCAAGGCAGCTACACTATGAAACAGAGGCACCCACCCTGGTGTAGTGCACCATGCAAGGCAGCTACACTATGAAACAGAGGCACCCACCCTGGTGTAGTGCACCATGCAAGGCAGCTGAAATATGAAACAGAGGCACCCACCCTGGTGTAGTACACTATGCAAGGCAGCTACACTATGAAACAGAGGCACCCACCCTGGTGTAGTACACCATGCAGGGTAGCTTTTGGCCGCCGTAGGAAGCCATGACCTCACTACGGTTCACAGGACCTATGGCAAAATCGTTGAACAGCAACCAGCCCTCTGCGCGTTTGTCCTCTGTAGAAGGCTGCTGGGGTACAGGCTGCGGTGCGTGTTTGTACGTGTGTGTGGTGGTTGTGTGTTTGTGGAAGTGTCTCTGTGTGTGTATGTGTGTGCATATGCATGTACTATGATTTAGATAATCTTTCTGTGAAAGCGTCTGTGTGTGTAGGTGTGTTTGACCTGTCAGCCAAGTGGTGCCGTGAACTTAGTGGTGCCAAGTGGTGTGTGTAGGCGTGTTTGACCCGTGAGCCAATTGGTGTGTGTAGGCGTGAGCCAAGTGGCGTGTGTAGGCGTGAGCTAAGTGGTGTGTGTAGGCGTGTTTGACCCCTGAGCCAAGTGGTGATTGACCCGTGAGCCAAGTGGTGCCGTGAGTTAAGTGATGCCAGGTGGTGTGTGTAGGCGTGTTTGACCCGTGAGCCAAGTGGTGCTGACATTTCATCACTACAAGCACTCGTGCACACAAACACAAACACACATACACATTCACTCACATCTCCAACAGTGCTATGGTTGCTGCTGCTCTTCCTCTTGTTGTTGCTGCCGCTACAGCCATTCATGCCACTGTTATTGCTACTGGGCTTGCTGCCGCTGCCGCCGCTGCTGCTGCTGCTGGTGCCGTCCCTGCTTTTGTTGTCACAGCTTTCAGGGAGAGCACAGGTTTCACCTGGAAACACCAAAGAAAAGGAGGCACCACGTGTCCGGCATCGGAACATCGGAGCATTGGAAGGCAAGGCATCAGAACATGAAATGAGTCCGATAGACAATCATTGCAGTGAAGGCATTGGAACATGAAATAAGTCAGATAGACAAGCATTGCAGTGAAGGCATCGGAACATAAAATGAGTCAGATTGACAATCATTGCAGTGAAGGCATCGGAACATGAAATGAGTCAGATAGACAATCATTGCAGTGAGGGCATCGGAACATGAAGTGAGTCAGATAGACAATCATTGCAGTGAAGGCATCGGAACATGAAATGATTCCAATAGACAATCATTGCAGTGAAGGCATCGGAACATGAAATGAGTCAGATAGACAATCATTGCATTGAAGGCATCGAAACATGAAGTGAGTCCGATAGACAATCATTGCAGTGAAGGCATCGGAACATAAAATGAGTCCGATAGACAATCATTGCAGTGAAGGCATCGGAACATGAAGTGAGTCAGATAGACAATTATTGCAGTGAAGGCATCGGAACATGAAATGAGTCCGATAGACAATCATTGCAGGCAAGGCATCGGAACATGGAATGAGTCCGATAGACAATCATTGCAGTGAAGGCATCGGAACATGAAATGAGTCAGATAGACAATCATTGCAGTGAAGGCATCGGAACATGAAATGAGTCCGATAGACAAACATTGCAGTAAAGGCATCGGAACATGGAATGCGTCAGATCGACAATCATTGCAGTGAAGGCATCGGAACATGAAGTGAGTCCGATAGACAATCATTGCAGTGAAGGCATCGGAACATGAAATGAGTCAGATAGACGATTATTGCAGTGAAGGCATCAGAACATGAAATGAGTCAGATAGACAATCATTGCAGTGAAGACAATAGTAGCAGTGATGTCAGTGTGGTTGTGTGCGAGATGCCATCTTAATACCATCGAACCCTTTCCACTGTGGAGATGAGGATGATGACGCAACAGGGGGAAATAAAGAGATACTAAAAATGAAACACCACTCCGCAAAACGGACAGAGCCGGCTTCATACCGTAAGAATCTTAAGTGCAAAGCAGGAAGAAAATATAAATGTCCCAGCACATTTCCAATATCATTCGTAGTGCTGCCCATCAAAATGTTGACACACACACAAACACGCACACACACACGCAATTTGAGCCGCAAGCCTCCTCACGATAGTGAACAAGGAGGCCAAGGCAAAAGGATACCGGGCCACCATTCATAAGCCATCACAATCCTCTCCCCTTATTCAGCAGGCTGCTTACACAACGCTCTGCCAATGGTATGCAGAACAGCGCTATTGCTTGTGTGATTTATCTGGTGTTTTTTTTCCTGCCCACAAGCTGTTGTGATTCATATGTTTCTTTTTCCTGCACCACAAGCTGTTTTGATTCATCTAGTGTTTCTTTTTCCTGCACCACAAGCTGTTGTGATTCATCTGTGTTTCTTTTTCCTGCACCACAAGCTGTTTTGATTCATCTGTGTTTCTTTTTCCTGCACCACAGGCTGTTGTGATTCATATGTTTCTTTTTCCTGCACCACAAGCTGTTGTGATTCATCTGTGTTTCTATTTCCTGCACCACAAGCTGTTGTGGCTTGCACGCTTTAAGGGACAACAACGGAGCCTTAGAATGTCCATGAACTACAGCTTTCCAATGCCCAATATACTTAGGGACAATATGGGAGCTGTCCAATGTCCATATATCAACGTGCTGCGACTTGTGCTTTAGGTGACGTGAGTTTCTTGGTGTCCATTCTCAAAATAAACGCTTTGGCAGAGCACCCTACACTGATGATGAGGGTGTCCACTTTTGCAGGTTTGGACAAACGTCCTCAAAAGAGGGCACATTTAAATCGGAATGCGGCAGCCTTGGAGAGGGCCAAAGTAGCACAGCCCTACTAAAAGGGAAAAAAAATTACGCAGGCAAGAGAGGAAATTACTACCCACATGAAATACCAAAAAGGAGCCCTTTGGCAGCGGGTGCCACACAACTCCTTCAAAAACCCTACGATTACCAAAAGCGGGCATACCTTCAAAAACCCTACGACCACCCAAAGCGGGCATACCTTCAAAAACCCTACGATCACCAAAAGCGGGCATACCTTCAGAGACCCTAAGATCACCAAAAGCGGGCATACCTTCAAAAAACCCACGATTACAAAAAGCATGCGTACCTTCAAAAACCCTACGATCACCCATAGTGGGCATACCTTCAGAGACCCTACGATCACCAAGAGTGGGCATACCTGGGTTGCCTATGCTGCAGTCAGGTCGGCTCTGATCTGCAGTGGCCGTTTGAGTAGAGGGCTGAGGAGGGGTGGGTGCAGCTGGATGAGGCGAATAAGAGACCTTGTTTTGGAGGCTGGTGGACACTGTGCGTGGGGAGCAGCGAGAGCAGGGAGAGGAAGTGAATGGTGGCGCTAGTTTGATGTTTGGGGGTTGGTGAAAAGTACGCAGTGTGTGTGTGTGTGTGTGTGTGTGTGTGTGTGTGTGTGTGTGTGTGTGTGAGTGAGAGGACACTTCAAAGTATGGTGGCCATTGGGTAGCAATTGAGGCACGAGTGAGGACAGGAGAAACTTAGAAACTTGTATGTCAGAGGGCGTGGGAAATAGCATAGGATGTCTGAAGGAGGGTCGGGTTCGTGGGAGGATGCTGTGTGCAATTGGGGCACAAGTGAAGACGAAAATGGCTTGTGTGTCAGAGAGGATAGGAACAAGCAGTGAGAATGACTGAGGAAAGTTTTATACTTCTTGCGTTTGCGTTGTGCAGTGGCAGTGGAATTCTTAGAGAAACGAAGAGCACCTGTGACGACCGAGGAAAAGAGAGGTGGAGAAACCCAAGAGGGACAACAGTGGTACGAGTGATGTCACTTGGCATCACTGAAAGAATTGAGTTCAAGCAGCTTGTTGTGGGGTACTCTGCGTGAGAGGCAGAGGATGTTGGGAAAATCTGCGTTTTGTGTGCGCAGGCCTACGCCTTTGGCGATTCTTATTGTGTTAACAAGAGTGTTGTAGCTGGTTGCAGATCATGAGGAGGTTGCTGGTTGCAGATTATGAGGAGGTTGAAGGCGTAGAGAGGAAGTTGTGTGAGAGGGCGTAGAGAGGAAGTTGTGTGAGAGGGCGTAGGTCATTTGAGAGGATACATGAGGAGGATACATAAGAGGAATGTGTGTGAGGATACATGAGAGGATACACAGAGGAATGTGTGTGAGAGGGCGTAGGTCATTTGAGAGGATTCATGGCTTGGTCAGAAAGACACTTGGTAATAGATCGGGGAATGCAGATTGGGCGCACGCACACATGCATGTATAAAGACCTGAATGACTACACACCCTCACTCCCACCCCCAAACCCACACCCACACCCACCCACACGCACACACAATTGACATTTCTGGTGTACCTTTCAAGCACGGAAAACTGCACACGCACACGTACACGCACACGCACACCTGCACATATAAAGACATAAATGACTACACACCCTCACTCACTCCCACCCCCAGACCCACATCTCCACACCCACAATCACACCCACACCCACCCACACCTCACATACATGCACACATATACACTGTCAGCCACCCTACTTACCAGTGGGGTCAACTGAGGTCATGGCCCCTATCGGCGGTTGGGTTAAGCAAGAACGGAGGGGAGTCTCATCCCAGTAGCGACGAGGCACCTGGTAGGCGCAACCACAATTGTGTACATGTGTGTATGCACGTGTGTGTGTGTCTGTGTCTGTGTGTGTGTGAGTGTGTGTGTGTGTGTGTGTCTGTGTGTGTGTGTCTGTGAGTGTGTGTGTGTGTGTGTGTCTGTGTCTGTGTGTGTGTGTCTGTGTGTGTGTGTGTGTGCATGTGTGTGTGTGTGTGTGTGTGTGTGTTTGTGTGTGCAGTTTTCTGTACCTGAAGGAGGGCGGAGAAATTTCCATCAAAGTGCGCTAGGGCATCACGAGATACAAATGTGCATGCAAATGAGTGATATTGTGTTGAGCCAAGGGAGGTGTTATTTCTTATTTCTGGTGCGCCGCGGCACCCGCAAGGCAAAATGTTGGTGTGTGTACATGTGTGTGTGTGTGTGTGCGCGTGTGCATGTTTGTGTGCGTGCGTTTGTGTTTGTGTGCATGCAAGCTGACTGTGCGTACTGACAAGCCTGCAGGTTGTACATTGTACACATTGTACACATTGTACATTGTACACATTGTACACATTGTACACATTGTACAGTGTTGTGCACATACGGCGTCATTCAAAAATGGCACCGTAAATAACGATCGTAAATAACGGCGTTACCGTCACTAAACTCTGACGATTGACGGCGTAATTTACTATTTTCACCGTCAATTTGACA
>Ga0307947_1003185_pt1 | contig 13247 bp, 10 predicted proteins | sample OrgLakmetagen232_FD_201840 | JGI IMG/M metagenome (GOLD analysis project Ga0307947, IMG submission 201840) | Saline water microbial communities from Organic Lake, Antarctica - #232 | ecosystem: Environmental > Aquatic > Non-marine Saline and Alkaline > Saline | place: Antarctica: Organic Lake...
CCCCCAAATCACTAATGTTGAACACCACACAGGACATGCAAAATGAGAGTGTGCCTTACTTGTCTCCTCCGACAGGAAGACCCAGCTTTTCTAGCCCATAGGAGATGCCCGACACAAGGCTTTCCAGTAGACCAGGCTCGCCAGCAGGAGAGGGAAACGTCTCGTGGCTGGTGAAGCGCGTTTCTGGTGAAGGGGGTGCGCATTCTCCTGATGATGTGGTCTCTGGGGGCGGCCTGCAAGGACAGAAGGCACGATAAGCTTGCATTTCTGGCATTGCAAAAGTTGCAGTACCCAAGAAATAGGTAGCCTAATCAGGCCACTTTGATAATGCAGCATATGCAGCGCTTGTTGAACTCCTCTGAGTTTCCCTTTAATTATGCCGAGCCATACTGTGACGCATTGACGGCCTTATGTAAGTAAACATCTAAAGCAACTGAAACAGAACGCGGTTGTTCATGTTGTAAGCACAGACAAATTCAAACAACAGACTTAAAGCAAAACACTTTAACCTAGTTTTATCGGTGATCTTTCCAAAAGGCAAGTTACCTGACAGACTTGTGTCATAGTCAGGCTAAGCACTTTTGCCATTTAATGTGCTTACTTACGACTCTATTCCTCCCATCTTTTGTCCCATCTTTTTGCACTGACAAATATGTTTCCTCCGTTGTTTATTTTGCACTGACAAAGATGAAGAACGCCACAACTTGCAAAACACGGCTAACGTTGCATCGCACCTGGATTGCATCTCTAGGTACCTTTCAGCTTCAGGTGTCATTGGGACTGCCCAGAAAGGGCGCTCCCCTGCAGTTTGTTCATAGGTCTGTCCTCGTGGCTCCTCTTCTACAGCGGACTCAGCTGCAAGCAATAACAAGTGGATAGAGAGAAAGAGGCAAGACTTGTGAAGCAATTGGTGAAAAATTGTCATCCCAATTCGATCTCTGGCAAGCAGTTTTTCAGCATGATAAGTTTTAAGCACTGCAACACAGACACAAGCATGCAAGTCACAGCTTGCTGTACTCCCATCCAGTTATAAGATGCACTCAATAAGAAACTGCAAGGCAGTCATCCATTTAAGCGTGTACTACAACAAAACCCATGCTCACAACGCCAACATAGTACACCTGGAAGACCCCATCCGTTACAGTCATCATGGATTTAACGGGCGGCGTGCCTTCGTGACAAGAGTATTGAAGCATCATCTGCTATGAAAGGCTTTGCTCCTGCCTTAGTTTATGTCATTTTTTTTTGTGAAATCAAGCTTTCTCCTGCCTTAGAACCTAGGCAGGTAAAATCTCAATCCTCACGTTCACACTACTTAACCAGCTCAGGCAGGAGAGGAAAAGGTGAAGCGCACTGACCAGCAGGAGCCACCTCTACCCTTTCATCAGCTGGGGGGTACTTGTGCTCGTGAGTAGCTTCCTTGATCTGCGAATAAAAAGTCCATAAGATCAAGCAGCTCATATATGTTGTAAGGTAGTTAGGGCGCTACAATGCAATCAGACGCTTGCGTTAAGGATTTTTTTATCGTTAAATTATTAACGTCTCCTTGTATTAGTTTGTGGTGTTACTAATTTTATTTATTCTGTAAAACAACCCTGGCCAATGACCCACCTCATCCTTCATCTCCTTGGCAACTCCCTTTGCCCTTTCCTCGGCACGTAGAGCCCGCAATGCCTGTTTTAAGAACCTTATCAACATTATGGTTGACTTGATAGGGGTAGATACTACGAGTATGATGCGTGCAAAAGGCAAGCCCAATGCAGCAGAGGTGAAAGATACTCGCACCACACAGCTCCAAGGCTAGCACTAAAGCGTTTTGTCAGCATACCTGGTTAGAGATGGCCTCTTCAGCTGCAGTAACTCGCCCCTTCTTTTCTGCATGCCCCTGAAATATTACGCAGGGAACAACAGGTTTGGTCAGCGGAAAAGGTCTTGTGTGTTTTTCAAGTAATGTCATCAAAGTAAACCATGTAATATGACCTAGATTAAAGCAGGGCCTGCTGAAAGGGTTCAAAAAACGACAGCAGCCTCCTTACTTTGGCAGTGCACCAGCAGGATAGGTGGAGTACGGAATACTAATTTTACAAAGTTCACAAGGTTTACAAAAAAGGCCTTCAGTCAGGAGGTGCGACTGCTAGCCTGCTCATAAACAGCTAATAGTTCATGGGTGGCGTACCCACCTGCTTTGATTCATCAGGCCCCAGGTCCACCCGCTTCCCTGTACCAAAGAGGTAAGTTAGCTTGCAGGCTTGATGCAGAACCATACAAACACATAAAAGTGCCAATAAAACATATGCAAAGCAAGTGTCATACAAGCGTTCTACTGTCAGACCTCATGAAAGTATCTTCAAAGAGCAGCAGGCAGCGCAAGTGCAGGCTTCTCAGCACTTGCAACACACCACATCATAACAGAGCTGTAAAAAATACCTGGAGGCTCCGCATCAGGGCCCCACAGCTTTTCGAGGGTTGCACCTGGAAACACAGGCACGTCATAAATGTAGACTTATTAGTTCAACTGAAGAGAATGCCCGTGGCAAAGGCAGATTCATGTTGAACTACAATTCATGTTAACATGTTAAGCACACCTGGGGCAAGGGGTGTGGTCTTGTTTTCGGCAGGGGGTTGACGGATGGCATGATCAGTCACGATCTCGTCTTTTCCTGAAAAAGCAAGAAATAAAAGCAGAGAGCAGATTTGAGGTTGCCCAGCATCATCCAATAAATGCAGAGCCTCACAACCATACAAAAGTTGCAAACCTTCAATTCTCAAAATGTGCGCTGCTTCACTATTCACTAGCGTCTAAAATTGTATGACATACGTACAGGCAAATCTATTCGATGTTACTGCCTAGCATCACACAAAAGCGAAAGAACTAGGGAAAAACTGTGCACCTGTTTGCAGCTTCTTGTGAGCGACATTATGCACTTTTAGTACCGCATATGACTAATTTGACTTTGCTTGCTACAGCTAACAAAGCAGGTCATTACCCACCATCATGCACCAGATGCTACAGCTAACAATCATAACCACCAACCATAGATGCTTCAGCTAACAACCATACCCACCATCATGCACCAGATGCTACAGCTAACAACCATACCCACCAACCATAGATGCTTCAGCTAACAACCGTACCCACCATCATGCACCAGATGCTACAGCTAACAATTATACCCACCAACCACAGATGCTACAGCTAACAACCATACCCACCATCATGCATCAGATGCTACAGCTAACAAAGGCCATTACCCACCATCATGCACCAGATGCTTCTTTCCGTGCTCAAAATACACTGAGGTTTCAGGCCTGCCATCCGCGCGCTCTGGTGCTACGAACGGAGGTGGCCCAGGGTGCGGAAGCGCCTCTGCTGCTGCCTGCTTTGCTCCTGCATTTTGATGTTTGCAATAGGTATTTGAGTTTAAAACTTCCATGCCCTTTTTTGCCGGCGCTGTTGCTGCCTGCTTTGTGCAGGCATCAATCAGGAGGCACGATATTTAAACAAGGGGAGCAGCATGCATGCATGCATGCGGTGCAACAGCCACAGTCGTTAGGCACTGCACGGAAAGTTTCCTGCCTCTGAAATACAAAAAGTAAAATTGGGAAAAGTAGCTTGCACAGGATAAGGGATAGGGTTGTAGGTTGGGTCTGCAGCAGACTTGATGAGCGTTTTAACCTTGTAGTAGGGAGTTTTCTACCTCCCCTTGACCTATGTAATACGCCAACAAATCATGTAGCGAGTCGCCTGTTCTTGAAGAAGGTTGAGAAGAAGACACTCACGTAAGACAGGGTTGTAGGTTGGGTCTGCAGCAGTTTTGATGTAGCGAGTGGCACGCTCTTGCTCCGGCGTGGGATCAGAGGGCTCTCCTTGTTCTTGTACGTCACCTGAGAGGCTCGGGACCTGGTAGTGTACAGAAAAACTGTTTCAGGTGGAGATTGTACTGAAGAATGCTAAGGAAGAGGCATGCTCAGAGAGCGGCCTCTTTAAGAGAGATGAGGCTGCCGTGCAGCTGATAAACTCCTCTGTTTGACTTTGAGAACCCTCTCCACAGCCGGTGGGACTTCACCAGCATGAAGCTGCGAACAAAGAGTATGCACACTTTAAACGCATATCAAAGAAAGAGAAAGCAATCTGGATCAAGCACACACCTCCATTTAGGATATTTTTGCATGTTTGGTATGGTCAAACCCAAACAAGAGAGTTTGATCACCTCAAGCGAAGAGCCTGTTGAAAGGCCCACACCTTACACACACATACACACACACACACCCTGTTTTTGCTCAATACTTTGGCAGGCTTGCTTGTGGCGGAGACACCTGAGTGTTGAGTCTTTTGCAAGCAGTCGGGTCAGATCGTGCACTGTCTGTACTTAAGTTGCCAACCAGATGCGCACGTGCAATTATGTCACCAAACCAGTATATATACAACACATTGTAACAAAACCCGTGTACTTCTTAACCCACAAAGATTTTACCTCAAAAAAGGGTCTTACGGATGGATATGATTTGGAAATAATTGTGATGATGATGATAGCATCTCAACTCAACAGCTATTTTACAATGAATGAAATTGCAACTCTCAATCTCTGGTTGGCCTTCATTGTTTTTTCCCCTAGCGTTTCTCCTCTACATTGGCATGCAGTATGTGTTTCAGAAGCTACTGCACATGCAGTGTCCAAAAGAGGAGATGGACTCGATCAGACAGTCATTTTGCTCCTTGTTGGGGGTCCTCACCATACAACTCAAGCGTTGGCTTCAGGAGCTGCAGGACAGTTCTCACACCCAGTTTACATACTTTCACACAGTAAGGCAAGTTTGAAAGCTCACCCCTGCGTATTTGAGGTTTTGAAGCCCAGACTGGATCCGACCGGGTGGCGGCGGCTCATCAGGTCCAAAGGTGGATTCTATATTGCTGCCTGATATCATTAATAGGTAAGGTACATTGCAATACTGGTTTCTCAGTGAATATAAGAGAGGGGGAAAAAGGCACGTGCACGAGAGTGAGCAGGATGCAGTGTCGGGTGTGTTTGCAGGACGCCCCAGGAAAGAGAAGTGAGCGGGAGGAAAAGATAGGAAGCTATGTAGAAGCTACTTGGTTAGATCTGACCTATTTTTTTATCTCTTTGCTCCTTTGGTGGGCTACAGTTGCAGTACGACACCCATGCTTCCTTTTCCTAGCTATTTGCAGCAAGCGCTGCCTTTGTGCCTTTCTAAACCATCATCCAGAGCACCAAACATCACATACCCGGCGCCAGTGGAGTGCCTGTCACTGCTGGTGCACGTAGTGGGGCTTTTGTTTCATCCTCACCACCACCTGACAAGAGCAAAAAGTATGAAAAAAACTATGATCCCTGTTTCTCCCCTTACTCTCTATCGATCCCTTACGCAGTACACCCTGTTCCTCCCCTTACTGTGTGAAGTCCTAACTCACATACACACTCATGCGCAGTAGTACACCCTGTTCCTCCCCTTACTGTGTGTAGTCCTAACTCACATACACGCTCATGCGCAGTAGTACACCCTGTTCCTCCCCTTACTCTCTACTCTGTGTGGCTTGAACACATTGATAAGCATGGACCTAGATCAAGTGCTTAAAAGACTACGCGTGCAAGGAAGGAAAGGACTGCTTGCCTCCTACCTTCCTCGGTCACATACATCTTGCCACGCTCAAAATACTTCTTGGAGTTGACGTTGTCAGGAGACATAAGGGATTCACCAAATGGCTCAGAGGGAGAAGCAGGGCCAAAGTAGGGCGTCTTGTCCTCGCCCTGAGGGTGATTTATATTATTTGCTTAATTTTGTATTTTGAAAAGAAACAAGGTATCAGCCCTTCCCCAATGCAGAGGATAAACAGGAAAGTGTCACCCCCAGCCCCCCCTGCAGCTGCCCTAACAGAATCACAGGTCACCTGTTGCCTATCTACTTTGGCAGCCTCGGACAATGTGGAGGAGTCTTCTTTGGACATCTGCGTCTCAGGGGAATGGCCTGGCAGCGGCTGGGGTTTGGCTGGCTGGAATCGTCCGTGTGCAGTCTGAGCTTGTGTAAGTATAGTGTGTTGCTTTTTATTGGTTTACAATAGAAAATATCCTGCATTTTTAGCATGTTTGGTGCATTTAGTATGTATGTTATAATCTTATAATCTGATACGCATTTTACGCCGCGTGCCAGACGGACCGCAAAAACCACTTCTCCCAAAAACCACACATGTTAGCAAAAAGCAAGTACCATTGCTTCAGCCAGATCCCAAAAGGAGGAAAATTATGAAATACGCGACAAGAAGTGAAGCTTGAATTCGAATTCATGTTCACAACTTTTGTACAGCAGTATGCATTTACGAATGAGCAGAGCTTTCCAGGGTTGGTTGCTCTGTGCAGAAAAGTCACTGCTCATCCCGCCCGTAAAACCTGAAACCGGCACATTCACTTTGGGCAACGCTGATTTAAACGTAGATAAAAGGGGGCTCTTCGTCTGAGAAAACCGCCTGGATGATCTGACAAATGTACTGTTAGGAGAAAGTAGAGATTTTTACCTGTTCCTGCAAGTAAGACGCGTAATCAGCAGCCCCTTTGAGCGCGCCCTCCAATCCGTTGCCACTATTGGAGTTACGTGGGGGGGAAGGTACAGTCTTGGACTCTAATGGAGATGGAGGCGTGTTGCCAGCTGCAAGCGAGTGCAACAGGAGAGAGATGGCAGCGGAAGTTTGTGGAGTTGATCTTTGGCCCTGCTTTCCATCAGCATAAGATCAGCAAAAACATTGGTGTGATGTTTTGGCCGCCTGGGGAGGCAGTGCATGTGTGTGTGTCACACGGGCGGGTATCTCTAGCATAATTGAATTGGGCGGTTTATTCATCGCATTACACACTGCCGCCTGTGCTTTCTTTTTGCTTACTTGCGTTTGAAGCATGCAGCAACTTTTCTGTCGATGACTGGACTTGTTGCCTGGCCTGTGAGCGGACACATGAATATAACACGCGCACGTGCGTGAGTGGTTACAAACAGTGTGTAATGTTTGATCTAGCAGCAACTCTGAGTACACACACTTTCAGCCCCTGATGAGCCAGCAAGTTTCCATTACTTTCGAGAGTACACCATAGAGGCACGCAGGATACCTTGGCAATGTCCTCGAGCTTGGGTCCGCTCTGTTTCTCCCCTCCTTCTTTATTGGCACTCATTGAAGCTAGCAGGTATTAAATACGTTTCGTTATTTGTGATCTGCCTGGAAAAGGTGTACGAGCTAAAGGGTCTAAAGGTACAAGCAGTCAACGGGACCACTTCATTTAATACATTTTAATTTTCCACACCAAGCCCGACATGAACGGCCACGCCCAGAACGGCCACGCCACCGGAAAAAATGCTGCCATGGATGAAGTGTTCCCTGAGTCCCACAGCCCCCTGTGCGACGCGGACCCAGAGGTGTACAACATCATCGAGCAGGAGAAGGTCAGGCAATGGTGAGTATGCGTGGCTTTGACAGTTTTGCTGGCTTGTGGCACGCGCCTCTCCCTCCCTCTCCCCTCCCTCTTCGTGGCTGGCAGTGAGGCTGCGCAGCTTCCCTGTCCCTGTGTCCGTCTCCGTCCTGATGCCCGCAGCGTAATGGGCCATACGCATTCGCCACTCAAAACACGCAAACACCACACACACACACGCAGGAAGGGCATTGAGCTCATTGCCAGCGAGAACTTCACGTCCGCACCCGTCATGGAGGCCCTGGGCTCCTGCCTGACCAACAAGTACTCGGAGGGCCAGCCCAACGCGCGGTACTACGGCGGCAACGAGTTCATTGACCGCATCGAGCTCATTTGCAAGGACCGTGCGCTGGCTGCGTTCGGCCTGGACCCCGCCAAGTGGGGGGTCAACGTGCAGCCCTACTCCGGCAGGTGAGCACGCGCTTGTGGGGGAAGGGGGTGGCGCGGTGCAGGAGGAACGTTTTCTCCCCTCAATTTTGACAGACACGCATGTATACTCTCTCTCTCTCTCTCTCTCTCTCTCTCTCTCTCTCTCTCTCTATTTCTCTCTCTCTCTCTCTCTCTCTCTCTCTCTCTCTCTCTCTCTCTCTCTCTCTCCACACACACACACACACACACACACACACACACACCACCAACATTGTTCCCATACAAATGCCCGCAGCCCTGCCAACTTTGCGGTTTACACCGCTCTGCTCAACCCCCACGACCGCATCATGGGCTTGGACCTGCCCAGCGGAGGTCACTTGACCCACGGTTACTACACCGCCGGCAAGAAGGTGTCAGCTACCTCCATTTTCTTCGAGTCCCTGCCCTACAAGCTCAACCAGGAGGTGCGTGCCTGAAACATGTCTTCTTTTATCCTCACCTGCCACCTGATTCTTATGGGTTTGAGCAAGTGCGATCAGGATAGCGCGTTCTCTAGCTGCAGGGAGTGATGTTTGAAGGATTAAAAAGCAGAAAGCACGCTCAAGGCTGACTCAATTCAGCTGCTACGCGCCGGCACACAACTGATGCTGTGTCCTTGCACCTTACGCAGACTGGCCTGATCGACATGGACAAGCTAGAGGAGAAGGCCGTAGAGTTCCGCCCCAGGATGCTCATCTGCGGCGCCTCCGCCTACCCTCGTGACTTTGACTACAAGCGCTTCCGTGAAATCGCTGACAAGGTCGGCGCCTACCTCATGATGGACATGGCCCACATCAGGTCAGTATTGGGGGGATGCGCATTTTGAAGAGTGGCCGGCCCCCTTTGGTTGCTGCATGAATGTTCATGGGTTAGCCAGAAGCATGTACATACATGCAGTTCTGTTTGCATAATGCCAATGAGCATTCCCCCTTGCGTCGCCTTGGTGCATTTAGTGTTTGCACCTCAGACAAGAGAAGGCGATCTGTTTCCGAGCTCTCCTCCCGCTTCATGATTGCAGAAAGGCGCTTAGAACATGTGCTTGCAGATGGCAACTGCGCGCACAAAGAAATGCAGAAAGCAAATGCAGAGGATTTGCAAGCAAAGAGCAACGTCTCTGATGCCTCTCAATGACCGCATTTGGCATACAATTGTGGCTTAGACACCAATCTATACCTGTGAAATTTTACGACATGCACCTACGGCCTTGGTATGTGTACTTGCATAGTTCCACTTTAAATGCACGCGCACACACACACACACACACACAGTGGCCTTGTGGCAGCAGGAGTGTTGGCCTCCCCCTTTGACTACGCTGATGTGGTGACCACCACCACCCACAAATCCCTGCGTGGCCCTCGTGCTGGCATGATCTTCTGCCGGAAGGTGAGCAAGAGGCTCCTCGACACAAGTACATATTCGTCCGTTCATCTAGGACCCCTGGACTTGCCTGAATGACCAAACTTTTTTAGGCTACAGTCCTGAAAGACACAAAAACCTCTTGTAGTAGGAGTACCTCTGCCGGTATTATGTTCGCATGTGGGCCTGGACTTGCCTGGAGGGGTCCCTCTGTGCCTTAAACGCAATACTTTGTCTCATCATCTGTGACCATGCAGGCTTCCCTGCCGGTGGTTATGATTTGGACATCGGATTAACCTTGGAACATACCTCTCACTGTAACAAACAATGATTTGACTGAGTGCCGTGCCCGCGCATAGCAGTTGCTCAGCACGATAATGGCTGGGCAGGTCAAGCTGATGTTGGGCTTGTGACACTAGACCCTGTGTACCAATTTTTGTCAGGGTGAAAGGCCGTGGAATTGAACTGTACCACCATGCAAAGCTTGCGCCAAATCATCCAGCCCGTACCTGGGATGTTAACTTTTTGCATCTAACTTGTGTATAATATTTTACTCGCCTGGTGTACTCCTGCAATTTGCTCAATGCTCTAATTAATGTATCGTGCAGGGTGTCAAGCCCGCTGACCGTCTTGCTAAGGGAGAGGCAGAGGGCACTCAGTATGACTACGAAGACAAGATCAACTTTGCGGTTTTCCCCTCACTCCAGGTCTGTGTGTAATATTTGCTGAGACGCTCATTAGGCTCCTTCCGCTGGGTTGGGAAGGCGCTTTTTAAAATAAATCCGGGCCTTCCCGGTAGGCAAAAAAGCGTGTATGTGTTTAATTGCCATGTGTGAGACGCTAGGGCGTCAAGGACGAGGCTTATACACGTACTGCAGCGACGCTGGTAGGCACAGTATTGTGTGTGCCGGTGTTTTGGCCCTGTGTGATTCTGCCAGAGCCTTGTTGCCATGCAGAGCGAGCCTTATTACTTATTACCTCTACCTGCCTTCATAACCACCACATCAACGTCAGCGGCTTCCAATGTCAGTCACTACCAGCCACTTCCAGTGTTAGCCACTACCAGTGTCAGCCACTACCAGTGTCAGTCACTACCAGACTACCTGCCTTTACAACCACCTCCACATCAGCGCTCCTTATCGTTTCACAGGACCAACACTTCCAAACATTCCCTGTTGTAATGCAATGAAGGGAGGCCCCCACGACCACCACCAGAACACATCAGCACTTCCTAGTACCAGCACTCTTGTACACGGCCCTTATTGACTTGATGTGTGTGTGTGTCTCTTTAGGGTGGCCCCCACAACCACCAGATTGGCGCCTTGGCTGTTGCCCTCAAGCACGCATCCACTCCCGCCTTTAAGACCTACCAGCAGCAAGTGGTGGCTAACAGCCGTGCAGTGGCCGCACGCTTGCAGCAGGTGGGCAGCGGCACAGATACACACGGGTTTCTCTTGTCCTCTGTTGTTCCTCTTTCTTCAGTGCGGCTGCAGCTTGTAGCTGTCAACGTGCAAGTGTGTGTGCGTGCAAGTGTGTGTGTGAGAGAGAGAGAGAAACGCCAATAGCCAACGAAGAGGCAATGGGTTAGCCCGATTCTCACCTTTACGGGAAAACATGCTTTTGCAGGATGCTCGAGAGTGATAGGGGCACGCATGGATCGTCAGAGAACTACCGTGTGCCACCTTCCCCCCAAACACACACACACACACACACACGTACATACAATACGACATACTTTGCGTTGTTAGGTCAAAATATAATTTCTCAGGCCAGAGCCTCCCAAGTTTGACCACGAGATCGCATGGCTGCCGATGTGTGCAGAGTTTTTCAACAAGCTGCATCCTCGTTGTATCCTATTTGCGCAGCATGGCTACAAGGTCTGCACTGACGGAACAGACAACCATCTCGTGATGTGGGATTTGAGGCCAGCTGGTGTGACAGGTGGCAAGATGCAGGTATGTGTGTGGGCGTGTGTGTACGTATGCATGTATGGATGGATATGTGTGTGTGTGTCCGTGCGCGTGTGTTTGTGCTATGACCTGCACACCTCAACAGTGTCTGCCACACGCACATGCACACACACACACACACACACACACACACACACACATGTGCCTGACATGCATGTCACACGCAGGTGGCATGCGACGTGTGCCACATCACCTTGAACAAGAATGCTGTGGTTGGCGACGTGAGTGCCATGAACCCAGGGGGTGTGCGCATCGGCACTCCTGCCATGACCAGCCGTGGGCTGAAGGAGGCTGACTTTGCCCAGATTGCAGACTTCATGCATGAGGTGGTGCAGGTGCGTGGAAAAGAGGCAGTCCTTGTGTAAGAGCAGGCCTTAGAGCGTGAGGTGGTGTGGAAACAAGTTTCATAAAAAGGGTGTGGGCCTTGTGTAGATGCAGGCCCTCGTGTAAGTTGAATTTCTACGAAGAGGTGTTTTGCAAAACAGTGGCAGACTGTGTTTTCACAACGTACAGGCATCGTATTTGAAGTTGTGCAGATGCTTGAGGTGGGATCGTGGGTGGTGGGGCCGCCCGCTTGTATCCTTTACAATTGAGTTTAGCTTTGTACAGACTTCAAAGGAGGGCATCTCTCTGCCTGCAAGGACTTGTCAGCCAATTCATTTGCTTGCGCAGTAATATGTTACTATTTAATTGTCCGTGCGTGATGTCTTTTGATTCCTGCGTGTGCCTATGAGTGATGCTGGGCGTGTGTAGTAGGACACTTGCATTGACCCCCATCTGGCATGGCACACATTGCGTACACAACTTGCACGTGCATGCAAGCCAACGCAAGCCAACGCGTCTCTGCCTGTTGCTGCACCATTTCAGGTGTGCCTGGAGGTCCAGGCCAGCAGCGGGCGAATGCTCAAGGATTTCACCAAGGCCCTGGAAGGCCACGCCAAGGTGCGTGGCGCCACTCGGAGTACTTGGAGTATGACAGAATATTTTAGTTGTCTGGTACTGAATCATGGCAGCCTAGGTGCTTTACAGTAAATTAACTTGTTCAGACAACACACGAAAAGATTATTTTGTTTGATATATGTCATGTTGCTCGTTGTACGCGACACACACACACACACACACACACACACACACACACACACACACAAACACAGGTGGCTGAGATCCGTGCCCGTGTGGAGGGCTTTGCCGAGGCCTTTGCCATGCCTGGATATGACGTGTCCAGTTTGGGGCGTGCCTAATACGTGTAGAATACGATGCCGTGCTTGTGGAAGGAGCAAGTGGAAGAGTGATGCATTGTTGTTTAGTTGTGTGGCGTGGTTACTGAGAGTGTAGAAATTGTTCCTTGCCAAGCTGCCATAGGTGTGTTTAGAAGCCTGGCTTGGTGTTGTACATAGTCCGTTGTAGCCTAGGTGCAGTGATGGCCGCCTGATGTATCTTTTGTGTGCTGTTTAGGGGTGAGAGGTGTTTTGGTTTGCCTGCCTCAGACTCCCAAGCCCTTGAGCTTCCTTTTTTTGCTGGCGTTTTTCCCTGAGTAACACTGGTGGGTGGCAATGGTGGCCCTCCGGCTCACCAGCCCACTCTTCTTCTTCTTTGCTGCACGGCATCACTCGTGATGCTTGAGCAGCCACAGCACTGAACCAAACCTAACTTTGGAGTGGGGACCCTTAGCCGCCCCACTTCCTCCCCGTCTTGCATGCTCGATCCGCGCTCGAGCCCGTCTTCTTTCCTATTCTTTTCCCGACGAGACAAACGTACATTGTCTTTGGCAGTCCAGAGACCAAACTTTACGCACACTGTGCGAACTATTGATCGATGATACATTTGCCTCAGGTAGCGGTACACAGCAGTTTTGCTACTGAGCAATTAGGTTCCTGTACAAAATAGCAATGCCTGCAGGCAAGGGGTATACGGGTCTAGGAAGGGTAAGGGTAAGGGTTACACAGCTATATCCGCCAGCGAGGGCAGTTGAGCTATAGCAAAAAAAAAGGCAGCTTCAAGAAGAGAAGGAGGCCAGACTGAACAAGACACCAGAAAAAGAGACAAG
>Ga0307947_1003188_pt1 | contig 13240 bp, 10 predicted proteins | sample OrgLakmetagen232_FD_201840 | JGI IMG/M metagenome (GOLD analysis project Ga0307947, IMG submission 201840) | Saline water microbial communities from Organic Lake, Antarctica - #232 | ecosystem: Environmental > Aquatic > Non-marine Saline and Alkaline > Saline | place: Antarctica: Organic Lake...
GATTGGGGTTGTGCATACCCCACACGGGTTGCTGCTGCATGAACATGTTGGGGGCTGGTAGCATGGTTCTGTTCTTCAACGCTGTTTACAATAAAAAAACCAGGTATTAAGTCAGGAGCACTTTCCTGGGGTTGCACAAAATGTGATCGAAGGTGCTCAGTCCATGACTCAGCAGGAATGGGAGAGATGTCAGTACGTTTAATTGCAGTCATCAGTTCGACAATATTTCATGATCCTGCCCCAAGGTTGGCTGGCACAGAAGCCACGGCAATACTTCAGGCTGGCTTTCAAGGTGGCTGCCGGTCATTGTAGTCTAATCTAATCAGACTTCCAAGTAAGGTAATAAGGTGGCTTCCAAGATGGCTGCCGGTTACCCCCCTTTGTAAACCCTTTGTAACCCTTTGTAAGGTAAGGTAAAGTTACATCGCAATATATGCCTCTGGGGGCATCTGAGCGGAAGCTTGGAAAAAGCCTGAAACCAAACCAAAAAGACGCTAGAAAAAACAAGGGAAAAGGGCTAGGCACTCAGCCACAAAATAGGCCACACCATACTTCCAAGTAAGCATCCACTCAGGGTGCGGGCTACGCACCAAGTTTGTACATAGCAAATTAAGAGCATAACTCCTCGCTGGTTTGTAATACCAACACTTAAAATACTGGTGGCGTTGCCCACACAAAAGAACAATACCACGCAACCAACAATGGTCAAATTGATCAGGAGAGCGCCCTTGCCACACCAATACCGACAATGAACATAAAGTTCTGTTCCCAGATGCATCATTGTGAATAAAGGAGCAAGTAAACCTACTTATGCCAGCGCTCGTACTAGTAAGACTCACAAATGTCAGCCCGGAAAAAAGTTGGGAAGACCACAGGTATTAGGTGAAAAGTCATCAAATGTACAGTCTTGGCGTTTTCCTGAGGCTTTATGTACACGTAAGTTTTGTATCTATGCTACACCAAGCTCAACTCTGAGGTCAGCACACACTTGCTCCACTACGTTTTTATCCATCAAAGGTGCAAGCTTGACGTATTTGGAGAAAAGGCGCTTCAGCGTGAGCTCCCGGTACATCCTGTAGACGGGTCATGTTCCAGTAAAAAGTAATTGCAATGCTTCAAAGCTGAAGCCTGGGGGTAGGTAGCTAAAAAAATATGCACTCAACAATGAAGCCTTGATAGCAAATGCACATGTCTTAAATTTTGATGCATACAATCAAGGAGGAAATTATGCAATGGGCTGCGCTAATGCACATCTCCGTACCTGTGTTCTATGATCTCAGACATAATAGCTTTCTTGTATATGGCATACTCCGCCGACAGCTGGGCAGGAGCTGGCCTGCACAGAATAAAAATATATTTGTATACAACACCAAACAAATACAAAATGGAAATCATGCAACATCGATTCAGTGTTTCTATCCCAACCACACAGCACAAATACAACGGCTTCTTTATGAGTATGTTAATAATATCCTTTTCCTGTAATAAAGCACCAAATCAAACACACCTGTTGTGCATCGGGAAATCGTCTGAAGGAAAAATGTTCCTGTGGGAAGGCCCGACACTCCAGCCTTGATACGAGTCTCTCCCATCACCTTTCCTAGGAGTGGCAGAACTGAGCGCGCCAGGCCGAAGAACACTGCAAAAGAAAAGGATAGCAGGAAGGACATATTAATAAGCCTGAATCATTTGCTGGGCAGATACACCTTCAGCACTGGTGCTCAAAGAAGTAAATGGGGGAGCAGGAGGCGTTAAAAAGTTGAAACATTTTCTAGTTTCCGCTCTTTATCAACATGCGTTGAGTTAATCTTAGAGCTTCTGCTCCCGTATCCACCTCCTATGCCCCCTTTCTTGACCCCTGACACGAATAAAAATAGTGGTGATGTTCTGAAAATTTTCAGTAGCAATCTAAAATTTTTCAGTAGCAATCTGTACAGTTCACAAGCAAACTCGTGTAATACCTGAAGAACTGAGGTGCAAAATGACATGCACGAGCTCTTGCACTGACCACCCATTTGGAGCCAAAATCCAGCCAATCTTTGGCCAATGCACAGCTGTGACTTCATTCATGCGACTTATGCACAATACAACTATACAACATGTAAAATTCTGGTATTTGCAGGAACAAACTCAGGGACCTTGTTCCGGCATTTCTGCAGTTACCAGGCCCCCTCCCCCTTTCTTATCCCAACAAGAGGGCCACTTGACTGGGATTAAGTACAAGAATCCAGAACTAAACCTCTCGGAATGGCCAGGACCATACTGTATACATATAAACAGTTTGAAATCGTCATTTTTTGCAGGGGCAATACCGGTCAAATACCGTGTGTATGTACAATTCTGGCTTTGTAATTATCATCTTGTGGATGTGGCCCAAAACTTCTCTGGAGCTCCCCCCAGCGTTTAAAAAGACCTCCCTGCCTTAGAGTTAGCTCGTTTATTAATGAATTGATAGCTTTTGATGTCAGAGTGTTTAAATGTTGATAGTATATATTGGGACCAATGCTTGTCAATTGTAAACTAGACGCCACTCAGAAGTGAAAATTCCCAAGTTGTGTCAAGTGCTAAGTCCTGCACACAAATTACCTGTATCCATGTCCTTCTAGCCATGGGTCTACTAATTTCTGATGCAGTCCTGGACGTTGCTGCGCTTGATCGTCATGCAATCTCCGCATCACAGGATACACAGTGGGATCATGCTCATTCTTTCGCCTTTCTGCCAAGGTGTACATCTCCTGCGAGTTATCAAGAGCCAACACGGAACAAGGCATGCTTGAGCACGTCAGGTCAATGCTTTAGTATTTGTATTTGAATCGGGGTCTGCTTATGGGAAAGCTTTCCCTGTTCACGACAGAATGTCCTTACCTCTATCCTTCTTGTTAGGTGGTACACGTTGTGCATCTGCAATTGCTCAAGGAAATGAGTGGTTAAACTCTGCTGATTTGTGTATGTTACAAAAGTTAAGCTTTACTCACATGTTCGGTTGCTGTTGTATCAGTAGATGCCACCCTTGCGCGCCTATTTTTGCTCAGCTGTGCACGGTATCAGTAAGACAAACAATGTAATGAGGGCTGGTGAGCAGCTCTTAATCAGGGAGCAAATTTGAGGTTGTTTCTTACCTGGGCGGCTTTAGGCGTAGACCTGCTGCTCTCCGTATTCCTGCCTGCATTCCGCAAGGCTAGGAGGTCTCGCTGCAGGGTGTGGATTTGAACGGGCTTGCTTGCAAGGGAATACTGGCTTCAATGATAGATCAAAAGGAACACAGACACAGACACGTACGTGAGGCCCTGCACTGGCTGCGCGTCCATGCAAGTTTACATAGTCTGCTAGAATCATATGCGCACCACCTGGGGGGAAGGCAAGAGAGATGCATGTCCAAGGAACGAATCAATAAATGATAAGCATGCGCTCGTGCGCGTTCGCAGCAACAGTGCAGCTCGTTTAAGTACCTATGTTCCTCTCATCTGCTACGAAGGGCCTGGCCATTGGGGATGAGTTGGGGGCCCCGATAACTTAGAGAGATGACCCTTCTAAGAAGAAGATGAGGAAGGCGCTCAATTATGCATCGGAATACATTAAAATCCTTAATATAAATTCAGGTACCTATTGGGGGATTTGAAACACAAGTGGAAAGTGCGGACAACTTTCATTTAAAAAGAGTAAAACATATTTATTGTTCTTAAACATGCTGCATCAAGTTAGCCGTCCCCTACCCTCAAAGCAGCTCTCCAGCTCATGCACACCCAGGCTCCCATCAACTGTTGGCAGGTACAAGGTAGCGCAGCCCTCAAGAATGCAGTAGATGCATAAAAATCTGCTGGCTGGCTGTGCTTGCAAACAGCGCGCGTCCATGCACGCCTAGCGGGAACGTAACCGTGGGTGCATTCACTTGCCACATTCCTGATCATTATCCCCTTGCCGCACATGTATTATTCCAATTGGCCTTGCTGCATGTACCTGGCCAGGTCGTCCTTCAAACTGCCCAGAAGCACGCGCACGCATGCTGCACCTGACTACGAATTCGACCCTGATAATGCCAGTGTCTTGGTTGCCGGTGGGTTGCATAGATTGTATTATTGTTAACCTCCTGCTGTTGCCCACACTGCCATAAAAGCCTTTGTCTAGAAAATAAAGAATCGCTTCATCTCTTGCAAATTTGCCTCCACATTGATGCTGTTGCCATGACATTTTACACAGGTGGTGGTGGTGTTGCACTGAACGTGACACGACGCCTCAAGAACATGGGCTCGTGGGTTTGGCAGCTCCAACGCACCGACGTGCGGCGCAAGGTCTGTATGTCTTAGCCTGCGGTGTGAGGGCTGTGATGAGGCTGGCATTGATCAAAAGCATTTTGTGCTCCTTGTAGTAGTAGCAATACGCGTGCAGCTGACTGCTTTTTAATATGTGTGCACCCCAATGTACGACAATTACAGGAGTACCACAACAACAGGAGTTTTCCAACCACGCTGTTTCGTCTTTGTAGCTTACTCCATTGTAATGACTCTCTCCCATGGTACTACTCAGGAGATTGAGGGCATGATGGCCATTGTGGCCAAGGGAGATGCCTTTAAGCCGGACGAGCTACAGAAAGTAATGGACGGTAAGTCACATTCGCTCTATGTGTACCTGCCCCAAATATCCGTAATATACCCACCTACAGTACTGGTCCACTTACCGAGTTTACCAGAGGGGGGACAATGGGCAAAAGCCAAAACATGCTCCTTTTTGCATGAAAGGTGCAACTACTCACACGTCACTTCATCAAATTGGACCCAACCTAGCTTCAAACTGATGCTGACTGTATAAGCTACCCGAGCATTTGCTCAGATTTAGACAAGTCGCCATGTGTACAGAATGACAGGACTAAAAGCACACGTTGTGCACTTGTACCCTAGATGGGTGCTTTCCAGGGGGAATGACACATTAAATTGCATATCTCGCCAACCACTTATTTTTGCCCCATTTCTCTTGCAATGATCTTTGTTTACTCTAAGGATTCCAAATCACCGAAAATCACTCACTCAGTTTGGTGCGCTGGCTGGTCAGACACAGCAAATGGCTCCTCAAAAAGTAGGGTTCACGCCGCGGCCAATTAGGTATGGCTCCCCTAATTTGCACGTTTCAAGCTCAGCTGCATTGAAATCCTACATAGCAGAGCTGAGCTTGAAACCTGCCAGTTACGGGACCCATACCCTGGGAGCATGCAAAAACCGTAACATTTTTGGCCTCAGTGTCCCCCCTCTGTGAGTTTACAACATTCTGTCCAGTGTGCTTGTGTAATTTCCTAACACTTAGGCTCGCCAGTCACTGGCTTCTTTCCATGTCCTCTATCACCTTTATCAGCATCAATGTTTGAACCCAATGCTTTTATTTTGCAGGCATTGAGGAGTTAGATGTTGTGGTGTGTAGCTTGGGAGGGAGCACTAAAGACCCCCAAGTTGACTCGCAGGTGTGAGTTGCAAAGATTTCATTAAAATTACAGTGTAGTTGTGTGCACCTTTGCTAATAGCTGTTTCTTGCGATTGTCTTATCTTTTTCACGTATTTCAAGCAGCAAACATTTTTCCTTGCACAGGGCAACATCAACATGATTCAGGCCGCAATGAAGAAGGGCGTGAAGAAATTTGTCTTTGTCACCTCGCTAGGGTGTGGAAGTTCAAAAGATTCCATCGGAGAGCAGGTGCGAACTGCACCTTATGAGCCACAGGAACATTGATGCCTGAGCAGCAGCTAACAGAGATGCTCTTTATGCAGTTGAAATTGAAGGGGGCACTTGCACTGTAAGGGGAATGGCATGCCCTTTTCTCGCCCTCATGCCTTGCTGTGCCATACCTGGTCCTTCCTAGTACATTGTATACAGCTTGCTCCCACTCCTTGCTCAGGTTTACAAGGTACTGGAGCCTGTGCTGGTTGAGAAAAATAAGGCAGAAGAGGTCCTCATGGTGCGTAGTTGACAATTTTGCCTCCTAACAGAAGCACCTTCGTGCTGAAATTGTGGCAAACAGGCTCTAATTACTTTTTGGCAACAGCTGAGTGCTTGAGGGGAATTGGGATTCTGCAGCATGTGCACCCTTAGGCTCTGCTGCTTTTATGTCCATCTCATACCCTCTTCTTGTCGTGACAAGCGCCAGGTTGCATGCCACAATTTGCATATTATTTATCCACGCTAACCCTCGCAGGCTCAAGACAAGATGGCGTTTGTGATTGTGCGTCCTGGTGGGCTTACAAATGACCCTGCTAGTGGCAACGGCGTACTCACAGAATCCACCTCTGTGGCCGGCTCCATCTCCCGTGAGGACGTAGCAGCTTTGGTGGTAAAGGCCTTGCTTAGCAAGAAGACAGATGGAAAGGTACGTGTGTTGGCTCGCTTGGGGGAAAAAGGAAAAGTGGTAGCTCAAGCAAGGCCTGGAGCGCTGCCGGAGGCACGATCTGGGCTTTGGAGAAAGTCTTGTTTGTGGCTGACTTTACCTCGCTTTTGTGTTGTGTTTGTGAGAGCACAGAATGAGCAGTGCTGCTTGTTCAGTCGTTAATGACATCTGAAAGTGTCTATGACAATCTAGCATACCTGCCTGAAGACAAAGCATACGTCTCGCTGGAGGCGCTAACTTTCATTCCTTTATGACGCAACGTGCCAAACCGAAAGAAAGTAAGATGTTTGGAGTCCTGACACCAAAAGCTATTTGTTAGTACATATGGTCGATTCTGAGGGGGTTGGGGGTTGCTCCAGCAGTTTCCGGTGCAATTTAAAAGATTTTTATAAACAAATCCTGAGCTCAAGCCCTGTCAATTGGTACCCTCATTAGGGAGTACAATTCCAGGGGGGGTCTGGGTGCCCGGTCACAATTAAGCATGGAATGCCCCAAGCAGGCCGTGAGGACATGTCCATGTAATTAATCGGGAAATGGTTTCAAAATTGCAATTGTGTTACACAAGCATATTGTGTAACACAAGGTGCCCATAAATACGGAAAAAGAGGCAATGGCAAAGTTTTTAGCTAAATTTGTGCACTAAACAGGTGGTCAGAGCAAGAGCAACGCTCTTAGAACGTGCACATATCAGTTTTGCTCATCTATGACGGCTTAAGTTTGTTATCTCATATACATAAGTAGATGTATGAATGCCCATTTTAAAAGGGGGCAGCATGGCACCCTTTTTGTACATGTAGGAGGTCAGGAAGGGGGACAAGAGACCCAGAACTTGTGGCTGTCAAACTTTTGTTGGCGCTTCCGGTTTCTCTGCCACAGATTTGGAATTTTATAAAATGAGACTAGTTCTTCTTATGGCCGTGCTCGACAAAATCTGCTTTTGGATTGTGTATGTAACTTCCACTTTTTCGAGTTGTCATGCGTCCGAAGCTTTCACTAAAGCAACGCTAAAAAAAGACAAAGAGGCTTTCTTTAAATAATGTCACAGGGATTGGCATAACCGCACTAGCGTAAATGTATCAGGGAAATTGATGGGGAAATGAAAGGTAATTTTTCTGTGCGATTCATTTACCACTGTTCTTAGCAAGCACGGTGATGTGACGGTTGGCTGAGCAACTGTATCAAGGCTAGCAACGGTCAGGATGCATATTCTGATTGGCTCGCAGCTCTGCACTATATACGACGCTTATCTGCTTGTGGAAGAGCCTGGTACTTAAAATCCTCCTCGACAAATTGTACTTTTCTGATAATTTCAAGAGCTCCTTTGCCTGGGCCTTGTTGGCCTACAAAGTGGCACACCCAAAGCCACAGTGGCTTATTTCTTAAAGTTAATGTGGGAGTGTTTATAATTGCATGCATGTTTTCTTTTCGCAAATTCAACTCGATGCTTTGACCGACAGGGTTGCATGTGAATCTGACGTTTTTAGCAACTTCACTTAAAATCTATGTACGCACTCACGCAACCAACAGGTTCTTGCCGCAGTGGACAAGACAAAGATGTTTGGAACCCCCTCTTTTGAGGTGTTGGAGTTGTAGCCTGCATCCTAGTTTTACTATGGTTGACCGGGAACAGCTAACACAAATTGCTTACTTTAATTTCTGCATAATTCCTAGTATCCAACTTGGCCAGGGAAAACACCAAAAGCTTGCTCTTGTATCAGCTTGTTGTCAACAACTGTTTTTCTTTCAATTTCAAGTATAGACAAAAATGCTCACCCTTAGGCGTCTTATGTTCTACAAAAGGCCTTTGAAAAGGCAAAATGCAACGGACTGCGTGGTGATAATAATTTATGTAAGTGGTGATAACACCACAAACTTTGTGTCGGTTGTGCCTGACCCGAGGTTGGACCTGCCAGTCGATTGTTGAAACTATGGAGCCATGGCTGTCTGTAACATGCAAGGGTTACAAGGATTACAAGGATGGCCTACAGCCCAAGTCTCTGGCTGATGGCAATTGGCTGGTGAAACAAAATCAACCAGTGTCGAAAATTGAAACTGAATCTGACACCAACTTGAGGAGTCTGTATGAGTCTTGATTCAGGAATGCATTGATCTCAACATTAGTGATACTGTGATGACAAGCCAAGAAAAGAATAAATTCAGAGCTCGAAGGAGTAAACGCACGCAGAGTCTTAAACATTCCTTCAAAAGGGTCTCTGTATCTCATGCGCAGCTCGCACACTTCAGCACACTTGCAAAAGAAAGGCAGGATCTTGAGAATCTTGAGGATGCAGGTATGCATTGAGCACCAGCATTGGGCAAACACACAGCTCATGCATTTGCACCTGTGCAAGGCTAGCTGGGATGAGCAGGGAACTAGGTCCAGGAGAGTGCACACAACTCTGCTTAGGGGCAGAATTGCCAGGCAGTTGGCACAGGCATAGAAGAGAATACCATTTGGCACGAGGTTATGGTACCAGTTTAAGCATGGATTGCAAGTATGGGCTATGAATTCAAGGTCTCTGATCAGTCATAGAGACCCCAAGCACAGAAAGCGCCAGAAAAAGCTATGTAAATTGATTGGACTTGCTAGGGTCCCCAAGCGCAGCGCCACTATCTTTATCTGGGAAGCGGGGTGGGAAGAGCCATTTGGAAACAATTCTAATTTCATTTGTTTCAGGAATCTGGAGGTTTTGCATGGTCATTCGTTCGTTACTGCTTATATCCATGAAGACAACGCATGACCCTAAGGAGCCTGTTTTTCTGATAGCCTTAAAGATCATGCGGCATGCTATGTCGTGTCTTTCGGTGATCATGTTCCTTATTTGCGTGTGTTGGCACCCAGAAAGGATTTGCAGGGCACTGTCTACTTGTGGGCAGAGGGGGCAAGTTTGACTTGTTGAGAGTTTGAACAATACCGCATGTTTTTGATTATATAGGGTGCCTATTCTGTATTTCATAATGATGTATTTGGCCTTTAATAAGGGGACATCGGATGATGTTAGGTAAGCATTGCTAAGCGGCTCCATTGGCAATACCGTTCGTTATGAGGGTCTGGTAGTACGCATGGTAGTTCGCTTCAGTTTTGGCATCTTTCAGTTTATGGAGAAGATGCATATGTGCTTGAAGGGCGTCACGGTGGTTTGGTAGGTGCCAATGCTTTGGGCGAGGAGAATGGGCCGGTACACGGTACATGGTCTCTTGAAGAATTCCTCAAATGGTACCTGCCTCTTAAAACATGATAACCATAACTATCAAATCTAGAGGATGACGGTTATCAATAAGACTGGCAGATCCGTCTAAGTAACAAGACATACAGAAATCTCGGCTATCAACCCAACTAAATGCTTGCCTCATGATATGGCACTGCCACTGCTCAGGCGTAGCAGCACACGTGCAGAAAGACATAATTCGGGTAAAGCTCAGAAAAAAGTGTAGCAGTTATATCGCCCCAGCTACGGACATGGATATTTTCATCTCAGACATATACTTCAATTAGAACATGGTGCATTCTTCGTCCAGGTAGTGCATCACGTCTTCCGCAGCACAGCCACTAACCTGGACAGGCACAGCAGTCAGCAAGACATAGGCAGAGTGAATCATTTACACAAAGAGATGCTTTGAGAGCCAGGTGGAATCGTTATCTAATGCAAGCTTCAGACTCATGACAAAAAAAGTAGGTACACAACCAGCGGCAAGGCAATAGTTTTCAGCTGTCATCCAGTTCACTGTCCACCACATCACTCATTGCAGCCACCTTTTTGTGTGCCATGCTGTCTGTTAAAAATTTCCAACAGTGTTAGTTCAGCCACACCTGTAAGCCTCTTCGTGGGTCAGCCCAATATTTGTCTCCATGTCTCCGTAGAGCTCTACAACCTCAAGACCTGCACATTTTTGTGAAGTGGACATGCTTTCCTTTGATGTGGGGACCGGGATCATTGCCTATTATCTTTCAATTCCGTACACATTATCTAGACCAGTCGGGACCTGCACATTCATGCATGCACCTGACGCACCAGTAGCTCGTGCTAGAAGGTCCACTTCCTGTGTTGTATACTGCCTGCAGTCACATGTGTTGTACATCTGTGCTTTAACGCAAGAAGTAGGTGGGCGCCTATGCACAGATGCTCAGGAAAGAGATATGCTGAAACTGTTCCTCGTTCTCTTTATTGCTGTGAGAGACATCGTACAAGCAGACGTCATACCTTGCAGGTACTTGATCTTTGATGGTTCGGAGGACATCTTCTCCTTTACCTTTAAACTCAGTTATGCACACAGAGCGGTTTATCACCTGTATTTACAACAAGTCGCTTTAAAATCTAGCCAATCTGATCTCAATATTAATATTCTAAAAGCTTCTATAAACAGGCAAGCTAGTCCGACCAAAAGCTTCAAAAGCCATGCTTAATATAAGAGCCTTGGGTGTTAGCCTACCTGTGTAGCTGGGTCAAACATATCCATCTCCTCGCCCCATTCAATAAAAAGCCGGTTGCCATCCTTGTTGCTTTCTACCTCCCACATCTGCAAGGCAACATTTGAAATCAAAACATCAACAGCCACACATTTTATGACGACTTTTTGACCGGAGCAGAACAACCTGTGAACCGCGGAAACAGTTCTTTAAATTTGGGTCTTTCTGATCTGCTTTGACTTCTAGAAGTGTACCACCTGAGGTTATTGCTTGCTGGTTGTAATTTTCTACCAGATTCTCCTTACTTTAATGAGCTCAGCTTTTCTTTAATTTGCCTCTAACCCTAACAAAAACTCTCACCTCTTTTCCAGTGTCATCAAGGATTAAAGACCCATCAAAAAGGTCTCCTATGATATGGCAAGTATATAAGTGCCATTGTCAAAATGTTGAACTCCTTGAGCTCAGAGGAAACACATGGTGGAGAGTCAAGCAACATTTCTTTCCTACTTCATGGTACAAACTTCCGCTGAGCGCAACCCACAGTAGGAACAAATGCAGTAGACATGCCTGTTTGTATTATACCTGGATGTGCCAATTCCAAAATAAACACGCCCCCCGGGCGAAGTGCCTTTGCTATACACGAAAAGGCCTCCAAAGCCTGTTGCAGGGTGCATGTTGAAGGCATTCAATTTTGGAATGAAACGGCCTCATTTTCTGAAAGTTACTGCTCACAAATTCTGTATGTCATGAGAGTGCATATAACATATAACCCCTGTCTGTACTCTGTTGCCTTGAGCTTACAAGCTGATTGTGCTTCTCGCATAACGTGCATGGTCTGGAGCTTAGGTTGCCGACGGCTGCCCTACCTTTTCATTGGTCAAAACGTGGGAGAAGGTTCCAAGCAAACAAGTGACCATATCAAAGCTATTGCTGACATGGAAGTCACACAGATCCCCCTGGACAAATGATACTCTTTCTGATGCACCTGCAGAGTGAAGTAAGACAACTGCCAGCGTAGAATCTAAAAGGCTGATGCTATTTACCGCAGTTTCTCAGAATTTTGGATTTTGCTACTGATTGTCTTACCTCTGGATTGAGCATTCGCCTCAGCAAAATTGAGCATTTCTCTGCTCAGATCCAGCCCCACAATTTGATCTGCGCCATCTAGCCCGAGCTGTATTGCGTGCTCACCTGGACCGCAACTGCATGGCAGGCAACTCTGCACCATTTTCGAAGGACTAAAAATTCACAACAAATCATGCCTCTAATGGAACTGGCTTTTAAAGATATTGTCCCGATTTGGCAAGATTACAATGTAACTCGACAACACTACGACACTACTGGGAAGAAACACAGCGCAAAGACATCCTCACATTCTCACCCGACATCTAAACAAGAGAGGCTTTGGCTGGTCCCGAGAGCATGTTTCTCGTAAGCAGACTTGAGGAAAGCAGCCTTTTAAATGGATTGTATATAAACCGAAAAGCATGGATTAAACTTGTGTTGGTAGCGGTGTGTGTTGATTTATGATGACGTAACTCTTTGACGAGGCATACCTCTGCTTTTAAATTTCTGTAGCTGAAAACTGCCTGGTAGACTGCATGTGGGTGCAAAAAAAGGAAAAGAGCACATATTTAGTCAGGTATCCGTATGCACGTGCGCCAACTATGTGCATGCACGCTTCGCTCACCCTCTGGTTTGCTGTATAGCCCTGACTCGTGCTCGCTTGCATGGGCCCTCGTGGAGTAGCACTTGGAAGATAGGAAGGTATGCCCTCGCTGACACACCGGTCCCCTTGCACGGCCTAGCCTCTGATATGTAGTGTGTGTGTGGGTGTGTGTAAGCCCATGTTTTTGTGTGTGCGTGTGTATGTGTGTGTGTGTGTGCGTGTCTTTGTGCATTTGTGTGTGTGTGAGAGTGTGTGTGTCTTTGTGCATTTGTGTGTGTGTGTGTGTCTGTGTGTGTGTGTGTTTGTGTGTGTGTATGTGTGTGTGTTTGTGTGTGTGTGTGTGTGTGTGTGTGTGTGTGTGTGTGTGTGTGTGTGTGTGTGTGTTTGAGTGAGTGCGCGTGTGTGTGAGTATGTGAGTGCGTGTTAATTGTGTGTTAAATGTGTGCGTATGTACGTGTGTGTTTGAGCTTGCACGGTGGTCAGAAGCACGCACCAAAGTCGAAGGGCATATCCTCTGGAGGTGCTGCATCCTGATTAACTAAACAATGCAAAAAAAAGTACGGCCAACCTCTTAACTTGGCAAAAAATAAGTTTAGAGCATCAACTTATTGTTAACAAACACATGCAAATACTACGGAAAGGTGATCGTACAGTATTCCCGCGCTCCCACTCTCCATCTCGGAGGTCGTCCTCGAAAGCAATGGCTTCGCCAAAGGATTTAGTCGTGGTATAGTTCGATGTTCATGCAGGGCTTTGAAATGCAACGTGATCGTGCACACACACACATAAACACACA
>Ga0307947_1003189_pt1 | contig 13235 bp, 10 predicted proteins | sample OrgLakmetagen232_FD_201840 | JGI IMG/M metagenome (GOLD analysis project Ga0307947, IMG submission 201840) | Saline water microbial communities from Organic Lake, Antarctica - #232 | ecosystem: Environmental > Aquatic > Non-marine Saline and Alkaline > Saline | place: Antarctica: Organic Lake...
AAATTCTTCAGACCCCCCTGCCCCCCCCCCCCCCCGACCCCCTCAGAATTGACTCATTTATATACCGATCGATAGCTCTCGACGTCAGGATTCTGATATGTAGTTTATATTGACACGTGACTTCAGAAAGTTATGATCCTTGAGGCCTCCTGAGAGGGGGGACACTGAGCAAAAGCCCAAACATACTCCTTTTTGTATGAAAGGTGCAACTATACATCACTTCATCAAATTGGACCCAACCGTTGAGGTTATATATCAGAGGTCTTGCATCCTACTGGCAAGCAAACGCGTTGGCTTGCCAATAGGATGTAAGACCTCCGATATATAACTCAACATTTTCCCGTCCCCTCAACCGGACTCGGACCCTAGGTAGCTTCAAACTGATGCTGAATTTATAAGCTACACGAGCATGTGCTCAGATATAGACAAGTCGCCCTGCGTGAACGACAGGACTAAAAGCATACGTCGTGCACCTGTACCCTAGATGGGTGCATTCCAGGGGGAATGGCACATTAATTTGCATATCTCGCCAACCACTTGCTTTTTTTGCTCCGTTGTTTTTGCAATGATCTTTATTTAATTTATGGATTTCAGAACACTAAAAATCAACGGGTTTGGTGCGCTGGCTGGTCAGATACAGCATATGGCTGCTGAGGCAGGTGGCCGTAATTGGTAGGTTTCAAGCTCAGCTGCATTGAAATTACATAGCAGAGCTTTGTTTACAACGCGCTGCTACTACACTTTGTTTCAGCATGGCAGTGTCCTTAGATGGCAGGTTGATGCACTATGTGCAGACCAAAACTCAGTAGAGGAGTTCAGGAGAACTGATTGATTACAGTGCCTGCATCTCCCAAAAGAATAGAACGTGCGTGAGATGAGAGTTTGCCACGCCATGGTGTACCTCCAAAAGTACAAACACTTACATTCATCATCCGGGGGCACATCTTCACAATTGTCCCGACGCTCTGCATTCCAAGGAGTGCATCTCTGGCAGGTCGCCGCACAGAAGTTGCCGTTCAGCATCCACTGGGTGCTGCAATATCCCTGGGATTTGAGCTCCAAGCAGCTCTGCCCTCCTGCGCTCAAGTTTGCGACGTGCACATATGTCAAACATCTGGATTGTAAATATTCAAACAAAAAGTCTATTTGCTTATCTGTCGTGGGTAATGAACTCAGATTTCTGCAAAACGAGCAGGAAATTCACAGGGGGGTCGTTTGGCATGAGTAATGCTCCTGCCTTCAACGCTGGCTATAGACTTGCATGTCATGCCTACTTGCCTTGTGCCTACTTTCTTGAAGACACAAGCATTTGCCCCGAGACGCAGATACAAGGATAAAATCACACCAAGGCACATGTGACACAGGCATAAATGTACACGCACGCAAACAAGTACAGTTCCAACATACACGCTCCTTCCCCTACCTGACAATTCACCAGGCACGCTGCGATCCACACAATAAAATTCTCCTGAGCTGCACCGATCACACGTCACGTCACAGTAGCCTCTTAGCTGTGCAGCATGTGGCTCTGTAGCATTTGTTACAGCATCGCAATTGCCCTCTGACCTGACCTCAGAACACGTGGTGTTCCCTGCACAGTGTGAAGCGCAAACAAACGTTCAACCTCCAACCCAACCCCAGCATTGGATGTGGCAAGGAATTGTAAGAAGGAGGATTTCATCGTCCTTTTATTTCGAGCTACTAGCCTTCTTCTCAAAATCAATCTTATCCAATCTTCTACCGCAAAATTGCATTTTAAGTACACCCGTATGTTTGCCCCAAACAGCTTAACAAACCCGCGGGTAATAAGTCACTAGCATGCGCGTTTCCTCATAAGCTTGCCTGGTGGAGGCACATCGGCGCAATACGGCTCAAGCCAAGAGTTGTACGAGGAAGGTAAATGGTCCGGGATATCTGTGCTTTCATCATCCTGTCACAGTATGGTCATTGCATGGTAATACGAATTTGTACTTGCATGCATAAAGACAATACCAAGGTTTGAGGCCAGTCCACCATTGTGCTTGTACAATGTCGCTTGCCAACTTGAATTATTCAGCTGTAAGAACGCGACTGCATTATTGAAGAGGGCATCGCACCCTTACATTCTCATGCAGTCATCCCTCAACCCCCTACCTTCATCGAACAGAATCTCCCTCCTTGGACCTTTGAGCAACCTCCCAAATTGGTGGCTTCAATTGTGTACCTCAGTGTGAAATACCTGTAAATATTCATTGAACATTGTTGTCATCACAGTAGAACAGTCCTTTGTTTGAGCAGGATGTGAGGGGCTGCATCTCTGCAGGGGTACTAGAGGCAAAAGGTGGAGCAAGAATCTGCCAAAATGGTGCTTGCAAGGGTAGTACTACACACCTAGTCCCCCAGACTATTGCGTCGTCCAGCTCCAGAGGGGGTGCAGCAATCTCAGCACCTGAGTTTTAAAATAAATCACGTGTGGAATGCTGATCAGAGCATCAAACAGATTATGCCAGTTCCATTTTTCCAGTGTAAAGTAGGTCAAAACATCCGTCCGCGTTGGCCAACTAACGCCTCACTGTCAATCAAAAAGTGACCAGTGACATGACTAAGGCATTAGTCAGTAGTGCTCGTTTTAGCAGCGTCTAACTTGTGGGCAGAAACAGAGGGAGGGATCAAACAAAGGACCCACCTGGATCGTTCATTTTGATGTACAGGTGCTTGCCACTGAACCAGTAAAGCTCGCCAGAAGGGCTGTCAAGCACATCCTGCAGGCTGCTTGCTCGCCGCAGTTCACTTGAGTATTCGGTCTTATACCTAAATTGGCGTGCTATGGAAAACGTGGTGCCTGCGTGTCAGGAGGGCAGAGGGGAAAGCTGGTGGTTGCTGTTGTACCTGAGACTTGGGGGCAAACCAGGAGATCAGCAGAAGCTGGTACGTGTGTGAATAAAAAGGGCAGGACTGAGTTCCTGGCAACATAGGTACTACCGACACCTCTTTTGTGTTTACCTTGAGGGTATCGAGTGGCAAACATCACAGATGTGCCTGGTGGTATCTGGTTGGGGAAAACTTCAAAGTATGGGGTCACTCCATGCCGGAAGTGCACATACCTGCAATCAGGAACAATGGTCAGCAAACATGGAGCACCTGCATCCTCTGAACATGTACAAGAGCAAAGTGACTCAACGTCAACAACTTCCTCACCATCCTCCGGCTCCTGTTACGCCAACAGTGCCCTGTGCACAGGCGTGCCGTGATCCAAAAAGTAAATCTTGATGTTTCATGTGGATTGACTTACAAAATAAAACCTAGACTGTCTTTGCTGCCTTGATTTGCGCAGGCACCTGAGAGCGTCTCACCTCATTCCTAGTGAAGGGCACGCTGCGGGCCTCGTCGCCACGGAACCCAAATTGAGCTGTGTACCCTGCTATATTCTCAGGGGTGGGTGCCACTGCCGATCCCGAGTTGACTCGGATGGTGTAGCCTATGTATTTGCGAGGGCAACAGCACGGACACTCATAGAAATACGTTTGGTGTCAGAGCGCCACGACTTTGTACTAGAATTATGTGCTGAGCTGCAATGAGGACAAATTGTTTGTACGTGGCTGTGGAGGCAGCCTCTTAGATCTGGGTGGGTGCATGATAAAGGCAGGAGCAAGAAAGGATACACCACCTGGTACACTGATGTCCAAACGTGCAACAGTACGCCATGGGTACCAGTCGCAAACTGTGACACTCCATTCAGGCCTGGCAGGAGGTGGAGAAGACAGGTTTGTTTAGCGTGGGCCTTAATTCATGATGTGCAGGCTGAGCGTTTGCACAATGGCGCCCCCTCTGCCTGTAACAGTGCTTTACACACACTCAGGGTTTACAGTTCACCATCAAGGGTAGAAGCTCGAGGGTATGAGTGGACAGTGTGCATGTGCTTGCAACAGTGCAACAGTTTGCTGCACTCACTGCATCGTACTGCACTCAAGGCCTAACTTCCACCACGAGGGATAGGATCCAAACACGCTTGGCCGCATGCGCATGCTCGCTGATCCATCCCAATCTGCAGAAACGAATGACAGCATTACATGCAGGTGGACTCAATGCGGGTCCTAGCACATCTTGTGAGGGGAAAGCTTGGTACTGAGTACCCACCAACCCAGTTGAAGTAGCGTGACCCGCCAGTGGACTTGCGAGGGTTGTGTATGATGGCTTGTGCGTCTACTGTCTCGTACTTGACATCCTTAGAAGTGCTGATGTGTGCTGGAAGGAATTCATCGCTATGGACCTGCAGGCAAAAAGAGGTGAGGCTCGTATTCTTAGACGCCTTCCTGTGGAACAGCGGCAGCTGCTTCTGCTCATGCTGGTGCAGGATTGTTGCAAGTAACTTGTTTTGGGTGTTGGTCTACAATGCTGGCCCACGCACCATGGTGAAGAATACAGATTGACGGCCATTGTCTAGGTTTGGCTGGTAGAAGAAGTTCCTGTGCAAAAGGAATATAAATTTTCCTGGTTTTGGGGGGAGGCATCTATATGTTTTTATGGAGGAAAGGCCTACTCAGCTCACCTGAATGTTATGTTTGAAAGGATGGTTTTCTGCAAGCAGCCATCAAGTATTGTGAAAAAGTCAAGTTGAAAGTTAGGTGTAGCAAGCAAGAAACCGTTTGGGTAACCCCACTCACCACAGAGTTGTCGTACCACTGAAAACCTGCAATAGGAGCAAGATCAGCTAAAGAGCCAGGATACCTGCAAAATAATTTTGGTGGTTTATTTTCATTTACAGACAACATGCCTTCCAACTAGGTGTGGGAACACACATATGACACCACACACACACATACATACACATACAATCACGCACACACAAACATGTACCAGCGCAAGTCGAAGCAAGCGGCAACAAAGCGCCTTTTTTGTAAGGATGCTGCTTACTCTGCCCATTCATTGTTTGAGCGGCCGTCGATCAAAGCGTCAATCAGCTTTGCGTTTCCAAAGATGTTGGCCCCCCTCACGCAATCATATGCCTCCCACCCCCTCACAGTCACACGATCACCCCAATGTGACACCCCTGCGTAAGCGTTGTCATGAAAATTGCTTTATTTAAACATTGGTTTAATGGCGTTTTGGCTAGTGCTAGCAGGAGTTGGGCGTCTTTTTACTATGCACGCCAATGCTTATTAGCGTAGGTGTTCAGTTTCTTTCTTTATGCGCGACAACAAAGCGTGGCTGGACTTGCTCAGCTTTTGCAATGCAATGCACAACTTTGATTAAAACAGAAGACAGATCTCAGATATTGCATCAGAGGTGCATTTGACGCTCACAGGAGCGGAAGGCCGAAGCTTGACAATTCAGATTCCAAATGGTCAATGTGAAACGTGTTTGCACTGATCACCCACCAACAATTTGCCAGCCACGCTTTGCTGTTTAGCAGCGAGTGGGTACATCGCTGTGATCCATCCTCGTACACAAAGGTAAGCATGGGAAATGCTTGCACCCATCACTCATCACTCACCCCACTGTGCCAGCCACGCTTTGTTATTCAGCAGGGTGTGAGTGCTCCGCTTTGATCCATCCTCGGTCCTGATAACAAGATACAGTTTTAGCAAGCAACACATTTTCTCTTAGCACCATATTTGTGTACAGATAGTCCTGCCTGTATGTGTTGCTCTGATAAGCAGGCTTGCCGCGCTACAGTGCTAGCTTTTCTGCTTCTGAGATTTCCTCATTGCAAGCATGCATGCTTACAGATTAGCTTTGAAACTCAAAGATAAAAGTTGCAGGAACATGGAAAACTAATCAGCCGTTTAGGAACACAAAACAATTCCCCACATTAGTTTACCAATCACTTGAGCATGTGGCTCGTGATGAGCCTTGCTACCGAGCTCTATTAATTCCTTCAGCGCAAAAAAATTGGATCGATAATAAAAACTTCAGTATATCACAGAAATTGGAGCTACCTTGGATCAGAATCAGAGCGTCCTGAAACGTAGTACAGCTTTCCACCATCACTCTCATCGTGCCACAGCTTGCCACCAAAATAAATGCCTCCAGCCATCAGGTAAAAGTAGCCTGCAGGTCGAGGAGCAAGGTGTGTACACCTGTCCTGGTCACAGAGGAAGGTATCTGTGTACCAATGCTTGCTATTGAACTGGACCTGATGCAAAGCTCTGTACAGCAAAGCAGTTGTGGAGTGTGACTGACGGTGGCTTTTGATGCGCGGATATGAAAAAGTGCTCCACGACACAGTACCTGTGGAGTGCACGGTGTTTCCCTCAAAGCGTCTGAGTGGCCTCTGGAGGGGCACAAAGTTCTCCCTGTCCTTGAAATCCTGCGACAAAGCAAATAACAGGAGCCAAAAAGAGCGTTCGTTGTGCACGTCCTTTGAGGCAAAAGGTACATCAAAAGGCGAGAACAGGGAAGTGCTGCACCTTGACTGGCTTGGACAAAGTTGGGAAGGAGAACCCGGCCCAGCCGCCTGAGGCTGCATTGTCAAGCCACACGTTGTTCGGGTTGCCAGAGTAAAAGCCTGATGCGGCTGCGTCCGCAGGGTTGACATGGGTCTCGTCCTGTGTTTGGTAAAAAGAAGTTCAAAGCCGCTACCTTGGCTGGTACACTTTCACAATCAATTGGATCAAGCAATGGGCGGGTAAATTTGTCTCAACCATGCAACTGAAGAATTGAAAAACCAGCTGCTTGCGCTAAGACAGCCAGTATACTAGATTCAGGGGCCTGCGGTGGGCCCAAACCAGGCAACCTCCCAGTGCATTTGGAAATACCTGCCTGAGGACGGTCAACAGCACACACCTGAACGTGCAGTGTGCCTGTTTGATCATATCCACCAGCCGGCACACCAATAGGGTGTACAAAGCCGGCAAAGTTGTGCTCGATCCAGTTGTACTCCTCAACTCCATCCTGAAAACAAGCACATTTCCACTTAATTGCTTTGCAAGACCAGCAGCCAGCAGAAAAAGCTTGCAAACTGCTCCAAAGGGCTGTTCATGTCTGTGGGACAGGTTTTTTACAGTAGCCAGAGCCAAAGTGGCGTGAGCTGCAGTTTGAAGAGCGATCTGACAGCCTGCAAAGCTGTTATTACAGCAGACATACGCAATAAGACGGCTCACCTCAAGGTAGTAGCAGTTGCCGTAAACATGGAAGGCAACGTTGTCTTGCACAAGTATGCCGCTCGTTCCGTGGAGCACAACACCTGCAAATGAATATGGACGTCACTAGGAGTCGTTGGGGCAATATCTGAGCACTCGACAATAGTATAAAAAAGTTGTTGTACCGGCAGACTTTTCCTCTGGCAGACCTAAAGTGCCAGATCACCCAGGTACTGTGCTACTGTGCACAATTGCTCGCACCTCTGAAGTAGGAATTGAAGATCGACGAGCCTCTGATGTATGAGCTGCCATCGCTGATAGTGCCAAGCAGGTGGAAGTGGAAGGGGTAAGCCATCAGGACGTTTTGTTGCCCCATCTTGTAAGCCAGCACTCCTTGGATGCGCCCCTGATAAGAACGATCACCAATGATTCCCAACGAAACAGGCATCAAAGTTGCTTGTAATCAGTTGCACAAACACTAGAACAAATCAGAGGTGCTGAGAGTCAGCAGACGCACCTGACCACTTATCATGACATGGCCACCTTTTTTATTCGTGTTTGCACTTTCAGGACCTAGCAGCAAGATGCTGCGCGAAAGTAGTGCCACTTCACTTTGGTACTCTTCACCCCTGAAATTATATTTACGGAAATAAAGAGGGACACGTGGCAATGTTTTTCATGTCATGTACATGATAGCTTATATTTATGTGCCTGCGATGCACTACTTGTGCGTTGTATATTGTGTGTCAATGCACGCTACATTATGTGTGCTAGCAAAAGCTGGACACAAAAAGAGCACAGAATCACGGTTGGCTTGTAAGGGAGCATGCAGTCTTAGCCAGCTAGCACTGTCTCAAACCATGAACTTTGTACTGGCAGTGCTGTAAAGTACAGTTAAGGCCTCAGCGCTGGCTCGTTCCAGCTCAGACTCAATGTTCTGCTTGTCTAAAGCATCAGCGCCAGCATGATCTGGAGGAAACATCCTGCTTACCCATAGTGGTGGAACTCCAGGCCAGCAGTAAAACTCACTGAGAGCCCATCAGGGGAGACAGAGGCGATGCTCTTGACCTGAATGGCGATTGGAATTAACCTTTGACAAACAATGTGCAAACACTCAGCTTTGGAGGTCATTAGGAAGCAACCACTTCAGAAAATGTCCTTGATCACGTCAGAGCAGGAAAGTCACGCAAAGACCTCCTAAACTGTGTATACCTCATTTTGGTTGCTGAACTCGTCTCGCCATATACTAGTAGACAGAGCGACTAATTGGCCTAATCCCCAGTCAACTGGCTGCTGCAAGCGGATCGTTGTGTCACCGGGAGCAGCGGTGGCTCCGAGTCTGGTCCAAGTGGGGGAGTATTCTAGGCCATGCATGTCCAACTGACCAGAGGCAGAAACCTGTATATGAGTGTTTGCAGGTTTGTACTGTTTATGTGTGATTAGGGCCAGGGAAGAGACTGACAAAAGGGCTGGCGTTCATTTTTGATATCAGGCAAGCTTAAGCCCACTTTCTCTACATCCTCCTCTCACATGAATTCCCAGATCAAAGGAGTCCAGCCCATCCACGGCTGTGAAGGAGATGGTGATGGGGTTGGCTGCACGACAGTTTGGGCTCCCAATGCGCAGATGGCCGTCAACACGGATGCTGCCCACGCGCAGATGTAGGGGGGCATCAGAAAAAATGAGCTGCAAAAAGCCACCAAGGAGGAAGGCATGTTATGTCTTTTGAACCAGAACAAATGGCACCATGTCTTCCGGACCAAAACAAATATTTCTACGTGGCTCAGATTAAGTCTGCCCAATTGTGCTCCGCGCCTCACCTCGCTTCCCTGAGGGATGGTGATAGAGTAGAACGGATCCTGACGGGGAAGCGAGCACCCGCTAATCAGAACTGTTGCGTTACGTGGAAGGGTGACAGCAGACATAGCACCCGGCACTTGCCCATCTGGCCAGGTCTGCGCGTCTTCCCAGCGGTGAACATTGGGCCAAAGGTGGGGGCACGCATCCTCATTTGTTGTGGGCTGCATTGTCAAGCACTGGCTGCTAGCCACGTGAGGCTGCGGATAAGTGTTGGGATCAATTGAGGAGCTGGAAATGCCCGCTTCCATGTCACCCTGGGAAGGGGCGTCCAAGCAGTCTTGCTCTGAAGGGTAGACCCCGTAGCCTGCATGGATCACGGTAAGCAAAAATTGAAATAGGGAGAAGTTGCAAAGGTTCCAGGAACTTGCAGAAAACGTGACTGTGAAGTTCTTCATACCTCTTTGACATAGTAAGCACAGCTCAGACTGTGCCAAGGAAGAGACATTGCATGAGTTAGAGCGTAGCTCGCTGCAAATAAGAATGAAACAAAACTAGGGGGTTAAAAATCCGGATGCAGAGGCTTGGTCATCAATGCTTTCCCACAACATAGTTTTGCACAACTTGCTGGAAAGATGGACTTACCATGTTCTGGTTGGAAACGAAGACAGCAAGACCCAACACTCTTGCGCCTCTGCACCGAGTAAAAATACGGAGGAAGGCAGCTTTTTCTGCAATGCCTTCTTGGCCTTAGCTTGGGCTCTCCTAGCCCAGTCCGGCAATTTTATTTCTGGTAATGTAGACCACCGAGGAGTAACTGGCAAATTAAAAATAGAGAAGTTGGCGGAAGGCCTGCTTCCAGGAAGCTTGGGCATTGAAGAATTAAAGAACTGGGATGGAAATGAAGGGAGCATTGGGCGATTGTTGGGGATGTTGGGAGTCATAGTTGTTGCGGAGGCTGCTGGTGATGGAGGTGGCAGCACCTCAGGATTCTCGTCGCCCGCTCGCAAGCAGTCTTGCTGGGTGCGGTACACTCCCCAGCCTTTGAACATGGGGAGCAGCAGGTGTAGAGGAATGAGGTAGAAGCAGCAAACAGGTGCTTATGAGAGGAAATAAATAATAAATGCATGAATGCAACAGCATCATATTGTGTACCTGCACTGATTAACATACACTTTTCTACCTCGCAAAAGCTGTTTATCCTGCGTTCATCAGCCAAAATGCAACTCACCTCTACTGCAAAGCTTGCAATTTTGAGATTGGAACAATCCTCCTGAGCAGGTGTTGTATCTTAATGCACAGATTCGCGACGGCCAAGTGCTCACAACTGTCCAGCACGTATCCCCTTCTGCATCTAGCTCTCCAGCCGGAATGACAGAGGGGCGTACGAAGGCAGCGCGCGCTACTTCTGCCTTTTTCTCAGCCTCCGGTGACATATTGACCTCCACCTGTCCTCTGGCTGCCGGAGCAAGTGCGACGAGCAGCCAGATGGCCAAAATCATTATTATAGCAAGCTTTTTGTTTGTCCTGTGCATGTGAAACAAGGGCGGGCAGAGTGCGTGCAAGACAGGATGAGCAGGCCGCTTTGTGCTAAGCTGTGAGAAACATCCACGGCCCCTTGATTTTCAAGTGCCAAGTAATGTTTTTGATAAAAATGAAGGCCAGAGGAACAAGGGCTGCGTCTCTCCTGGTTCAGCTGACAAACATTTGCAAAGTTGCTTTCATGATGCCGAACACCACTCCCTCTCAGCATTCTCACCTGATTGGCTACAATGGATCAAACCGTAGTCTCGGTGCTGGCAACAGCAGAAGCGCCCTGCTATTTGTGCTGCTCACTGCCCCTGGCTGCCACGGCAAGCTTCCAAATGCCCTCTCCTCACGAGTCACACGCCGAGATGATTTCTTTCAACCTTATATTTTATAAATACCCAAATAAAGAACGCGCGCAACAAATTGGCCACAAAAATTCCTGCAAGCATCATGCAAGCACGATGGTAATGCACCTGATTTTTCACGCTAGTTATAGGACGTAAATCTAGGACATAACTAACTCCCCTTTTGGACTGCAGTTGGACATGCCTGTGAACAAACCTAACTGACGGAGCAGCCATTGTCTAGGTTGCAGGTTGGATGATGTGAGATTAGTATGCTTTATATGATTATGTCCTCCACACAGAGCATAATTTTGAGGGACAAGAACATTAGCAGCTGACAAATACTGTCCAAAATTCCAAGAAGAAAGTGATAATCAGAAAAGATAGGTTTTTATATGTACAAGGTAGAGGGCTTAGCAAATCTAGGGTACTGAGAGAGACTTAATTTAACGCAACGTCATGTACACTCCAAAGGCTGCTATATACCTGCACAGTTGTTCTTAACTTTCCATCCTACTTTCCAGGACAACCCTTGCGTCACGTTTTCATCAATGCACCAGAAGGCCCTCGTAGCTTGTTATCGGGCAGAGGTTGTGGCATTGCTACTGCATAGAAGGTGCTAGAAACTTGATAAAATTAGGGGTCATTGGCGTGTGCCGTACGTGAAGTAGTGCTTAAAACTCGTACGTTAATTCAGCAAAAACGAAGTTAACATGCCATCGAAATAAAATTAAAACGGCTTTATAAAGATAGAGGCGTGCTTGCAAGCAGTGAACAGGGAACTTGCAGATTGTGGCACAGAGTTATAGTACGCATTATGTGGCTTTAAAGCAAGTGCTTTAAAAAAGAAAAAACTACGCAGGCAGTGAAAACCACTCCCCACATTAATTAAGGAAAAGGAGCCACTTTGGTACCGAGTACCATAAAGCTCCTCCACCGCAAAAAGCAAAAAGGAAGGAAAAATTAATGGGGATTAAGAGGGTTGCAGGCTTGGCCTGAAACCGGCTCCTGATGACAGTTGATAACAGTACTGGAAAGGGCACGTCTGGTATGGACAAGTTTAGCAGCAAAGTTCACAGAGTGCACATGGAGCTTGGAGGCAAGCTTCTTAACTCTTTGAGAATCGAGACCCAGTTCTTTGAAAGGCTTCAGAGTGTGGGTGTTGTAGAAGGTGCCGCCCACACCCAAAAGGATGATGTGGAGAGTAACGGAGGCTCCTTGTAGAGTGTTGCAGAGATCTTTGTGCTGTTCCTTTGCGGCGTTTAGCTGGTTCTGAGGTCTGGAGTCTTCACAATACTTGATCTTGACGAGGTGGATGTCACGCCAATGTTTGCTGAGGTCTTTAGGTCGGTGCTGTCTGGGCTTGGTGGCTCTATTGGTGGCTGGCGGTGCTGCTGAGATGCTCCCAGTCTCCCTCAATTGCTCCCTGCCACTTCAAAGAACCCACCCCCCTACATTAGTTTGTTGTTTTTGTGTGTTTGCAGCGATGGGAGTAACCAGCACAAAATCTGGGCGGCTGGAGGTGAATCTGTCTTTATCTGGGAAGCGGGGTGGGAAGAGCCATTTTGGAACAATTCTACTTTCAGCTGTTTCTGGAATCTAGAGATTTTGCATGATCATCCGTTCGTTGCTGCCTATATCTATGGAGACAATGCATGATCCTAAGGAGCCTGTTTTGCTGATAGCCTCAAAAATCATGCGGCATGCTACGTTGTGCCTTTCGGTGATCATGTTCCTTATTTGCGTTTGTTGGCACCCAGAAAGGATGTGCAGGGCACTGTCTACTTGTGGGCAGAGGGGGGCAAGTTTGACTTGTTGTGAGTTTGAACAATACCGCATGTTTTTGATTATATAGGGTGCCTGTTCTGTATTTCGTAATGATGCATTTGGTCTTAAAGGAACATTGGATGATGTTAGGTAAGCATTGCTAGTGGCTCCGTTGGCAGTGCCGTCTTTTATGAGGGTCTGGTAGTACGCATGGTAGTTCGCTTCAGTTTTGGCATTTCCCATTTTATGGAGAAAATGCATATGTGCTTGGAGGGCGTCACGGTGGTTTGGTAGGTACCAAAGTTTTGTTGGAGGAGAATGGGCCATGTTTGTTGTATGGGTATGATTATGGGTTTGTGTTTGGTTTTCTATGTTTTCTTTTGCAAGCCAGTGGATGTTGTAGAAGGGATTTCCCTCAGGGCCTGCTGTTCTGATGGAGGTATCTGCAATGTCGGCGTAGGTGGTGGCTGACTTTTTAGCAAGGGCGTCGGCATGTTCATTACCAATAATACCGGCATGGGACTTTACTTTGAAGAAGTAGATGGGCGATGGTGATTGGCGGATTGCTTTAGCAATGGATTGAAGGACGTCTCCTTGGATGTGGTGGCGATGGAGATTCGGGTGTGACAGCTGCTTTTTGATTTGGTGCAGTGATGTAAGGCTGTCTGTGGCTATATGTGAGTAGCCGTGTATGACTGCAGCTGCTATAGCTGCTAGCTCTGCACGTGAGATGGTG
>Ga0307947_1003196_pt1 | contig 13220 bp, 18 predicted proteins | sample OrgLakmetagen232_FD_201840 | JGI IMG/M metagenome (GOLD analysis project Ga0307947, IMG submission 201840) | Saline water microbial communities from Organic Lake, Antarctica - #232 | ecosystem: Environmental > Aquatic > Non-marine Saline and Alkaline > Saline | place: Antarctica: Organic Lake...
TCTCTCTCTCTCTCTCTCTCTCTCTCTCTCTCTCTCTCTTTCTCTCTCTCTCTCTCTCTCTCTCTCTCTCTCTTTCTCTCTCTCTTGGTTGAAATTGTGTAGAGCAGCCTGTGTAGCTTTGCCCACTGACGGGATGTGCTTATTCATTCATGACTCCATTGCTATTTAATTCACATTACAACATGCAGACCGAAAGGCTGGCAAAAAAACAACGTATCTTTTTAAGTTGCATAAAAACGTAGAGCGCAAGCGCATCAGATATCACAGCCTTGCACCCTCACATCACACATTGCCACAGCAGTCAACAGCAACAACGTCAACATTACAAACAGCTTCAAAGTAAAACGCCTAGGATGTCGGTATTAAACAATCAATAGACAAGACGCTCATTAAAAACCACCCACCTCATGTGCGCCCCCTTCCAGCACAGCAGCAGCCAATGCTATGTCGTCGTAGGATGCTACCTCTTCTGCTGCGGCTGCCGCCGCCGCTTGCGCTGCAGCCTCAGCAGACGTCACCTCTTGGCCTACAATGTATGAGAAAGAGTAGGTAACACCTTCGATACTGATGTCTTCTTAGCAAGCTACCCTCTGCCGCTGTCGACAATTCAGATCAAGCAGTACCCTCCTGACATGCTGGCATGTCTACGAGGAAATGGCCTCGGAGTAGGGTTGGCCAGAAATGTATATATAGGCCGTATATGACCGTATATTTGATGAACCCCCTGCAAAAAACACTGTACATACAGGGTCCATTTGTATATATATAATCCTGGCCAGCCCTTCCTCAGAGCCTACGCCCCACATGCTCGTTCATTGCAGCAGCTGATGCCAGTATCTCACGAGAAAGTTTACACAAACATCTTGGCGGACACCCCATTACCCCACACCCCTAGATCAATGTACACACACACGAACATGCTAATTTCCTTGCAGCTGTAGTATATCATCTGTGGCAGCTTCATGAGGGAAATGCAGACTTACTCAAATGCAAATCACGCACACAGCCCCCCTCCCTTTGCAAAACCACCTGCAAACACACCACCCTTCAAGTCACACCTGCTTTCTCCAGGCGCATTTGCAAGGCTTCATCTATGGCGGCTCGTAACGAGGCATGGTGTCCGAAGAACTGGCACTCCAGCAGCAGCTCTTGCAGCAGTCTGCGTGGAAATAGACACGGGGTATTGCATGTGAGGAAGTAAAGGCACTCCAGCAGCAGCTCTTGCAGCAGCTTACGTAAAAATGAAAATTGCATTTGAATGGGATGAAATAAAAGCACTCCAGCAGCAGCTCTTGCAGCAGTCTGCGTGGAAATGGACATGGGGTATTGCATGTGAGGAAGTAAAGGCACTCCAGCAGCAGCGCTTGCAGCAGCTTACGTGGAAATAGACATGGGGTATTGCATGTGAGGAAGTAAAGGCACTCCAGCAGCAGCTCTTGCAGCAGCTTACGTGCAAATGAATATTGCATTTAAATGGGATGAATTAAAGGCACTCCAGCAGCAGCGCTTGCAGCAGCTTACGTGGAAATGAATATTGCATTTAAATGGGATGAAATAAAGGCACTCTAGCAATAATGCTTGCAGCAGCATGTGTGAAAAATGAAGAATGTGTAATTTGCACGTGAGGGATAAAACGGAAATCCAGAAGCAGTTGTTTTTGCGGCATTTTTTAAATGGTCATCTGTGTTCAGTGCAAGAACTTCCTTTCCTGCCAGCAGGTCTGACGGACTCAAAGAAAGAAAAGAGTTGAGAGAGCGATGGTTGTTGGGGCTACAAGGTTGGGTGGTGGGTGGTGGGTGGGAGTAGCAGGTATACAGAGGTGTGTCCTTTAGGAGAGCATGGTGGTGGGTGGTGGGTAGTAGGTATACAAAGGCATATCCTTAAGGACGAGCATGGTCGGAGTGATGGACTTGCTGCGCAACGCCCAAGGGAATATATCTTAAATTTTAAGCATCTTCACATCTCGTCAAGGTAGGATGTGTCGTTGAGTATGGGCACAGTATGTCTGACTTGTTGTGATGCGATTACCATGATCACACAGCAATCAGGGATCTTGCAGGACGGCTTACTGGACACACAATGGACTGCGAGTAATACACACACATACACACACATATACACAAACACACAAGTACAAACGCATTTGGAGGGTGCACACAGTTTGCCTGTGCCTCACGCTTTTCCAAAACTAGGATCACAATATTATTACACAATGACTGATCACCATACAGCAGGCTCTTTTTGCCAGAAATACACACACACACACACACACACACATGCACAAACGCACTTGGAGGGTGCACACAGTTTGCCTGTGCCTCACGCGTTTCCAAAACTAGGATCACAATATTATTACGCAATGACTGATCACCATACAGCAGGCTCTTTTTGCCAGCAATACACACACACACGTACTTGGAGGATGCACACAGTTTGTCTGTGCCTAACGCTTTTCCAGAGCTAGGGTCACACAGCGGCAAAAGGCCGCCCTCATTCAGTGGCTGCTGCCCTGTGTATGTATGTGTGTGAATGTAAGTGTGTGCATGTAAATGTACATGTGTGTATGCATTTGTGTATGTGTGTGTGCGTGCGTGCATGTGCAGGCGTATACACGTGTGTGTGTGCATGTACAGAAATATGTAACACAATCAAGCAGTTTCCAGAAAGCATAAGTGACACATGATGCGTCAGAAAGCATGTCAGAAAGCGTAGCGCCAAGACGCACACACAGTCTCCTCTCTACACCCATGAAACTTTTGCGGTGCTCAGCTCTGAAGACAAGGCCCTGCTGCTGTGCAAGCACCTGTTGCAATGCTCAGCTCTTAAGACAAGGCCCTGCTGCTGTGCAAGCACCTGTTGCAATGCTCACCTGTTAAGTCAAGGCCCTGCTGCTGTGCAAGCACCTCTAGCAGCTGTTCGGCACCGTGGCGGCTGCCCATGGCAGTTTCACCATCACCCGCTCCTGTGTGTGCGCATGGTTTTCGTATTGCTGTATGTGCGAGTTGACGTGAGTGTGTGTGGTTTGTGTGTGTGTGTGAGTGAGTGAGTGAGGGTGAGTGAGTGTGTGTGTGTGTGTGTGTGTGTGTGAGAGAGAGAGAGAGAGAGAGAGAGAGAGAGTAGATACGTGTGTGTATGCGTATGAGTGCTCCTATACCAGTAACGTACTATCTGCTAATGCATAACCCGTAAGCACGCAGTTGACTTCATGCTAGTTTTTTTGTATGGGGGCATTGCAGTGCCAGCAAGGCTCACACACACACACACACACACATCACACACACATCACACATCACACCACATTAAATTAAGCTATGCTACACTGCATGGCACCCTACTGCACAACACCACACATCTCAGGCAACCCTACACACACATGGGTCAGCACACCACTGTCTTTGACCTCCACCCAGCATCTCACGCAACTTTTGAGTGCAGCATCAAAGGCAGAAGGGCCAGTGCTCCTAGGTTAGAAGGCGGCACCACTCCAGTACACTGCATCATTCAAACCTGACACACCTTTTGGGCGCAGCATCATAGGCAGGGGGGGCAGTTCTCCTAGGTGGAAGGTGCCACTACCACCCCCATTACTTTCGCCATCAGGACTACCACCAGCATCGGTGCATGCGCCGCTGTGCGCTGCAATGCAGCGTCCTCCTAGTGTGGGGCGGGCCTCCAGCACAGTGGTCTGCACGCCACATTTCTGCGACAGCAAAGGGAGGGAGGTCCAGCACACATGGTCTGCACAGGTACTGAGCAAATGCAGCGTCCTTTTAGTGCGGGGCGGGCCTGTAGCACAGTGGTCTGCACGCCACATTTCTGCAAAGGCAATGGGAGGGAGGTCCAGCACACATGGTCTGCACAGGTACTGAGCAAATGCAGCGTCCTTTTAGTGCGGGGCGGGCCTGTAGCAAAGTGGTCTGCACGCCACATTTCTGCAAAGGCAAAGGGAGGGAGGTCCAGCACACATGGTCTGCACAGGTACTGAGCAAATGCAGCGTCCTTTTAGTGCGGGGCGGGCCTGTAGCAAAGTGGTCTGCACGCTACATTTCATATTTCTGCAAAGGCAAAGGGAGGGAGGGCCTTGAGAGTTTGGGTGTAGGGGCCTGATGCCCAGTCCACCAATTGATGGCGATGCACAAGCAAATTGTCATTGATCTTGATGTGTGGCGAACAGACATAAAAGCAGCTGTCTGCTGTGTAGGGTTTGAGCCTCTAAACAATTGCATCCCATTCCGCCAATTGTTAGTCGCGCACGAGCACCCCGCCACTAGATGATGATGTGTGGCAGACAGACGTGACAGCGACAGTTTGTTTTGCGGGTTTTGAGCGTAAACAATTGTATTCCAGTCCGCCAATCGTTGGCGATGCATAAGCACCTGTCGTTAGCTGCCACTGCGTGGCGGACGGATTTGAATGCAGCCGTTGATTGTGCGGGGTCTGAGTGTAAAAAATTGTATTCCAGTCCGCCAATCTTGGCGATGCATAAGCACCTGTCGTTTGCTGCCACTGCGTGGCGGACGGATTTGAATGCAACCGTTGATCGTGCGGGGTCTGAGTGTACAGTCTTGCGTACCAGTCCACCAAATGTTGGCAGAGAACAACACCCGTCGTTAGCTGTCAAAGTATGATGGACAGATATGTAGGAATGGCCAGATCCATATTTATAGCCGTATGCGACCATATGTTTGATAATTATAAAATGAAAAATTACCGTATATATGTGGTTGGCCAACCCTACAGATATGGGGTACACTCTATTTGAGTCCGGGCAGCCCAGAACGCAACACTGTGCAGCTTAGCCCTACACACAGACGTTGGCAATACACGCAGACAACTGTTGTTAGCTTTCAAACAGGTTCAAACACTGAAATAGAGCAACAACCAATACACACACAGAACAACACAAACACGAAAAAGGAATACACACACACACACGTATGCATGCGCACGCACACACACACATACACGCACTAATGCAGGCGCTGCTGCCAGCCCTGCCGCCTTTGCTCCCAATATCACCACACTTTGCGGCCTCCTGGCACCGTCCACATTGTGAAGAACACACATACACATACACACACACACACAACACAGGCACACACACAACTCATACGCACCACAAGTGTGGACGCTGCTGCCAGCCCTGACGCCCCCGCCCCCACCACCACCACACTCTGCGGCCTCTTGGCTCCGTCCTGCTGCTGCTGCTGCTGCTGAGAGCCTTCCTCAAATCCCAACGGCTCCAGGGTCTCCAAATCGTTCAGGTTCTCTACCACGTAGTTCACCTACAGGGAGTGTGTGTTAGAGAGTGTGTGTGTCATTGTCTTTACAATAATAAAACCGCTTTGATCCTCTACTACGTAGTTCACCTGCAGAGAGTGTGTGTGTCATTGTCTTTACCATAATAAAACCGCTTTGATCCTCTACCCACATAGTCCACCTGCAGAGAGTGTGTGTGTCATTGTCTTTACCATAATAAAACCGCTTTGATCCTCTACCCACATAGTCCACCTGCAGAGAGTGTGTGTCATTGTCTTTACCATAACAGAACCGTCTCAGCTTCTCTACCACATAGTTTGCCTGCGGAGTGTGTGTGTGTCGTTGTCCTTACCATAACATAACCGTCTTCGACTCTCTACCACAGGATTGGCCTGCAGAGTGTGCGGGTCTTTACAAATCAAGCACCATATCCAATGAGCCAGCAGCTTCGTGCCACACTTGGCTTTGCTATTTTAGTACAGCTTTATGCAGCTTTTCATTTGTACACGTCCAGTTGAGGTTTTGGGCACAACTCAGGGTTGCTCAGGGTTCGGTCAAAAGTTCAGGGTCGCGGATCCTTCATTTCAAAATTGCACATTGAACTGCTCAAACAGTTTGAGGGTTTTAGAACTTTCACAGGCTTTATCGAACCCTTGCTCCCAAAGAAACGAACTGAACGATTATGGCGCGACTATAGCAATTTATATGGTCATGGCCTTCATGTCCAAACCCAATCGCGAAGCTTGCACTTCTACTGCGGCCAAACTGCAAGCCATTCAAATAAGCCCGCCAGACCGCCATGATAAACAGGCCATGATAAACAGGCCACGATAAACAGGCCACGATAAACAGGCCATGATAAATAGGCTATGATAAACAGGCCATGATAAACAGGACACGATAAACCAGGCTATGATAAATAGGCCACGATAAAAACAGGCCACGATAAACAGGCCACGATAAAAACAGGCCACGATAAACAGGCCATGATAAACAGGCCACGATAAACAGGCCATGATAAACAGGCCATGATTAACAGGCCATGATAAACAGGCCATGATAAACAGGCCACGATAAACCAGGCTATGATAAACAGGCCATGATAAACAGGCCATGATAAACAGGCCATGATGAACAGGCCATGATAAACAGGCCATGATTAACAGGCCACGATAAACAGGCCATGATAAACAGGCCATGATAAACAGGCCATGATAAACAGGCCATGATAAACAGGCTGTGATAAACAGGCCATGATAAACAGGCCATGATAAACAGGCTGTGATAAACAGGCCACGATAAACAGGCCATGATAAACAGGCCACGATAAATAGGCCATGATAAACAGGCCACGATAAACAGGCCACGATAAACAGGCCATGATAAACAGGCCATGATAACCAGGCAGTGAGCAACCCGTACTGCAGCCAATGAACGTGAAATAAATATTGGTACGCTTTTCAGATTTACAGAATGCATTCCTGAAATAAGCAGCACCTCACTGCTTAAAAAAACACCCCCTTTACCTAGACGCTTGCAGTTCTTGATAGGCAGCCCAAACTGAATTGCCAACAGCATACTTCTGTTGGCACACACACACACACAAACACATTATCAAATGATAAAACAGTGAGGATCGCAAGAACTTTCTGACAGGCAGGTCTGGCTGACACAACAATTCACTTATGCAACTGATTGCCAACGAGGTGCTTGTACATCGGAATCGACAGGCCCATCATTTTTTATTTCCTACCTAACCACTGAACATTTCTGAAGTAGGAACGCGCGTGTTTATTTCTGAAGTAGGAACGCGCATGTTTGTTTCTGAAGTAGGAACGCGCATGTTTGTTTCTGAAATAGGCACGCGCATACTTGTTTCTGAAGTAGGAACGCGCATGTTTGTTTCTTAAGTAGGAACGCGCATGTTTGCTGATGAGGCGCTTGTAGCTCTCCATCGGCAGGCCGATCAATGCTACAACACTCTTAAGACACCTATCATTTTTAGGAAATTTTACTAGCTACCTAAAAATTCAGCTTACAACGCACATGTTTGTTGATGAGGCGCTTGTAATTCTCCATCGGCAGGCCCAGCTTGTCTTCAAGCTCCTTGCGGATGGTCTTGCCCGTCGCTTTCTGTGTTTGTGAGTGATAGTAAGAGACTGTATATGTACGTGTGTGTATGTATGTGTGTGTGTGTGTGTGTGTGCGCGCGCGCGCACAAATCAAGTTTGGCTGCTAACTTAAGGAGCAGTGCCTCATTCCTGCTTTGTTAACTTTTCCTCTTTAGGAAAGAACACTACAGACTGTAGTGTGTACATATATGCACACACACACACAAACACACACACACACAAATGCATGCACTCGCAGCCCACCTCGAAGTCTGCAGCCCGCATGATTTCGTACAGGGGACCAACAATGTCACGCTCTGACAGCACCGCCTCCTCGGCTTCACCTGTGATTGTTTGGGATTCATTGAAACGGTTTGAATGAGCAGATGTTTGAATGAAGCAGAAATTTAAATGAGCAGATGTTTGAATGAGCAGATGTGAGCAGATGTTTGGGATTCATTGAAACGGTTTGAATGAGCAGATGGGATTGCCTGGGATTCATTGAAACGGTTTGAATGAGCAGAAGTGAGTATGTATGCATGTGTGCATGTGTGTGTGTTTGTGTGTGTGCATGTGTGTAGGCGCAGCAACGTGCGGCGCCACTGTATGACAATGTCATGCACTGACAGCATATGTCTGCCTTGTCATATATGAACACATAAACAAAACACTGCATATGTCCGCCTTATCATATATGAACACATAAACAAAACACTGCATATGTCCGCCTTATCATATATGAACACATAAACAAAACACTGCATATGCCCGCTGTGTCATACAAAAACGCGTAAACAAAACACTGCATACGTCCGCCTTATCATATATGTGTTGACATGAACTAAATACTGCATACGTCCACCTTATCATATGTGAACACATAAAACAAAACACTGCATACGTCCACTTTATTGTATGTGAGTTCACATGATCAAAGCACTGCATACGTCCACCTTACTGTATGTGTGGCTACGTGAACAAAACACTGCATACGTCCGCCTTATCGTATGTGTGGCTACGTGAACAAAACACGCACTATTCTGGAGCAGACTTGTGCGCAACCCTCTTTACCACTGTGCCACCTAATTGCCCTTTGAGCCTAACGACTGAAAACGAGCCTCTTGCATACTGAAACTACTTATACGAATTCCGAATTCTCTTTGGCCGGAACTGTATACAAACAAAAGTACACATTCAGGTTTGCCTGCCTAGGATCCTGTTTGCATGTTTGGTTTAACATACAGAAGGCTGCCAGAACAGTAAAACCGGTGAAAAAAGCAGAGACTTACGAGAGCTTGCGTTTCTAGGCTGATACCACCCAAACACATTCCATGTATGATATGTAACCTGAAAGGCTCAAAATTCGTCTTAAAGAGAGATGCATCAGAGGCACACGCTGATGTGAAGCAAGCAAGGCAAACCGACTCGCTTGCTACACAGGAGCGTGTGTTTGGTGCGTCTCTCTCTAAGAGGAAACTCAATACCTTTCAAGGTTTGACTTGCTTGAATGCAGTAAACTTTTTTACAGGGAAGCACACATCAAATATGGTAAGGGTCGGGCAGAATCATGTATACGGTGCATGAACGGTACTTATTGGAGGGATTTCACCAAATAGACGGTCATATACGACGTATTTACACATATCTGGCCAACCTTAATTATGATGCAAATCCTTTTCTCAGAGAGAAACGCACCAGGCACACGCTCGGGTGGGGCAACTGAACCAAAATTGATGACCCCATGGGAAAGCAAAAAATCGTAGGCCTCTCGGTAGAGAGCACGCTCCTCCTCAGGCACGTCTGCATGTGTGTGTGTGTGTGTGTGTGTGTGTGTGTGTGTGTGTGTGTGTGTGTGAGAGAGAGAGAGAGAGAGAGAGAGAGAGAGAGAGAGAGAGAGAGAGAGAGAGAGAGAGAGAGAAAGAGAGAGAGAGAGAGAGAGAGAGAGAGAGAGAGAGAGAAAGAGAGAGAGAATACAAAGCGGTACATTTACGTGCGTGTACGCTTGTGTGTGTGAGTGTGGGGGATAAATGCATGAGTGAGCATTAGTGGTTTATGCGTGAATTTATGAGTGCAGGTAGGAAGTCTAATTTGTGCGGAAATTTGTATGCAAACATTCCTGCATGCCTTTAAGTGCGTGCGTGTATGTATGCTTCTTTTCAGATGTCTGTTTGCGTGTGTGAATGTGTGTGAACGTATGTGAATGTGCGTGTGGATGAGGTGAAGTATGTGCACGTGTCGTTATGCATTCTGGTCAGGCATGTGCAGTTGAGTGTGTGCATGTGTACAGAGAGGCAGAAGTAGTGCGTGGGTGCCTGTACCTGCTTAATTGTGTGTGTGTGTGTGTGTTTGTGTGCAAGTGTGTGCAAGTGTACAAAAAGCACTGCCAGCAACAGTTGTGCGTAGGTGTCTGTACATGTACTGTTGAGTTTGTGCAAGGGTACAACAGTAATGCAGACAGTATTACCATGAATGTTTGACATGTATTGTAGAGTGTGTGCAAGAGTACAAAAAGTACTGCAGACAGCATAAGCGTGTGTGTGTGAGAGAGTGTGTGTGTTTGCCTCTACACCATATGCACAGCTGTGCATGAAAAAAGAAAGGGTGACAATTGTGCACACGAAAAGGCATGTTTGGGACAAACATTGTGGGAGTCATGGGACGAACATCATTGCATGTGCATGCAAACTTACAAACACACATTGGAGCTCAAGTGTCCCTCTCTAAAGGTGTTTCTCATCGTTCACACACAGCAATAATACACACATGCAAGCTGACACGATGCTTCATCGAAGAGTCGTTAGCACTTTGTTTAGTTCATAGAATGCTGAGTAAATGAAGCAGAGGATATGCTCACCATCGAAGCTGCTTTTCAGCAGGAACTTGGTGCAGTCAGCATTCCACCTGCTCTTGATGGCGTCCCTACAGACAAGCAAAGAAAATGTGAGAAAATACGATCAGTAGCTAACGGTATGTGATGTACAGGGCAGGGTGTTTATGAAAGCGTGTATGTGTGTGTGCTCTATGTGCATGTGAGCGTCTTTCTTGTGTGTACGTGTGTGTGTGTGCATATGTGTGTTGGCGCCTATGCTTTTTGCACATGTGCATGTACATGTGTGTGTGTATGCACGTATGATTCAATGCACGTGCAAGTGCTTTACACACATGCGTATGTCCAAGCTCAAGTGTAAGCGGACACACACGCATAAACACACGCATAAACGTATGTTTCAGGTAAGCATGTGGTATTTTATGTGCTTGTGCAGGTGCATGTGTCTGTACACACACGTTTATGTATGATCGTGCGTGCGTGGTGCGTGTGTGCATGCGTGTGTGTATTTGTGTGTGTTGTGTGTGTGTGTGTGTGTGTATGTGTGTCTGTGTGTGTGTATGTGTGTGTGTGTGTGTGTGTGTGTGTGTGTGTGTGTGTGTGTGTGCGTGAGTGCGTGCGTGAGTGCGTGCGTGCATGCGAGAGAGAGAGAGAGAGTGTGTGTATGTGCATGTGTGTGCGTGCATGTGTGTACGTGCATGCATGCGTGTGTATAATTACGCTTATGCGTTTATTGTGGGAGTCTTGCTGCGAGGAGGGGGCACAAACCTGGCGTGCACGTATGCTTCCAGCTTGCGGTTGAACACCCTCTCCTCCTCCTGAGAGTGTACCATGGGACGAACAACCCCACAAAAGTGCCAATTCACTAGTCAAGGGCAAGAGTCATATCGTTTCAAAATGTTTTAGTCTTTGTGAGACGATTTGTTTATTATATTAATTCACTGCCTTCCTCCGTGTTATAATACCCGATGGGGGAAAGCTGGTCTCCCACCGCAGGTCTGGCGTGTTTGTGCACATCGAACACTTGCACCATCGGGTCTTTGTTCCGTCTGCACGCGCACGAACATCGTGTCAGAGTGCGCACACATTTGACGGGAATTCAATGCGTGTACGTGTGTCAAATTTGCCTGGCTCATTTGCAGTTCGAGACAAAATCTACATAACTGCGGATGGTGGAGGTTCAGAGCCGAGGACCATTGCCGTTAACCCTGCCCTGCCTTCCTCAATGGCCAGGCACGGGTTGTGGTGAGTGGACAGGGGAGGGAAGAAGAGGGGACAAGGGCCAGGAGGGAATCCCTTGAGTATGTCCGCTTGCATTTGTGCCCCTAGCGCACGGGCACACACATGTATCGCAGACCCCACCTCCCATCCAGTGGTGTGGTACGTGCGCGCACGCAGGCGCGTGGAGGACTTTGACCTGCACAAGGAGCTGTATCGTGGCAAGACGTCCTTGGTGTACATGGCCACAGACAAGCAGTCAGGCGTGCAGGTTGCGCTCAAGCTGTACAGGAAGCGCAAGCTCAGCACAATGAACAGGTAACATCGCACACTCTTACAGGACACAGCCAGCATTGCCTCCTCGTGCAAATGCTGTTCAGGATGTGATACCAATGCGCACACGCTGTTACAACTTTCATGTGTTTGACCTGGAACAGCAACTTGGGAAGTCAAGGGCGCTACATTGCCATGGCTATGTCTTCTAGAAGGCTTCTTGACGTGCGGTGACGGTTATTAAGTGCAACGACACACCTGCGAGAAGTTACAATGTGACGATGTGTGCACATATGTGACATGCAGTTACAGTCGTTAAATGCAACGCTACTCTCTTGTACAAAGTTACAATGCGACAATGTGTGCACATGTTCGTGTCCGTATGTTAATTTCTAGCTTGTGTGTGTATGAGTGTGTGTGTGCGTGTGTGTGTGTTGATTGCAGGCATCAAGTGAAGGGAGAGGTGCACATACACGTACAGCTGGGCCATGTGACGACTTCTAAGCAGTACTCAAGTTACATGTGACAATGTGACAGGCGTATTCCTGTGTATTAATTCCAGGTATCAAGTGGAGCGGGAGATGCGCATCCACATACAGCTAGACCATATCAATATAATAAAGCTGTACGCGGCGTTTGAGGACGACAAGAATGTGTACATGGTGCAGGTACGTTGTGCACATGTGCAAATGCAACACACGCACACACATACACATACACACACACACACACATACACGCGCGCGCTCACACGCAAGTACACATACCAGCAAGTTCGCTTGATTATTCCGTCCGTAGTCCAAGCCCAACATAAGCAACTGTTTTAAATGGTTTTGACGGCAGCACCATAGTGCGTAGCATAATAGATTTTAATGCTACACACCCCAAAACCTTTAAAAATACGCACACACAAACACACATACACGTGCACATGTACTGATGCAGGAGTTTGCAGGAGGAGGTGACTTGTTTGAGGACCTCAAGAAGCATGGTGGTCAGATAAAGGAGAAGTACGTGATCAGAGATGTGGTCGTGCCGTTCCTTAGCGCCCTTTCTTATCTTCACGGCAAGGTGAGTCATGGAGTGTGGGTGTGTGTGGGTGTTGTTGTGTTTGTACGTGTCCGTGCGTGTGCATGTGCGCGTGTGTTTGTGCGTTTCCTAATATCCATTTGAAATTTTTCATGAAGAGGTTGATGATGAGAGTTGCTGTGTGTTTGGGTGTGAGTTTGGCGTGCTTTGCGTTTTTGTATGGGACTTTATAGTGGGAGAAGTTCTATCAACATCTGGACAGTGGCATGCATGTTTTTACCTAACTACACACACACACACACACACACACACACAAGCACACACACTCACTCACATGTACACCCTTGCAGGGCATCATCCATAGAGACATCAAGCCTGAGAACATCCTGCTCAACACGCGCGCACTCACACACTCACTCACATGTACACCCCTGCAGGGCATCATCCATAGAGACATCAAGCCTGAGAACATCCTGCTCAACACGCGCGCACTCACACACTCAC
>Ga0307947_1003201_pt1 | contig 13213 bp, 12 predicted proteins | sample OrgLakmetagen232_FD_201840 | JGI IMG/M metagenome (GOLD analysis project Ga0307947, IMG submission 201840) | Saline water microbial communities from Organic Lake, Antarctica - #232 | ecosystem: Environmental > Aquatic > Non-marine Saline and Alkaline > Saline | place: Antarctica: Organic Lake...
AGGGAGAGGGAGAGGGAGAGGGGGAGAGAGAGAGAGAGAGAGAGAGAGAGAGAGAGAGAGAGAGAGAGAGATAGAGAGATAGAGAGAGAGAGATAGAGAGATAGAGGGAGAGAGAGAGAGAGAGAGATAGAGAGATAGAGAGAGAGATAAAGAGATAGAGGGAGAGGGAGAGGGGGAGAGAGAGAGAGAGAAAGAGAGAGAGAGAGAGAGATAGAGAGATATATAGAGAGAGATAGATAGATAGAGGGAGAGGGAGAGGGGGAGAGAGAGAGAGAGAGGAATAATTAGTATGTAACTGCCAGGGAGAGAATACACGAAAAGACAGGCATCTGGAATGTGCACTCAATCACTGATGTAGGAAGCCAGTGCTTTGGATTTTAGGATGCAGCCACGCACGTTTGTTTTGCCCGCTCTGCATGCAACTTTGCTGCCAATGAGCTGAGATCACAGTCATATCTCCACGTGAAACTGAATTTCATTATAAAGTCATAAGTCTTGGTACTTGATGAGAAGAGCAAGCCGCTTAAAGTATGCAGGCAAGTTGAGGCTAGTGTGGTTTTAACGAGATAGCATCGATTCTTGTACCACAAATATTGACAGTCATGTGCATTTTTCGGGTCTCCGGCCCAAAATGACCCCCCTCCCCATCCCCCCTTCCCGACCTCCACCTAATGAAAAGGGTGTCAATCTGCTCAAATTCAAGCAGCTATCTGCATGCACAGTTCTCATGCCATATAATGCAATACCTGACGAGCTATAGGGCAAAAACTGGTTTGCGCACACTCTTGCACTGACCACCTGTTCAGTGCACAAATCCAGCCAAAACCTTTGCCAAAGCGCTTTTTTACTTCAATCATGCAACTAATGCATAATGCAATGCGTAAACTGCATGTTTGGAATCAATTGCTGGTAATTTGCCTGAACACACCCCCGCGGCTTACTTGGGGACATTCTATGCATTTCTTTGACTAGGCACCCAGACCCCCCCCCTTTAATTAAATCAACCAACAAGGGTGCCAATCGACTGGGCTTGAGCTGAGGATTCCAAAAATAGATTTAATATTTCGTGAAAGTGGCCCAGTAAAATTTCTCAGACCCACCCTGGCCCCCCCCCCCCCCGACCCCCTCGACTCACTTATATACCAATTGATAGCTCTCGACGTCAGGATCCCGAATATGTAATTTATATCTCAATTGACACTTGAGGCCAAAAAGTTATGATCCTTGACGCCTCCTGCAAGGCTGCAGCTTTTCAAAAGGTGCTGAGCAGTAGCACAGAACACAAGCAACCTTTACACTACATAAACTCACAAGGCCTGTAGGTTGGCAATGACGCTTTCATCTACCTCCTCTTCCTCCTCCTCCTCTTCTCCATCTTCTTCAAATTCACCGTCGTTCCCACTCCCTTCCTGGAAGTAAGGGGAAAATACTAGTCTTAGCGTTTTTTTGCATTCACACTGGCCAGTTATAAACAGCATACTGCATCCGCCATCACCTGCTGAATTAAACTTTAGAACAGTCAGATTTTGCTCATGCAGGCGCTACCTGAATTGAAGAGCCGTAAAAAAGCATTTCTGGTTATGCATGCAACTTGAACAAAACAGGTTTGCAGACTGTGAAAGCATGCATGTTGCTAGCCACCGTCCTGTGCCTCAAATCAAGAAACAAGATACTGAAACTGACGCAAGTTGCAACTCACTATGTGCAATTTAAGGTGCTTCAGGACAGATAGATCTGCAATGGCAGCAATGGCTTGCGGGGTGATTGGCACGGATCTGTGTATGGGTGGAAAAATGATGACACGGTGGAACTACTGTCATAATGGCATTTGCATGCAGAGCCAACATCTGCGTCTCATGTACAAACAGCTTGATTTGATGAGGTGCACAGCACTCTTTAGCAAAATTTTGCTAGGCTCTGACTCAGGGGACCCTCTTCAGCCTCCTTTCGTCTAGATTTAGAATCGACCCCTTTAATATTGTACGGTACAAAGCAAAACATCTGTTGTTTTGAGGTGAAATTAGACAAAGACCCAGTGATCACAAACAGGTTAGGGAGTTACATTGTACTATCGGAGGGAGTTACATTGGGTTAGGGAGTTACATCGTACTACGCGGGGTAGGGAGTTACATTGTACTATCGGAGAGTTACATCGTACTATCAAAGGGAGTGGCAACCAAAACCATCTGGTAGACACATCTGTATTGACTTTACTCCCTCAAAGAATTGACCACCAGACAATAGACCAGTTAAAACATGACCAGTTAAAATATGCGTGGACATTATCAATATATATATATATATATATTGCTGGCGCAGGCTCGGACCCCGCTTCCTCTGTAAAAAGATACCCTTCCTTGCACACACCTCTTAGAGACCAGGCCCTGGAGGTTTGATGCAAGTTGCAAGACAGGCATTTGCCAGCAGCAGACCCAGTTTGAAAGAAACCTTCCTCCCATACTTTCACACGCACACACACACACACACGCAAACACAAACCTCTGGATGACCAGGCTCTGGAGGTTTTCTGCAAAGGCGGGGCAGGTGAGGAGGGAGGGATGCACGGGCTTCATTTTAGGGCACGGAGAAGAGAGAGTGAGGGATGAGAGACGGGGACAGGAAGAGGCCACGAAGCAGCCAACGGCAAATGCCTGTTGACGTCTCAAATGCCAGTTCTGGAGGAGAAATGCCAAAATTGGAAACTTGTTAAAATTTCATGGAAAAGGAAGGAAACAGGTTGTTTGCAGGGACAAAGGGCAACTTGTAAGCATACAATAGCACCTTAGCATCATGCGAATGATTGCAGTATGCAAAGCGTATATGCGCGCCAACATTGCAATGCGTGCTCATACAGAAACGCGTGTCAGACATGCTCACACACACATGCAGGCCCACATATAGATACACAGATACACAACCGCGGCACAAACATACGCATTCACACTTATGCACATAGACAAAAATTTGCACACACCCATTCACATATACACGTACACCTGCAGGGTCAGTGCATCTAATCCCATCAAAAGTCTCCTTGGTCCAGTGCCAGATTTGCAGCAGCTGCTGAAGGTGTCCAGTAGCATCTGCCTGCGCACACATGTATATATGATAGCAGTTTGAATTTTATACAGTGTTTTCATGGAAGCATAGCCAAGATCAAGAAAACATACCCAGGGAGATGTTGAAACGAAAAGGGGCTTGCTGCTCAAAAATAAGCATGCAAGTTGTAGTTGCAGGAGAACTGCATAGGCTGAAAGTCACGAGAGATGCAAATAGCGAGACAGAAGAAGGAAGCTTTTCTTTTACCTCACTATGTGCATATTCAGCGGTAGGGGAAAGAGGGTCACGGAGCACATTTTGATACTTTCGTACGAGTGTTAACACATTTTTGAAGAAGACGCAAAGACCAGGTGAAGACAGAGTCACGGTCCTAAACATCAGTAACCAAACCTATTTGAAGTGCACACTCACATATGGACGGTACTGAGGTCGTCTGAGTCCTCCTCTTCATCTGTAGAAAAGTCCTCATCGCTATTAATCCATTCGTCGTCATCATATAGGCTCTCATCGTCATCGTCATCGTCAGTATTTTCGTCGTTGCCATATCCATGGTCAAGAGAAGAAGACTCATCATCCTCGCCATGCATAGCTGCTGCGTCAACGCTGTCTACATCCTGCGCATTCCACTTACAGCTTGTTCAGTTGAGCGGTTAGGAGAGGCAGAGGAAGGACTGGACAGAAATTAAACCTCATGGCTGCTCCTAGGTTAGTGTTTCATGTAGATACAATTTTGTGTGCAGAATTTTGTAGCTGCCTTGTAGGGAGCAATTCCTGCAAGTTTTGAAACAAATTGAGATGAGCACGACTTGGAGGTCAGAAAACAGCGAGAACCGGCAAATAAATGGGACAGGCAACGATCCCAAATAAAAGCATCTTGAGAATTTTAAACAACCTACCATATAAAACAACACGAGCAAATTTAGGCTAAGACCCCCACTGTGCCTAAATTCATCGCACTGCATTGTTCAATCGCCTCATGGATCGTTGTAAGAAATGCCTGCGCATACGTGCCCCTCTCCTCAATGCGAGTTTTGTGGTGCCCGGCGTCAAAGCGGCTCCCATTTCTTGATGAACGTGGGAAGCCGGTTCTCTGCCTGCAAAAACCTATATTTCCTTTTTAACCATATTGTGAGGTATTTGCCACGAGGAAGGCTTCTCACCTACCGCATTGTCACAGGTGTATACGTCTTATGTACACGCACGTCCCAAGACCTAGCAGCACCAAGCCCTTTTATTGCTTACAAATTTAGAATGACGCTCCTTGCAGGCATGACTGGATTGAGCACTGTGCTTTCCTTGGTCAGTGATGAGGTAGTAGGGAGTGCTGCGCTGTTATAACCCAGTTCACCCGTTTGTACTTTCAACCAGGTCAATTCCTTCACTCACCAGATGCTGGCTGCCTCCAAATCCAACATCTTCCCCACAGGAGTGGCAAACATCCCTGCGTCACGTTAAAGTGGATAACATGTGAGAATGCATGATCACAGGCATACAAATGCAAGGCTTAGCCCCTGCTGTGCAAAATTGTTACGTGTTAGAAGCGCTGCAATGCAGAGTTGCTTTGTAGGGGGGTTGCAGCTACAATGATGATGATTTGGCCTAGCCAGGATTGAGTCCTGATTATCATCTCAAAGCGGTTATTCCTACGTATTACAGTTCCTTGCTTCACCTTTTTTCATCGCAGCCACAGCTGCAGCTAGGCTCCCTCAAAGTGAGGCTGGAGAGCGTAGCAAACTTCGGCCAGCTTTGCAGCGCTTCTTTGACGCCTAGGTGGACTGCAAAAAGCAACACTGTGTGTGCAGTGTGAACATCGACTGCGGAATGCAGCACAATGTATGCGGTGTGAACAGTGCAGTGTGAGCATCAACTGCGATAAGCAATGCAATGTGTGCAATGTGAACTGTGTAAATGAGTGTGTGCAGCATGAGTAGTGTAAAGGACTGTGCAGTGTGAGAAGTGTGTGTAAAGAAGTGTGTGCAGTGTGAACAGTGCAATGAGAAATGTGGTTTCCGTGAAATATGAAAGAAAGTGCAGCAATCATAATCAACCTCCTGGTCCCTATTGTTTTTTGTCCATCCCTTTTCTGCTGTGGCAGAGTTCAATTTCGTTTGCATCGTGAGATGGCGGTGAATTATTTACCAGGAAGGCTTCACTCCAAGCACTGGAGTTCGAATGCACACGCTGAACTCAGCAGTTTCACAGTGCCAGTATCAAAGGGCCTAAAACAGCTGATTATTAGTGAAGAATGGCTTGCTGGCTGCGTACTTGTTCTTTATTGCTTGCAATTAGGCGATCAGATGCCATTGGTTTTTTTAGTGGCAGCTGCGGTCAACTGTTTCGAGCAGGTGGTTCAAAATCGAGCTGGCTTGACTGCTGTAAGCCTTTAAGGCTTGAGTTTCATTAAAGGCAGCTACTTCAAGGCTGAGCTGCATTCAGCTAACCTAAAACGCAAGTGCATAAAGAAAGGGTAAGTAGGCCACGAAAGGAAGTTATTTGCACTGGCCAGAACCTCAAGTTTATGAATTGTGTATAGTCAAACATTTGTGCTTTTTCTGCAAAGAGTAGCACCTGCGCGCTGTGACAGCAGGCTCTGGCCAACCCAGCGAATTTCCTTGACAAGGATTACGATGTACATGGCAAAATGACACGATAGAGTAGGATGTGGCAGCAAGACAGCATTGTTGTTTGCACCTAGCCAAGCCTATTAGTCCCTTTTTTATATTTCCTTTTGATGTGGGGAGCGGTTTTTTCCGCCTGCTGCCTTTATCACATGTTTTGCTTACATTCCTCCTCACTCAGTCCGCGGTGACCACGAGTCGGCGCGCAGATGTGTCGGATGGTGGCATTGATGGACCCAGATTCTCGTATTGTCTGAGCAAGAGGAGGAATGCACATCAGCTCAACTTTTGGCAGGGGCCATGTCTGGCAGGGGCTGTTTGAAAAAGCTGAGCGCACAAGCAAAGAGGAGGAGGTAAACGACAAGATACACATCCTTCTGTTTGCGAAGGCCACTGCAAAAAGAGCTTGTTTTTCAAGAGCCATGTACCTTGCAAGTCCTGTAGAAAGCGTGCTTGCTGCTGGCACACTCAACCTATGAGAGCAAAGGCGCAATTAAACAGTTGGCATAAGTGGCACGTCGCCAGGAGCAAAGAAAAGCACATGCACAGGAACTTTTCTGCAATGGGTTTTAAAGTACATTAATTCACCTTGTTGAAGATCTCTGCCAACAAGCAATCTGGCAAATCTAGGATGGCGGTTGACAACCCTTCATGAGCTTCAGGAGGTGTTGGTGGCTGCACTGAAGCATTGACTCGCCGAGCAAGCTTAGCCCGCTGATGCTTTCGCGCCCGCCTCGATTGGGAGGTGGTACCTGAATTCTCATGCTCAACTTGGTTCGCCTGCTCTTGTGGGTTTCCGGCAGAAAGCCTGAAGTCAAAAGGACAGAGGTGTGCGTTGTGCGGTTGTGCGCTGTGTGAGTGCATCGTGCATACATAGTGGGCGCTGTGTTTACAATATGTGTGTTTAAAGGTGTGACCTGCGTGTGCACAATGCGAGTTTAGTGTATGTGTGATTGTGTGCGTGTGTGTAATTGTGTGTGCTCGAGTGTGTGTGTGTGTGTGTGTGTGTGTGTGTGTGTGTGTGTGTGTGTGTGTGTGTGTGTGTGTGTGTGTGTGTGTGTGTTTGTACGTGTGTGTGCGTGCGTGCATGTGCGTGCGTGCGTGTGTGAGTATGTATGTGTGTATGCGTGCGTGTGTGTGTGTGCACGTGCGTGTGTGTGTGCGTGTGCGTGTGTGTGCGCACGTGCGTGCGTGCGTGCGTGCGTGCGTGCGTGTGTGCGTGTGTGTGTGTGTGTGTGTGTGTTTGTGTGTGTGTGTGTATGTGTGTTGTGTGTGTGTGTGTGTGTGTGCGTGTGTGCGTGTGTGCCTGACACTTACCTCTTGTACCACAGCGCCAAGCACAAGCTAAGGCAAAAAATGAATGATATCACATCAAATGAAAAATACGGCCACATTATGCGTGCATTCTTTTTTTTTAACCTGCAGATAGTCGGAGCAAAAAGTGAAAAAGTTATTGCTCAAGAGATTAATTCTTTCTGATTTGTCTTCCACGCTACCACATCCTCTAGGCATGTCTGAAAGCCCCAGGCCTGTACCTGTAGCCCGAGGAGGTCCCCTGAAGTTGGTCATAAAGTAAGTGCTGCAGCTGTCCCTCTCGGTCTTGATAACAGATGCGGCAAGCGCATCGTCATATCACAAAATACCTAATATCATTGTACGTATAGGTACGGCGATTTGGAGATTGATTTTGCCTACAAATACCCTCATACGCTTGTAAGTCACATACATTTCAGATAGCAAATTGGTGTGTAGTGGGGAGTCTTCACATGTACTGTGCAAACAGTTTGCATGAATGCCCTAATAATTGAGAAATAACAAGGCATGATGTGATGACAAGCATGATAAAAAAAAGGCTATTACAAGCTTTCTTATCTAAACCTCCCTCTCCTCGTGCAGCTTGCAAGGCAGCCATTCTGCAGCATCGATCCGCCGGACATGGTCATGAAAGAAGGCAGAACGTTTGCCCTCTTCTTCCTTTCACACGTTGACTCCGTGAGCTCGTAAGAAACGCTTTCTAACCTGAACGGTTGCAACCATCTGCTGACGCTTGCAGTTGGCGCTACTGTCAACAGCAAGCTACGCTCTTGCATACATAGAAAATCTCACGAAACAATTGCAAGGCGCAATCCTATCTGTTTATCACTCTTTCAGGCTACTGTGGGCACGTGTGAATTTGGTTCTAACGTCAAAGGGTTTGATTGGCGACACTATTGCTGAGTACATCAAACCTACAAGTGAAGACAGGTACCTTTGTGCGTCTGCTTGTGTTGCAGAGGTCTAACCACTTTGTCAACAGCAGGGCTTTTGTTGTCCTTTGGTGATTAAAACTCAGATCATGCCTCTCTCTTTGTGGCATATCTATAATTTGGAGTATAGATACATCTGCTTATTAAGAGAGAAAGAAACCGCCAAAACCACAAACCTGTTGTTCCGAGTTGTTTTGCACACCTGAAAACTTCTGGAGCGAGATGAGACAAAACCTTAACATGACCATTTAATACAGATGCATACCACGTTCCTTCCTCCAGGTTCCACACTTTCCAGCTGTATGAGCAGCCCACCACACCAGTCAGCATAGAAGCTGCGCTGCCGAATGTGAGGAGTAATACAGATTGGCAAAGTCATCATTGAGCATGTAATACGTACCATAAAAAGTAGGGGTTTGACCCTCCACGCGCCATTCCTTTTGCCTGCATGGTTTCTCGTTTTCTATTTCTTTATTCACTCAAAGTGGAAAAGATACTTATGTGTGCAATTAGAAAAGGATCTGCAGGTGAGAACTTAAGAGCATTGCTTGATTTGCAGTACATGGTGATTGAACTGCGTACGACAACTGCTTTATTATCATTTTTTATCCTCAAAGCACAAAGTCAAGTTCTTTGCACAACCTCCGTGCAGAGGGAAGATTTGAGTGAAAAGCGGGCAGGATTTAACCTACAAGAATTTGTGGAGGCACATCACATGGTTAAGGTGAGTTCAGTAGTGCCATTGTTGCGAAGCTGCTTGCTCTAGCAACATCAAACGTTCGGGATGACACAAAGCACTAGTACTACAAATTATTGCCATTTTTCCTTCCTTAGGTACACAGTATCAGCACGTGTCTGATTCTGTTTTACAGGTTCAATTCAAATAGGCTGTGTTAATTAAGAAGCTGCTGTAAAATTCCTTTACTACCAAATACGTGATATGCAAGGTGGCTGATTTGGGCTTTTGGAGCATAGTAGGGACGTCCGATAGGGAGGGCCCTGCAGCAGAGGCTCCCCTTGGCACCCTGCATCCAGACCATATCCCCAAAAGAGGCGCACCCCAGTATTCGCCAGAATGGTCGATTAAACCTGGAAACATGCTAGGGAGGTCATTGCACCCAGGACCTGTGTGATCAAGTTCCTGCTGAAATTTGTTGTAAAAAACGGAAAATGCTGTAGTGCAACAGGCAACGACCTGATGCCGGAAATCTTTGCTGTTCCGTTCTTTTGAAATGCGTCTTGTTTGTGGAGAAGTCAAACTGTTTTCAGTGCTTTAGTCACAAAAGATAACCTATTCATCTGTGATGAAAGGAGTGTAATTGTTGAATTTATTTATGAGTTCCAAAGGAATCACAAGTGATTCTGCTGCTTTTGACCAGTGATGCCTCGTACTGTGTCTTATGAGGCAAAGTCATACGTTAATGTTCTACGGCATGTTAGTTCCAAAGCTAGTCATTGGTGTGCAGAATTTGCACATTACTTGGTACACAGCACCTCTCTAGTCAGCGCACTATCAGTGTGGAGTTTCAGTTGAGGAGAAAGTGCATGGAGTACGACCATTTTACTTCATCCTGCGCAAGAAGACACACACAGCAAAAATGATGCATAGCTATATAGTAGCATGCATGTATGTGCAGGAGGCTGTATGCCACCCTGAATTCAGATTAATTTGCTTGCCAAACAATAGCCGCCGAAGGTTGATGTGTCATTTTGATGAAAGAGCCCCACGAGGCAAAATCAGAAAATCCAGTATCTTTCAACTTGAATTATAATTATAATGTTCTCAGAAGACTCCGGTGGCGGGTCGAAAAAAGAGAAAAAGACCAAAAGAGCCAGAAAAAATCCAGTCAGTTCGACTAAGCGATTGGGCCGAGAAGCGGGCGATTTGGTGAGAGATGCAGATTTTCAGCTGTGGAAGTGTCCTGAATCTTATCCAAACTATATTTTATATTGTCATAATATGATACACCTCCTCCCACTGCACCTCCTCCGATAATGAGAGCTTCTTGGCCGTGCTTGCAAATCGCCCACTTCTCAGCCCAATCACTTAATCTAACTGACTGGACTCTTTCTGGCTCTCTTGGTCTTTTTCTCTTTTTTCGACCCGCCACCGGACACCTGAAGCGAGATTCACCATAAATTTGCGTCGTATGAGCTGCAGAAGAAAGGAAAAGAAAAGAAAAGAAAAGGAAAACTACGCAGGCAGCAAAAGACTTCCCTGCATCAATTAAGGAAAAGGAGACACATTGGCCCGAAGTGCCGTGAGTCTCCTCTTCCACCAAAGCTGCAGGGGTTTCATTCTAGTTAGGTGAAGTGTTTAGGGCTTACAGAGCCTTATGTTTAATATACATTAAATTTCATTGGAATATTCCAGGTTATTTTTGACCTACTACCAAATTCATGCCTAAAATGACCGAAAAGGTGGTGCAGCAATGAACCATGCAGACCTGCAGCATGCAGGAATCTGCTTCTGCATTTCCAGTTCTATTGGCGAGTGACTTCTTATACCTACGGCGTACAAGCGAGCCATAATTATAAGTGAGTTTCACTCCCCTCATGCTCTATCAGCGAGCAACAGCACAGCCTTGTCGCTGTGGCATAGCACGCAGCCCAAACGTGTCTCCAAGGTCCTCCTGATAATGCCTCTGCTCATATAATTCAAGGAAATTTCATAATAAACTATCAAATTATAGTTACGTCAGGAATAAAAGTACCCTCGTCCTTAATTTATTCCGACATTCAAGCTGTGCCGGGTAGACTTTAGGACGCATCCCTTTCGTTTTCTTAATTTACAAAGTGTAACGGGGTCAGGAGGCGATGAAACCCCCAGAGTATCGAGACTCTGTAGCGTCTAAGATCGATTAATGAGAATCACTACTGACCCGAAAGGAGAGTACTTATGGGATTCGATTAATCTAAGGAATTCCGAATTCGAGGTTGTAGATCTGCACGAACTTCCCGATTTTATCATTTTTTTAATGTCGGCTTACGCCGTTACACAAAGCTTTTTGTTTTATAGTTTTAGATTACAAATGTCGCCATAGACTCCGTCACAACAATATTTAAGGACAACCAGCATAAACAGTTGACTGGTTATTATGAATGAGTAAGTGCATTCTAACCGCAGGATTTGGATCTCCTCCTTTATCCTTCTATCTCAGGTGGTTTGCCCGTTTCCTTTGCAGAGATTACGAGCGAAAGTCCATTGGCGTGGTCGGCCAACTAAATCCAAAGCTAGCGCGAGGGCCTGTTAAGCTTACAATCAGGTATAGTCCTTATTGTGTAAGGAAGCAGAGTCACGCAATGCAAAGGGAAAGAAGAATGGCCGGACAAGGTGAAAAGCAATGGCAAAGAAACGGGAGCACGTATTTTCTTACGCAAAAGCGCATCGTATGCACTCACCTTTTTCAGGAACGGAGGTCTGCTGCTGCATGCTAAAGCACTGGACTGTTTCCTTTTCTTTTTGGGCGCCCATGTATGCTGAAACGTGACCTTAAGATTCAATTAAGGTGGTGCTCAGGTTTAGGGTTTACCTCATGCAGATATGGGGACTTTGAGGTCGTGGCATCAGGCTGGGGACCGCCAAGCCGTGAACAGGAGCCTGTGATCCCGTTTAACAAGGCAAGATAAGGGGCGTGCTCGGGCTTGAAAGAATGCATTGATTTAGTTTGATACCTATGCTCATTACTAACAAGAGCACAATGAGGCACTGGAATAATCGATGACCATGTCAAGGACAACAGAAGTAACATCTTTCCTTCACTAGGAGCCACTTTAAGACCAAGTCTGCCTTAATTTCCATTGAAAATTTCTGTGCTAGTACCTGAGTGGCTGCTTTTCCTCAACCAATGTGGGGAGTGATTTTTTACTGCCTGCAGTTTTTTTCTTATTTTCCTTTTTGCTTTCTCGCATTATGTCAAGCTGACCGTTTCCATAGGGTCCTTTTCCTTCCATTCAAGGAGGTCTGTGCGCACATTTTCAGCTCTCTATACTGCTGCAGCCTGACGGTATCTTGCATATGTTCTGTCGGCGACCCTGCACTGCCCTTTAAAGGTGGCGAACCTGAGTACAAAGCTCAGTACTGGTCTTCTCTCTTCTGTCACTTCAAGATGTATACAAGATGTGTTCTATGTGTTCGTCTATGTGCTCTTCTATGTGTTCTTTTATGTGTTCTTCTGTGTGTTCTTCTGTCACTTCAATATGTCACTTCAAGATCTATCTCACTTCAAGATATCAATTCAAGATATATACAAGATGTCACTTCAATATGTATACAAGATATGTTCTCCCACACGTTTCAGGTCCAGCAGCCCCCCCAATACGAAATCACCCCCAGCCACCAGCTGTCAGGCCGTGTGTTTTCTGTGGTGCTTGTTGATGATGAAGCAAAACGGTATGAAGCAAAACGGCGTGTCTGTGTGTGTATGTGTGTGCGTATGTGTGTGTGTGTGTGCGCGCGGCAACAAAGTAGGCAACAAAGTGTACGCTTTGCAACAATCACATGCATCTTAACTTCTGCTTTGGTAGTAGCTGTTTTTGGAACGCACTTGCAATAAATCCCTTTAATTTGCCTGCATACTGCGTAACAGCTATTCTACCTTTACCTTTTCTGCTCTCCCCTTCTTCAGAAGTGAAGCCTTGTTTGAAACAAGGGTGTGAAACTGTACAAGGGCATGAAATCCATTGACCACAGACAACATTGACCTTGCTCTTCTTTTCTACAGCCTCCTTTGGGCGCGTGTCAACATTCATAAAATAGACAAGCATCCACATCCTCCTTCGCCTGCCAAAAGAGAAGACGAGGATACTTGTTTGTATGAGCCACCTGCACGCTCTCACAGGTGCGAACCATAGGTATAATATTGAGGAAATAGTGGCCATTTGTAATGAGCATGGCATTGCATAGAGTGTAGAGTGAGTTTCCAGTTTTTTGTGTGTGACCATTTTGCTTGTAAGGTTGCTGTCTCATTAGCAACATGTTTGTGTGTGGCATCTTACTGACACATACGTTGTGTGGTGTGCAGAGGATTGACGCAATTCAGCTTTTCAATGGTTTGAGTAATCTAAGCAATTAGACAAATAGGGATTAAAGCGCAGTGTGTAGGTGAGAAAGGGTTCTGATGCTCATACACCAGAAATCCACCTGTCAAAAAAATATTAAAGAGAAATCATCAGTTCTCTGCTTCAGCTGTAGAACTGGAGTTCTTGCGTAGTGAGCGTAGGCTGAGATCTGGCAAGCACTTTGCATAAAGTGCTGTGTACTCTCGTTTTAGGCATTCCTTTTATGCC
>Ga0307947_1003204_pt1 | contig 13207 bp, 19 predicted proteins | sample OrgLakmetagen232_FD_201840 | JGI IMG/M metagenome (GOLD analysis project Ga0307947, IMG submission 201840) | Saline water microbial communities from Organic Lake, Antarctica - #232 | ecosystem: Environmental > Aquatic > Non-marine Saline and Alkaline > Saline | place: Antarctica: Organic Lake...
GGTGGTGAGGGGATCCTAGGTTAGCCGTTAGTAGCCGCCCGTCAACAGGGTTCTTCGGCCGTGTTAGCCTCTCTTTGCCATGCTTCTATGCTTGCCGCTCTTGTCTCAACAACTGCAACTATGTGCTCCTCCCCTTTTTCGTGTGTTTGGCGTCTCCTTCCATCCTCCTGGTTTTCTTCTGCGTCTTCTGTCATGCGCTCCCTCAACTCTGTACTCTACTTGGGTCCTTTTCTTTTTCCTGGTTTCCTTTCCCTGGTTCTGGGTCTCCTTGAGCAGCTTCCTTTCGCTTTCTCCTCTGCTTGAGCCCTCTCTCCTCTTTTTTTTTTGTTGTCTGTCAGGTCCCTGCTGGGGGCCGTAGCTGTAACACCACCCCAAAAAAAAAAAAGAGGCTTACGTGGGGGGGGCACTATGTGGAATGGCACGAATTGCTTGACACACTTCAATCAACTGCATTACATTACTTGCCTGGCTTGTGCTATGTTGTCTGGCACGTTTGCACCCTCGCTCTCTCGAGCAGCAGATGCACGCTCCTGCTTCAGCTTCTGACGCATTGAAGTCACTACCTTTTGTGCATCAGCCTGCAAGGATGCATGCAAAAATAATTACTGGATTCTTTGTGCTAGCCTGAGAGAAGTCACTGCCTTTTGTGCATCAGCATGCAAGGATGCGTGCAAAAACAACTACTTTTTGTGCGTTAGCCTGCAAGAAATCGCTGCCTCTTGTGCTTCAGCCTGCAAGAAGTCGCTGCCTCTTGTGCATCAGCCTGCAAGGATGCGTGCAAAAATAACTACTGCTTTTTGTGCGTTAGTCTGCAAGAAGTCGCTGCCTCTTGTGCTTCAGTCTGCAAGGATGCGTGCATAAACAACTACTTTTTGTGCGTTAGCCTGCAAGAAGTCGCTGCCTCTTGTGCTTCAGCCTGCATGAAGTCGCTGCATCTTGTGCATCAGCCTGCAAGGATGCGTGCAAAAATAACTACTGCTTTTTGTGCGTTAGTCTGCAAGAAGTCGCTGCCTCTTGTGCTTCAGCCTGCGAGGACGCGTGCAAAAACGACTAGTGGCTTCTGTGCGTTAGCCTACGAGGAGTCGCTGCCTCTTGTGCATCAGCTGGCAAGGATGCGTGCAAAAACGACTACTGCTTTTTGTGCATTAGCCTGCAAGAAGTCGCTGCCTCTTGTGCTTCAGCCTGCAAGGACGCGTGCAAAAACGACTAGTGGCTTCTGTGCGTTAGCCTACGAGGAGTCGCTGCATTTTGTGCATCAGCCTGCAAGTATGCGTGCAAACATGTCTACTGCTTTTTGTGTGTTAGCCCGCAAAAGTTCACTGCTTTTTTTGCTCTGGCCTGCGTACATATGTGAAACAAAATCATTGGCACGTCAGCGCTTTGTATTGTGCCTTCTGCAGCCTGTGTGTCAGCCAGGCAAGTCAGCACTTTGTATTGTGCCTTCTGCAACCTGTGTGTCAGCCACAGGGGAAATGTGTAACTTTAGGCAATGAACAGCTACAGCTTGGTAAGTACCGTGTAACAGTCATTCACCATTCACCACTTAACGCATCCTAGGCACTTTATACATGACAGGGTACCATATTGAAAGGAAGGCATTCTGAACTTTTGGCCTCGGCAAAGTATTTGCACAACCTTGAGGATTCAGAACAGACACACATTTTTGATCTAAATCCTGTGGAAGGTAAATTCACAGGATTTTATTAATACACCCCCCCCCCCCTCGTGCTGATCGCTCTTTAAGGCTGTGCAGCCTACAGATGTATAGCAGCTACCTCACACACACACACACACACACACACACACACACACACACACACACAGATTTGAGTAAAAAGAAACATCTGAGAAAAGCCTCATCTGGCCATCACAAGACATTGGCAGTGAGCGACCTTGCAGGGGGGATAAGGAGGCGATGCTGCTAGTAATAATATTGCCTGTCGTATCAGAACAACCTATGAATCTGAAGCAGCTACCTGCGCTACTCTTAAATGAACTGCACTTTCCTAACACACGCAAAAGCACGAGGTAGTTGGTACCTGTTGCGTCTGAGCACCCTGCTGATCGGTAGCAGCATCTCCCAGCTCAGCCACAGCAGCAGCTGCGCTCGTCTCTGCAGCTTTGAGCTTCCTTTCTAGCTGAGACAGCTGATGCACCCGGTCCTTTTCAGCTGCACGGGAGGAGTCTGCTTGGGCATGAAATTTTGCTGCGTCAAGGTTGAAGCGGCGTACCTGTTTTGCAACCAAAAGAGTTGTGAGCGGATGTGTGTTATGTGTGTGTTGGTCAGTCGATGCGCGTATCGTGTGCGATTGGTTTTGATGTACATGCCTTGTGCAGCAAGTTTTTCATTTTAAGGTTTGTGCTAGGGTTTGTAAGGACTTACCCAAGGTTAACCATTTGTGTGAGGCTCACATTGAATGAGATAAGGCTGCTTCAATTTGAGCAGTGGTCAGCTGTTAATCATCATCTAACAAAGGGATCACAGAGTCCTTGAGACACCGATATTCCTAAAACCAAACATGCATTCAATCATAGTTATGCAAAGACAGCACAAATGGCCCAGCATTCATTTTGAGTGGTGTAATGTAACTCTGCCAAACTTCCCTGCTTGTGAATGTGATGAAGATCTGACACATTATCACCTCATCTACTACGCCACGACCTCGTGTCCTAAATTCCTTCATCCTTTCCTGACCTCGTGTCCTATTTTCTTTCACCCTTTCCTTTTGCCTCTTTTTACCAAGACGCCATCTGCTAATAATCGCAGTCACATCGTTTACTCTCTTCCAAAATTAGCACACCCTGGTTCTATCAACAGAAGCAATCGAAAGCTCGTCTCCTGCATGCCTGCCTTACTCCTTATTTCCTTGCCATTTATTGCTACCTCGTTAAGGCTAGTATAAGATTATCACTTACAGCCAAAGCCCATACAAACCTTACCTTGTCCCCTGCCTCACGCAGCGCACCCTGCTTAGCAACCAGGCATCTCTCCAAATCAATCTTTGCCTTTGTCAGAGCTTGCAAGCTAGCCTTAGCTTTCTTCAGGTCACCCTCCAGCTGCTTTGTGTCCTTCTGCCCCTCCTCCACCTGCGACAAACAGGTGGACATACACAATTGCACGTGCCCTGTAAATGGTTTCTGTACACAGCATATTATTGAGAGCGCCCTTTAGATGGATCGCGAGCTCTTGTCTTTCTTGCACCTATGTTGTAGGGATACTGGTAGTATTGTGACCTCCTGTCGCATTAAAAGACAATCTTAGATTAAACTTAAATGTGACAGATCGCAGATTTGTGGGCCCTCATCCTTAAGGCTGAGGGCTCAAAATCTGCGTAGTATTGTGAGTAATCAATTAATTATTTAGGTATCTTGGCAATGTCCAGTGGTAACAAAGAGGTAACACCTCTGTTGTAAGGTCTCATTAGGGAAATTAAGCAGCTATCTCATATTGCATGAGGCTTAAGCATACAACGCATATCTCAGATCACCTACCCTCAGGGAGCGCATCTTTACCCCCTCCCTTAATCATGCTGGCTGTGTCATCACTACCAGCGGAGTCTTTCCTTTTTCAGATCACCTTCTAGCTGCATCGCGTGCTCTTGCTCCTCCTCTTCCGTAGCCAAATAGGAACAAACAAACACAAATGCATTGAGGCATATGTTAACACAATTGGCTTTCACCGAAAACCACGTACTTAAGATTATTTCAGTGGCTAATATCGTCCTTTGATCTCCCGCACTTTGCATTTCATACACCTAAGTAAAGACACAAATAGATATGTTACCTTTGCGGCAAGGCCCAACCTCCAGCATTGCATACCCACAGTTTACAGTTGAACCACTTTCCACTCATCACTTGATCAGATACATTGAAGCATGCAAGAGGCATCAAGTGAAATGCATGTTCTTGTGATGCATGTTCTTGTGATCAGGATCATGTGATGTAAAAATCTAAAAGGGTCAAAAAGACATCTAAGCAACGCAAAACACAAACTTAATATGGCACGTGTGTTGCATTCAAAAACGCCCAAGTACATAACCCTACCTCGTTGTGCAGCTGCTCAATATCAGTGGCCAGGCAAGAACAGTTTTTTTGGAGGTAGAGGGTCGTGCGCTGCACCAGATTTGCCTGCAAAGCCTGATAGCGCTGCCAGCGCTCAATGTGGGGTGCCAGGGCTTGCCGTTGAAGTCGCAAGCTGCAAAATATTCAAGGTATGTAATTGTTGGGCTTTATTTAACCACCATAACCTCCTTTGCCTGTGCCAAGGCATGTCGTGGAAGACGCATGCTGCAATTAAAATGTAAGGATATAAATGTATGGCTATATATCCATCACCATGCCCTCCCTTGCCTGTGCCTGTGCCAAGGCATGCTGTTGAAGACGCATGCTGCAATTAAAATGTAAGGATATAAAATATAAATGAATGGCTATATATCCATCACCATGCCCTCCCTTGCCAGTGCCAGGGCTTGTCGCTGAAGTCACATGCTGCATCTTGAACACATGGATGTAATTGTATAACATTTCTTATTGCATATTATAATGCAGCATACTACAATATTATAATGCAGCATATTACAAGCCAGTTACAAGCCTAGCGACAGCTGCAACATAAGCCTTGTTATTGCAACATAAGGCTTGCAATGACACGCACAGCCGCCATAGATTGTGCCAGTAGCAGCTGTTGACTTGGACGGTTTATTCACAGAGAGAGAAAACAGCCAGACAAGGAACCCAAAAGATAAAGTAACCAACCAACTGCAATCCTGCCTGAATACCCAACAGCAGCAAGCTTACAAAAAGCGAAAAAGGCGCTTGTGTGTCTTCCGCTTGCTTGTAGCGGCCTTATTTTGTCTAGCTCACAAAAAGCAAGTGCTTATTGCCAGATTGTAGCATGTGCTTCTTGAACACATATCACACTCAATCTCACTGGATACATAATTTTGATACTAGTAAGATCCCAGCTCTTGGGTGAACCTGGGTGCCAAAAAGCTCCATATTCTGGGTACAGAACAAATCATTGTGCGTGATTAGTCCCACCTTTAAAATCTCCATATAATGGGTACAAAACGAATCACTGGGTACAAAACAAATATATTTCCCCCCCTGTGTACTTTTTATAACCCCTGAGTAAATTGGTGGGAAAACTAATAATACTTATCAATTGCTTAATATCGTGCTTATAAATACCAGATCAACCACCTCTTGGGTAAATTTGGGTGCCCAATAACTCCATGGGTACGAAGCAAATCACTGTGCGTGATCAGTCCCACCTCCTGTGTAAACCTGGGTGCCCAGTAACTCGATATTATGGGTACAAAACAAATCACCGTGCGTAATCAATCCCACCCTCTGAGACCCTGGGCAGTAGCCAGCTCAATTTCTATTTACACAACTCAGTGAAGCGAGTGCCTGACCTTCTTCCACACGTATGTAATGCATTCTATACATATGTAATGCATGCTACACCCTTTGGGACAACTGGGAGTTGCAACTGGAGAAATCCCAGCTCACCTGCCTGAATGCAGACTATCGAGGCGGTACTACATGATTTTTGCAGCTCAGTGTAATGTAGCAAGAACAGCTGCTTAAATGTCATGTATCAAGAATCAAACCAAACGGCTTTCCAAGCGGAACTGCTCCAACAGACAGCACCCACCTTTCAACTTCATCCTCCAGTTGGTTGCAGGCTTGAATGATTCCCCTGAGCTCATTGTCCTTCAGGTCAATGGCCTCTGCCAAGTGACTGGTTCCCTGTGAATAAATGAAACGATGTGTGTGTGTGTGTGTGTGTGTGTGTGTGTGTGTGTGTGTGTGTGTGTACACATGTGTGTGCGTGTGTTGTGTGTGTGTGTGTGTGTGCGTGTGTGAATATGTATGTACATTCTTCACACAGAATCCCACTATTTCAAATTACACTGGAGCGCTGTATGTGGCATCTGTGTGCAGTTAATCCTTTCGTATAATAGGTACGCAAGGTCGTCCAGATCAATACTAGTTTGATCTTCTGATCTAAGGACAAGTCACCCCATTCTACAAAAGTCGCAAGGCCAATCAAATTACGGAATGGCCATTGTGTAGACTGGATCCAGGAAAGCACAATTCTGCTGTGAAATGCACAAATGTTTCCCTCTTGCATAGGCTTGGCCATGCTTGGCTGTGAGCATTACAATCCAGCTCTCCCTTTCAAAGCCGCTGTAAGAAAACCTTAGACATACTCTGTGCATTGCATTACATTACAACCGAGCTCTCCCTTTCAAAGCTGCTGTAAGGACACATTAGGCATGCTTGGTGTATTATTGTTCTGGCCGCCCCCCTCTCTTGTCTCCTATTGCGTTATCACTAATGTGCGATAATGCATCCTTAATTGCAGGAATTAAGGCACCAACAACTTGCATGTCAAGGTTTCTTGGACGCTCTCTTCCTTTGCTTGGACTCACTTGTATGCTATGGCCTATGGGTAATTAACAATTATGGCGCCTAGTATCTAAGTGGTCTTTTAAACCAAATTTTTGGAAGGAGTGGTTGTCGCTACCTACATACTCTTTTTGCATGTGTGGTGAACCTGGCAGGACTCTGCATTTTTCAACTGGACGTTTTACTTTACACCAAAAACTCCGCACTCAAACTCTTACCTATCCAGATCAGCTCTGCAAAAGGGACACATAAAGCAAAAGAAAACAAACGGCTATTGCCTACATACACCCACCAACAGCAGCTCATAATTTAAGCCAGAAAAGTGGTCTTTGCCTACATACACCCACCAACAACAGTGAAAAATGTTGCACGGCCATTGCCTACATACACCCACCAACAGCAGCTCAAAATGTTGCACGAGGGCGACAGGGTCGGCAACCGCAAGTGCTTGTCGCTGCTGCGTCACCACGTATCGGTCAACAGCTTTGGTGTTGATCCCATAGGGCAACAGCGTCTGGTGCAGCTCCTCCTGCATTGTGGTTGTATTTCAAGGAGTTCTGGTCAAGCCTGTGCAAATCTATTGCACCGAATCGTTAGTGGATTTGAACTGGCATTAGCCGGGACAGGTTGTCTGTTAGACCCTGAGCTTAGCTCTGTAGTTTCTGTGCCTGGCGCTCTTGCTTGTTTGAGTCTGGTACTCCAGTCTTTTTGTGACTTCTTTTCTCCTTCTTTTCGTACTCAGTTGGTGCTACCTCTCTGACAGGGCCCTTTTTGCCTGCTGGTTAGAGAGTTTTACGGTACTTGGTACCAAAGTGGCTTTCTTCCAATGTGTTTTTGAGTGGTTTCACTGCCTGCGTAGTTTTTCTATTGTATACATTTCAATTTTTTTGCTGTAGACTTTGCACACATACGCAGAATGTATGAAAGTGTGGCCAGCCGTACTATGTGTCGATAATGGACGCTTACTGTGGAGCATAAAGAAAAAAATTATAACGCGGGCTGCAACAGACCACTCCCCACATTAAATAAGGAAAGGAGCCACTTTGGACCGGGTACCGCACCGCACCTCCACCGCAAAGGAAAAATAAGCCATTGGGAATTAGGAAGATTGCAGGCTTGACCATTCAAGTATGATTCAGAGTGTTTTGCGTGTTTTTTGTCACACTTCCAACAGTCTTGCTTAGCTTGGGAGCAAAATTAGGTCATGCATGAAGGCGATCAGCAAGGCAGCACAACGGCAACGTGTTTGTTTACATTGTTTACGCTCACAACACAATCAACACACAAACGCATGCACCTGCGATGTAGGGCGCCACACAAGAGCCCCTTCTTTTCCTGCTGCGGTGCCAACATAAGTCTTTGAGCGAGTGCCCCCAGCCGTGAGCACGCGACGAACACGTATGCTTCTGTCCTGCCCAGAATCCAGATCTGACGCAGCAATTCCCAGCTCAACCTGAAAGGCATGCGTATACAAACATACATATTTACAGACACTAACTATATTGTCGGTGCGGCCGTCGGACTGCACGTAGAAATTTGACTGCGTGCGGCCTGGCCTTGCAAGACTGCAGTGCATAACATTTTCTACCTCGGGGTTCCAGGTGAGCATTAGGTGTCTGGCAATGTGTGTATACCATTCTTTTTCTTTATCATTCAGCCAGCTGTCATAAGGGTGCATGTCTATCAGAAACCCCTGCTGCAGAGCTGCTATCAAGCAGCAGCCTTCGTTGAAACCACGCAGGTCAAGCAGTTTTTGCACCTATCGAGCTTCTGCTGGCAATCAGCATGACTGGAATGGATGGATACAAGTCAATTTGAATGGACCATTATGCTGTGTGTAAGAAGTAATCACCATACCACCTGTGCATTTATAGCGGCTATTGATGACGAGCTGCTGCCGCCTTGCAAGCGCAAGCACTCCCTATTGACCAGAGCAACAGAGCTCTTGGCTCGCAGCATGCGCCTGCATGTAAAAATTATTAATGAATCCAGTGCGTGGTACATATGCTCAATGAACAAACATGTTGAGCGGTCTTGTTATGCCTCAGCTGTCGCAGCCTCTTTTCTTCTACTAGATAGGCGAGCAGCATTCGCTCTGTTACGTGCCTGTTGCCCCCAAGCACAAACGCAATTGCCTCCCCAAGCACGCTTTTCCCACTGTGAAGCACGGAGAGGAGAAGGAGGCGGAGTGAGGCGGAGTTAGGCGGAGCACTAGTGAGCACCACTCCAGGGTGGAAGCAGTTTGTTTGCACTTACCATCCATTCGGTCCAATTATGGAGCAAAATCCACGCCCACCTAGGCCCTTTAGTTCGACGGGTTGGTGGAAACATTTGAAACCCGAAACCTCCAGAAAGTCGAGATATGCATGCATCTATGGTTTCTGAGAAAAAATTAAATGCCCAAATTTCTGACAAGAAATCCATGTCCGGGTTTTATTCGGTTGGACGCACTTTGGGCCTGAATAACTCCGCGGTCGGGCGTCCGTTCCGCGTAAGATATGATTGTAAATGTCTAGGGCGAACCTTAACGACTGTGCCGAGTTTCACGGCGAGCTGTGAGGGTCGGACTTTTGGTGACGAGAAGGGCTGCAGAGCGGCACGTTGTGACGGCGTGAAAACGAGGAATTTATTGTTTCGATTCTTACCTAATTCCGTTCAGGAATGGTGCAGTTATCATGCGGCGTCGTTTTCTGTGTCTGCATGGAGACCGACGAGGAGGGATTTTTGGCCGGCCACTTTGATGCAGTTTAATGCCGCTGTTAAATTTTTATTTTACAGCGAAGTCACGCACTCTGGATTGTCAAGTTGTTGAGAGCTTAAGCAAGGAAAGACTTGACTTGCAAGGTCACTTGGCACATGACGTGCATCTTCCAGCATTCTGCTGTCAAGACAGGACTTGAAGACACACGTACCTTTTTTGTATCAGGCAGACAGCATGCATGTGGCTACAAAACAACACATGAAGGACAAAGTGGCGGTGGCCTGCTTCCTGAATCTGCATGCTTTCCAGAGGGGTGTACGTAATCCATATGATGTTGCGTTGCAAGGTAGAATGCATGTCACATATTGGAGCAATGCAAGGCAGCATGCATGCGGCAGGAAGGCTAGGAGACACACAGTTGGTCGGTTTGCACGTAACTCAAGCTGCACCCTTTGCACAACAGAACAACAGCATATATTCCATACACATGCTTTGTAACAACATTTAAAGAACAGTTTCTGGACCTTCAGGCTAATGCGTCTCTTTCTTTGCAGAGCATGCTAGTACTGAATGCCATTGGCAGACTGCAGATTCACATAAGAAGCACATGACATGCTACTACTTCCAGCACTGAAACGTGTGCAGCATATTAAAAGGATTTCATGCACGCTCATTTGCTGGACCTGGCAGGACAAGCACACTTTTATTGGCTTCACTATCAGGTGCAGACAATCAGAACAAGCAAGATGCTGGCTATTGCGCCTTATGTATCAACCTGTGTGGTGCAAGCATCTGGAATGCACTTCTTGGCAGCGCAGTCAGTCTGTTTCCGCCTTGTAGGAACGGATATCTGGAAACAAACACACAAAAAGGCGAAAAGTTTTGTATGTAGAAATTTGGGCGGGCAGAGCCCTTCTATAAATTTGTAGGCAGATTCGGAGTGGTGCTTACTCAAAAAACAGCATGCAATTGGAGAAATTAATAAAGATTGAAACCTAAGTCCAGTTATATCCTGCTCGCACTAGCCTGGTCTCCTTTCCTACTCTACTTTCCTGTACGTGTCCTGTCCACGCGTATAAACGCGTATAGACGAGACGCGTATAGACGAGACGCGTATAAACGCGTATAAACGAGCGTTTATACGCGTCCAGTCTATACGCGTCCTGTACGTCGAGAGCGTTTATACGCGTACACAGACATATCGCTCTTTACAGCACAGAAGAAGATTTTATACAGCTGAGTATTGGTTTTAACGTTTCAAAACCTGGCTATAGTCAAGGTTTCACCTTTTTCCGGACTTGTTTGTGCTCCAGGTTGTACTTGCACATCCACTGCACATCCACTACAAAGCACTGTGGTTGCGCAAAATTGCGCAAGATTAGGAGTAAAGGTTTACTTGGCCATGAATTCTAAATGTCAAGTCTAAACCACTTTACAGGCAAGCAGCAATTTATCATGCATGTGCGAGCAAAGGCACGTAAGGGCGAAAGTAAATGAAAAACTATGTTACAGCCTAAAAGTCAGGCGAAATGTGAAAACACTTGCATGGTATGGCACACTGCCAGTGACAGAAAGTTCCGATTGAGAACTAGAAAAGTGCATCCTAAATAACAGTTTATGTTCGGCACCCAGCAGAAAGTCTTCCAAGGTCAGCAAATGGTCCTCGCCCCCCCCCCCCTCCTTCTGCTTCTCCCCCTGTCATCACTCCAGACACGACAAAGCCCCCAGGGGAGACGCTTGCACGATTTTTGACACACAAAAACTAGTCCTTGCCATCTTCCAAACTCCCAAAAGATAAGGGCTCCAAATCATCACCCATCGCATCTCCACCACAGAGCATTGGGTCTACAATGGCCTCTGCAGGCTGAGTAGCAGCTGCAGTGTTGCTTCCTGCTTGCAGCGCACTTGCATCAAACGTGGTGGCGCTGCTGCCTGTGCCTTGAGCCTCCGGAAGGCTTCCTGTGAAAGTGTTTGTGTCAGTGTTAGTGCGTGTCAGTGTCAGTGTCAGTGTATGTGCTTGCGCGCTTGTGTGCGTGTGTGCTTATGTGTGTGTGTGCCTTCGTTTTTGTGTGTGTGCGTGTGAGCGTGTGTACATATGTAGCTGTATAAAGTTGGTACACAGAAAACGTTCATGATATACATGTAGGGGGCTAGCAGAAGGAATGCTTAAAAGCAGGACTGCAACTGACATAAGCAGCGATGACTCAATCACCCTTATGATTGTCAAACAACCTCCACAAAAACACACACAGGCAAACACACACAGGCAAACACACACACGCACCTGTCAAGGGAGCGTCCATGTTTTTCTGCTGCTGGTACGTGGGAGGAGGGAAAGCGGTGTCAACAGCGTCTGGGCTGACTCCCACGTCAGCACCGAGTGGATTACTGGAGTGCTGCTGCTTTGGTGCAGAGGCAAAGGTGTCAACCGCAGGCTGAGACATTTGCCCTGCTGGCTTTGTCGCCGCTGCTGACATCAATGGCGTAGGAAGAGGCGAAGCGGCTGCTGCTGCTGCTGCTGCTGTAGCGTGAGATGCCCCTGACTTGGAGGGCCCATCTTGCGTGCTGTAGGCCCCCACTGGTCCGTTGGCGCTGCTGTCCTCCCCACTCCCACGTCCTCCATGCACATCCATTCCTCCGCTTGACACCTCTGGCAGAGACAGGGGCAGTGGAGGCGGTGAGTTATTGATGTGCGCAGCAGTTTTGGAGGGAGGGGGACCGCCGCTGATTCCCATACCCCCGCTCGCGTTGCGTGTGTGTGAGGTTCGCACAGCACCGTTGCTGCTGCCCGCTCCCCCACTGCTGCTGGCAGCAGCTGCAGAGTCGGCGGAAGCTGAGTGTGAGGTGGAGCTGCTGTGGTATAGGTGGGGGTAGTGGACGAGTTTGGGGGGGCCGGCGGCGGCCGCTGCGGCATCCTCGGCGGGGGTGTTTGGCGTTTTGCGGAAGAGCGTGATCTCTTGCTGCTTGAAGTACCTTTGGTTGTGTGTGTATGTGTGTGCACGTGGGTGTATGCATGTGTATGTGCATTTGTGTGCACGTGTGTGTGTATGTATGTATGTGTGTGTGCGTGTGTGCGCATGTGAGCACCTGTATTCTTGTCATTGGTCCAACCCACTTTTGTCCATCACCTTATAATCACCCAACTACATTGTTGAGAACATACAATTTAATTAAGGCTCCCTACTTCTGAACCTCGTCTTCCAGCGCCAAGATGTGCTACTCTTTTCTCACACTCACTCCCACTTGTGACCCTTCGGCTCATGACTAAACCCCTCTTACTCACTATCCACTCCATCCAACAGCGCCTAGACGCTGCCAATATGCAGTTCTTCACACAATTCCTAAAAGGGCAATGTGTGATTTTTATCACCAGCCTGCGGCTCCTTTATCCCGGCACCAAGACGCTGCCATGACACTCCTCTACACTCACACTCAGACGCGCACCCTCTTCAGCTGTCCCCTGCAGCCCTCTCACCTGCGGTTTTCCTCATCTACCAGTACCAAAACGCTGCCATGACGCTCCTCTACACCCACACTCAAACGCACACCCTTTCCAGCTGTTCCATGCAAACCCTCTTACCTGCGGTCTTCCTCATCTACCAGTACCAAAACGCTGCCATGACGCTCCTCTACACTCACACTCAAACGCACACCCTTTCCAGCTGTTCCATGCAAACCCTCTCACCTGCGGTCTTCCTCATCTACCAGCACCAGGTTCAAGAAGTAGCGCACGCTGTACTTGTTGTGCACGTCTTTGTAGGTGGGTGACACGTCATAGGGGCTCAAGTACAGTCTGCAGCATTGTGTACAAAGTATGTGTTTGTTGCGTGTGTGAGCGTACGTGAGTTCGTTCGTACATGTCCGTGTAGGTGGGTGGGATGTCATAGGGGCTCAGGTACAGTCTGCAGCATTGTGTACAAAGTATGTGTTTGTTGTGTGTGTGAGCGTACGTGAGTTCGTTCGTACATGTCCGTGTAGGTGGGTGGGATGTCATAGGGGCTCAGGTACAGTCTGCAGCATTGTGTACGAAGTATGTGTTTGTTGTGTGTGTGAGCGTACGTGAGTTCGTTCGTACATGTCCGTGTAGGT
>Ga0307947_1003207_pt1 | contig 13202 bp, 15 predicted proteins | sample OrgLakmetagen232_FD_201840 | JGI IMG/M metagenome (GOLD analysis project Ga0307947, IMG submission 201840) | Saline water microbial communities from Organic Lake, Antarctica - #232 | ecosystem: Environmental > Aquatic > Non-marine Saline and Alkaline > Saline | place: Antarctica: Organic Lake...
ACATCCAGTACAACAGTGTAGTTAGCACATCCAGTACAACAGTGTAGTTCGCACATCCAGTACAACAGTGTAGTTCGCACATCCAGTACAACAGTGTAGTTAGCACATCCAGTACAACAGTGTAGTTAGCACATCCATTACAACAGTGTAGTTAGCACATCCAGTACAACAGTGCAGTTAGCACATCCAGTATAATTGTGAGTAGGGGAAAAGCAGAGTGTGCCATGCCCTCTGCTTCAGCACATAAGGTGACGTGCCTGGAAACGTACTGGAGCATTCTCCACGCAGCTATGACTTTGTGCCGCGCAACACGTGATGTAGATACACACACACTAGGCAATAGTGTATACAGGGGCGAGCTTGTGAAGGTCAGGGCAACAAAAGGGCTGCCACCACTAAGGGGGCACTACGGGGGCTAGTGAAGGTCAGGGCTGAAGATCAAGGGCTGAAGGTTGAAACATTGGCAGGTGCAGCAATAGGAGGAGGAGCCCAATGACGATGTACACATGCGCCGCCCCAAGAAAGGCACCCGTATTGCTTCAATAATACATATCATACAGACCCTTTTGCTCCTGTCCCTATGATGCGTATTGCTTCAATAATACATGTCATACAGACCCTTTTGCTCCTGTCCCTATGATGCTACACATCACACAGCCCCTCTTTTCACAGCCGCTACGGTATCAAACACCACGCAGCCCCTCCTCCTCTTTTGCTACAGTACTGCTCTTCACATAGACCTCTCTCCCCCCTGTCGCTACAATCTCACACAGACCTTTGTCCCCCCTGTCGCTACAATACTGTCCTTTACACAGACCTCTCTCCCTCTCTTTTGCTACAGTACTGCTCTTCACACAGACCTCTCCCCCCTGTCGCTACAATCTCACACAGACCTTTCTCCCCCCTGTCGCTACAATACTGTCCTTTACACAAACCTCTCTCCCTCTCATTTGCTACAGTACTGCTCTTCACACAGACCTCTCTCCCCCCTGTCGCTACACTGCCATTTTCAACAGCCCCTCTTCCCTGCACCTTTGGAATGGCAGCTAGTAGCCTGCGGTAGATTGGGACTTCCTCCTGCTCAGGGACCTCTGCCCCCATGACCCTCCCGGACAGCGCATGCAGCACTTCCACAAAGTGCACGTGCATGCTGTCTTTCCTGTACACATGTGGGTGTTGCCAATGTTTATGTGTGAGGTCGTAATTGTATGTAGACGTGTGTGCACATGGTTGTGTGCACGTGCAAGTGTATGATGGTAGGAGTAGCTGTGCATCAAGCATCGGTCAGGGTGAAAGAGCTCTTGTCTTGTCAGGGCACGGTAGTCCTCTCACCTACGTGGTTTCATTATAAGCAGCGGACAAGTTCCTGCGCCTCTCACTAACAGGAGCATTTACAAGTTACAGAGCAAACACTAATTGCCAGGCAGCATCCGATTATCCTAAGGCAAAGTGAACCGGACATGCTGAAGCAAATCCGAAGTAAAGTGTGCCTACCTTGTGAACTATGCGCATCTGATGCTTGAATGTGTATCTTGAAACAGGGATGTCATTTGTTAACCCGTCTCCTCAAATGCACAACAACCATACCATGAGCTAGCTCTCCAGTGAACAAAGCCTCAAACCTGCTGCTACTTAAGACTTATGACCCAGATGGCAAAGAGGTAAGTGCACACCTTTGCCAATCCTTCTTTTCTCCTACAAAATGTAATCCCAAGGTGCGCATGCGGTATACGCTCACTTTTTTCATACGCTCACCTTTTTCATATCATACCTTTTTCATACCATACGCTTTCATTGCATACCCTTTTCATATCATACGCTCACCTTTTTCAAGCAGCATTGTGACGTTTCACGTGTTTGATTAAGTAGCAGCCAGGCGTGAGTTTTATGCAATACTTGCATGCTGTATGTATTACCTTAAGGGTATGTCCACTCCAAGGACAATGTCTTGTACGGCTTTGTTCATTTGGGGCAGGTCCTGGGCTCCTAAGGGAGGTGGCATCTGTAAGGTATGCATGCGTATTCTTGGACCTTTAAATCATTAAACAAGGCTATAAGGCTAGAAGTTCTGGCTTCTACTTTTTTCAAGGAGATTACACTTGGAGTCAGCAAAGGGCACATGCCTGCCATAGGGCTCTGAGATACACATCGTTGTACACGATGACTGATATCTTTCCCTGAGATGACTGAGATATGTATGCCACCATGACTGATATCATTGTACGCAATGACAAAGAATCATGAGGATAGGGACAGGTGCTGAACTGGCCTTACACCATTCACAAGAGGACAAGGAAGAATACGCATAAGCCTGACACATCAGTAAACGGCATCAGACGCGCACAGTTGCATGGCCGCGATCAAACAAACGCTGCTGTCCAGCATCGCAACACAAACTAGGCCGAATAGCCAATAAGCAGCATCACCAGTACTGGGTATTTTGGCAAGTTTGTGCACTGGCAGAGTTGCTGCTGTGCCAATGTGCATCTAATTCATTGCCACTTCCTGCTGCTCTAAGGGGTGCATGCGCTACACAAAAGAGCACCGACGACACCATGCAAGTACCTTTGTGAGCAACGAGGTTAGCTGCTTGACGTGGATGAAGGACGTCCCAAAAGGGTCCAACTCCTGCCATGCGTCCACAAAGCCATGTATTTCATCCTGGATCGTAGAGTGGGCAAAACAAGGGAGACACTTTAGTCCCACGCTCTGACAGTGTGCATGCTCTAGACCAGGCACTACAGCTACCTATGATGCGCATCTTGTGCAGCACATTTGGATAAGCAAAACGAAAACCACTGGTCCTCGGTTTATACCGGTTAAAACACGTTCTGGAAGGTTGACCAAGTGTAAATTCCCCTCCAACATTCGGTGGAGCCGAGCCGGAGTTGAACACTGGTGTACCGTCTACGCAGGTAAACAAAACAGCTCACAGTCGATGTTTCATACCACCACTTTGAGCATATCTAAACATCCACCGTTTAGCACGATCATATGCCACAAACAGGCTACACAGCAGCAGCCACAAACAGAGCGCTAAACACATGAATACTGTCCGCGGGCAATATTGTTTGGTCTGTGCACCCATTGACATGTGTACCCTGAAATCTTGCACATTGTTTGGTCTGTGCACCCATTGACATGTGGACTGATTTCCTGCACATGATTTTCACCCTGTGATTTCCTGCACATTGTTTGGTCTGTGCACCCATTGACATGTGTACCCTGATTTCCTGCACATGATTTTCACCCTGTGATTTCCTGCACATTGTTTGGTCTGTGCACCCATTGACATGTGTACCCTGATTTCCTGCACGTCAAACATTTGAATGCCAGAAGAAGGGTTTGGGCAATCGGTGCTATACTTTTGAAACGCCAACCTTTCTTCTATATACACTCCATACCAATAACAAAGGCATCTGTGCCCACACATACGCCTAAACATCCACCTACCGGTACACAAGTATGACAAATGAGACTTTCTTACCCTCTCATACTTATACACCCACAATCTGCCCACAGGCAAAGCATCACACCCTCCCCTTAACACCCACACCCACACCCACGCACACGTACACACCTGCCCTACAACCATCTCATCCATAAAGGACTGCATCTGGATGCCGTCCAGCACGATACCGATGACCAGCTGGATCATTATATAGGTGCACACCAGCATGAAGATGCTGTGGTACAGCACGCCCAGCATGGGGTTTATCGTGCACTCGTCCCTCTGCACATGTAAAACATATTGACATGAGTAGGATATGAGTTGCATGTGTACGACGACAACGCTTTTGTAGGGTTGGCCAAAACCGTATATATGCACCGTATAACCTTACCTTACCTTACCTTATGCACCGTATATGACCATATATTTGGTGATTTCCCTGCCAAAAATACCGTATATACACCGTGTATATATATGGTCCTGGCCAACCCTACGCTTTTGCCAAGATGCAATACTCCATTGTTCATCACACTTGTTAACATCACAGGCTAATCATAGGTCCCCCGGCAACGCTGATGTTCCAAGTTGGATCTCACAGAGGCAAGACAAAAACACCACGAGTTGCCAAGACAATTGCACAAGAGAGCAGGGCCGCAGAGCTTGAGCACGAGAAAAAAAGGAAAGAGAAGCATTCTTTACGCTTAAAATTAACCAGGGCTGTGCAAGGACGGTGTGACGGTACGGTCCGTCAAAATATGGTCTGACGGTGTACGCCGTGAATGACAGTGTCAGATCGTTATTTCGGAATTCGGGGAACGTTTTGACGGTGCATGATGGTACGGTCCAAACATCGCAAAAAGGCCAAGAAGTGGCATTTTGACCCCAAATGGCCATTTTGGCTCTTTCTCCTCATTTCTAAATGTTGCATGTGTGATATTTGTACAAACAAAGGCTTGGTGTAATAATGAAAGGAAAGAAAAATAATAGCGTAAAATTTGTCTTGACCAGGACTTGAATTCTGGTCTCAACTTTTCACAGCAAAAAAGCACTTGACGGTGGGCTTACACAGTAATTACGGTGGATGGTCCCCTCGACAACATCATTTTTGAAACACTGACATTTTTATGTTATGACAGTACGGACCGTCAACCATACCGTAATTACGGTGCAAAAGTGCTATGACGGTGTCATTGCACAACCCTTACATTTGTCTTAGCTAACACGACCTCAGCATGTTTTTCGCCCTAAAGCAGCCTACTGACAGCCTCATGCTCATAACTAGGGTTGGCCAGAACCATATATATGTATACGGTGTATAGACAGTTTCTTGGCAGGGAAATCGCTAGGTTTACGGTCATAAGCGGTATATTTCTTCAGTTCTAACCAGCCCTACTTGTAACAGACAAGCTTAAGCCCTGTGCACCTTCTGCCTGAAAGCAAAATATTATGATGCTGGTTGACACAGTTGCACTTTCAAGCTACCCATTGAAGTCAGGTCAGCCCCTTACCCAAGCGCTTCTAGGCAACGTGTTGATGACTTGCTCGTCATTCACAGGGTCCAGATACTGGCCCTCTTTCAGAGACACCTGCGTAAGCACAGAACCAAGATCACAAACAACGCTTGTTGCTATCAGACAATGGAAGGGGAGAAGTAAGTCTATCAATCGAGTACAACAGAAATGCAAAAAGCCCAAAAATCCCGATCATGCATGACAATTGGAAAATTGGAAGCTCAATGGCTTACATTTCGGTTGGCAATATAAGTTTAAGATTTGGTACTATTGGGCTGGTTATCTTACTGAGACAAGTGAGGGAGCGTTGCTAGCGACGCTGAAAATTTGGCAAAGCCCATCATGCGCGCAACGCATGTGTGCATATGCGTGTGTGTGCATGTGTGTGTGTTTGTGTGTATGCAAGTATGTTTGTGTGTGTGTATGTATGTGTGTGTGCGTGTGCGCCTGTATGTGTGTGTGCGCGCCTGTATGTATTCGCGCGCGTTTGTATGTGTGTGCACATGCGTATGTGTGTGTGTTTACGTGTGTGTGTGCCTTGCTGCCCCACAGACGCTACAGTAATGTGCGTGGCGCTGTGCTGGAGCAGGATTGGCTGAAGCAGGCGTGAGGATGTGCTGCTGCTCCTGCTGCTGTTCCCTGTCTGCTAAAAGAAAAGGGTGGGTGCGAGCATTGTGCCCGGGCTGGCCACAATGTCGGATCGCCACTTTAACACACACTGCGTGGCAAGCACCGTGCGCTCCATGCCTTTAATTGCACGACCCACGAGCAATCCAAGCCAACATGGACCACATTACTGAAGGGTCTCGTCAAGCAAACTTCCGCGCTTCAAGAACATCTGACTAAACTAAGATTATATAGCCCATCAAAATTAGTGCTACTTGATTCTGCTTGCATGGTCAACCGTAAACTTTGCAGCCGGAACACACTCAAGCCCCTGTCACAGCAAACGCAGCTGGGGAAGTATATTGATGGATACTGCACCAGCCGGAAGTGGTCCGGGGGCCTGGCCGAGGAATTCTGGGCTGCTTCTGGGAGCTTCCAAACATAGAACTTGTCCTTAAAACTTTGCACACGGCACCCCAGGGCCCATAAACTCTTTCTGGTGCGATATGAGTTTTAGATTGGAGCATATGTCGACTTTCAGCCCAGAAGATGCACTGGGTGGTCTGGGCTGGTCAAAATTGCTTGGACCAAACTTCACGTTTCGTCAAGAATCGGGCCCTGCTGCTCCACCCCCCTGACCACAAAGGGCTGCCAGATAACTATTTTTACTGGGGCAGCCAAAGTCTCAGCTCATGAGGTGCCCTGGGTGGGCCTGGGGAGGCTTGTGTGAAGTTTGGTGGGAAGTGGTCAACGCTAGGGGCTCACGCCCCCACGAGGGGGGCTTCGCCCAAAACTGCAACAAAGGTAAGTTGCGGACAAAACAGCGTATGCATGCGTAAGGACATGTACCACCCTATTCCACCCTCTGTTGCCTTGAGAGCTTGAACATATTTTTCTAAACATCGCAATAACACTCTTGTTTGCTTTCAAAGCATGGAACTTCACGCGGGGCAATTGATGCCCATATTTATTGTACAGAGGAGCCTTGCCTCCAGGCTGCTAGCACCACCTCTGTGAGCATCCAGCTCATAATCCAGACTTACAACACCTAAAGACTGCGTGCTGTGACACAGTTGCCACACCCCCTTGCTCGCCGTAGCACTCCATTGACGATATGGCTATCCACTATGCAAATGCCGGTGCGTCTTTATGTGCAGCCCAGTGTTGTTCAGGCGTATTTTCAAAGTTCCGGTTTGCCCTAAGCCTTGTTGAGAATAAGTGCGGGCTGCCCTAAGGGGCTTTGGAAATAGTTGCGGTTTTGCCTTTCAAAATTTTTCCGCGTCTGGGGCTGCGCCCCAGGCGCAGTGTGTGAGTGTTAAATAAATTTGAAGGCCTTTATGAGGTTCACTTAGGGCGGGGGGACAGGAGGAGGAGGCAGTATCTTGTTACATTGGTAATATCAAATGTTCTCCGGAAATGAGGCTTCACCTTCAACTTTAACATCTGTCACACTGTCGGGATCAAGAGTAAAAATAGGTTCATGCTCAACTTCATCACTGCCTTTTTCATCCTCAAGCCATTGAGCATCGCATCATCATCACCATCATCAACATCATCTTGTTGCCATCATCAGCGCAAAAAGCAAAGTCAAATTCTGGCTAACCATCATCTATACCATCTTCAAGCCTCCCAATCTCAATTTGGCTAACCTTTTTGTGCAGTTGGTTAAGCACCATGCAACCGGTCCACTCAATCCAGGGAAACTTTTCAACCCACTTCTTGCGTGTGGCCTCTTTGACAACCTTCTTCTTTCTCTTTTCCTCATCATCTTGTGTGAGGTCAACAATTTCACTGCATGGGAAGGGTAAGCGCAGGCCCCTGGAGGTGGGAGACACACTCTTTGCGCGCACAGCTTGCATGCTCTTCATGCATCTTGCTTGCAAATGCACTTTATCAACATGCCCACCTTTTGCCCTGTGGTTTGTCCACAGCAACGCCCACCAGCCTGTGCAGCACGGTGCAGAACTGCACAATGCCCACGGGCTGAGCAGCTGCATGCTGTGAGGGAGGGGGCCCTGCGGGGGCTGGCTCAGAGGGCACTGCAGGAGGCTGAGCAGGGGGAGCTGAACTCGGAAGGACTGGGACGAATAAGGGTGCTTGTAGCTCGAGGGGGCTCGAGGGCCACACCCTGCCCGTCAACTTCCATCGCGTCCCCCCCTTCTGCCGTGCTGGCCTCTCCCGGTTCAGCTGGCCCCTCGCCTTCAGGGTGCTGTTTTCCTCCCTCCTCCCCTCCCCCTCCCCCTTCCCCGAGTCAGCGCCCCGCGGCTGCCATGTCCACTTTTGCCTCTACCCATACCTAAATTTTGCCCTAAGCTAAATTTAAAATAATGCGGTCTGCCCGAAACCATTTGCCCGAAGGGCCAGCCCAAAATCAACTTATAATATGCGGGCGCCGCACGGGGTGAACTACACTGGTGCAGCCCATAGCTATACCGTACAGTCCATACCCTGACTGCTAGGCAGGAATTATGTGCAGCCCATAGCTACACCGTGCAGCGTGACTGATACGCAGGATACATGTGCAGCCCATAGCTGACTGCAACGCAGCACTTGCACCAAGCACCTCTGGCTGCACCAGCTCATACACCACACCACAACACCACAACTCGCCACGCACCTGCTCCACGTTGCCAGAGCTGTCTGTCACTGCCACAGTAATGTCTTGCAGCACTTTGTAGCAGTCTTCCAGCTGCATGCAGTCCTGCATGACGTCATTCCAGTCCTCTCCGGACAGTATCCTGCAAATTGAATGGAAAGAAGATAACAGTATCACCATGCCACCCCGTTACTCATCAGCAGGCATGCTGCAGGTGATATGGAAAAAGTGTAGTACACCAAGGAATACAAAGGCAGGGAAAGGAACATTACACAGAGGAGCGCGAGCATCGAAAAAAGGTAAAACAATACTACTACTGTTGTTGTATAAGAAGCGCGAGCATCGAAAAAAGGTCAAACAATACTATTACTGTTGTTGTATAAGAAGCAGTAATTGTAGCTGTACAGAACCAATTATAAGAACTAGCAGTCGTGTTACGGATTTGCTTTGCAAACTCTTAGAGGGGGCTTACACGTTTTTCGCGAGCAAACGCACCTGTGGGAAACTATTATGCATTAACTAATGACAATCACAAGTCATGCTATGCAGTTCTTGCCCTTGTGTGTGAACCACCAGGAGGGCATCGAAACATACGGGGCAGCCCTGACTAGGTGCAGGTCACGGATCACTAGTGACTCCAGTCTATCATTCGGAATTTTGCTCACAATGCGGGCAAACACGTGACGGTCTGCTCCCAATGTGTGTATGAAAACTAGCCGTAAGACACGTGATGGTCTGCCTCACTTCGTTGAATGGCCATGCAATCCTGTGAATTGATTTGGCCGGGTGCTTTGCTTTGCTTTACTGCATGAATATGAAAGGAATATATGAAGGAAGCTCATTACATAATATTGCCCCTTCAGGGTGAGTGAAACAATAGGGGGCGGATGCTTTGTCTGACTGGTCCTGTATTATACTGTCAACTTCATACCGGTACTCTGTGATCATTGAGATCGGAAAGTGCTGGAAGTTGGCGTGGCGGTTAATGCCTGACCCATTGTCTGTGAAACGCAGGTTGCCGAATAGGTTCATGCCTACGATGGCCCACAGGTACATGAACACCAGCAGCACAAACGCCACGTTGGACACGGCAGGTATGGACCTGGGAAATTGGTGAGTGAGGTATGGCAGTGAGAAGCGCATCCTGAAGCCAAGGAACACAACACAGATGCAGAAGGTTCATGAATACCAGCAGCCAGGCCCACAGGTGCAAGAACAAAAGCAGCACAAACATGCCACGTCAGACACAGCACAGCTGGGTCAAGGTGAGATGATGTGTGAGTCGTGGAAGAAATATGGAGCTGCAACTCAGTTGGTATAAGGAATTTTGCAGCACGAAGGATCTACTCAACAGCAAAAGAATGATAACAATTGGCAGTTAGGGCACTCAGCAGTTGCGTGCCAGGCCACCTCTGAGATTTGTGTGCGAGCGTTGTGCTTTTTTTGTGCTACGCAGCGTGCAGTGGAATCAAAACACAACGTCCTGACACATGCTGTGCAAAAGATTTGCGCATTAAGCAATTCGAGACAGCCAAGAGCAAGGTGGCAAACAGGAAGGCGCCGCCTACAGCAATGTATGCAACAAGGCACAAAGAAAAAACACACTTGCTCACACACGCACACACACACACACACAAACACACACACACGCACACGCACACGCACACGCACACGCACACGCACACGCACACGCACACGCACACGCACACGCACACGCACACACACACACACAGGCACACATACACAAACACACACACACACACAAACTCCCACACAACTGCATCCCTCCCCACCCCCCTCCCCACCCCCACATACACACACTCATGCTCACGCTCATGTCCATGCCCATGCCCCCACCCCCATTCCCCCCCGGACACTCTCAGAAGGTAAACAATGAGCACATCTGTGCTGCCAATGCTACCCACCAATACAGTGTGTGCAGTAGCTTGCGCAGGCCTCTAGCTCGAGGGATGAGCCGGAAGATGCGCACCACACGCAGAATGCGCAGGACTGGCAGGAAGGCCACATTGCTGTTACTGAGGTTTGTGATCAGCACACTGACGATGGAAAGGATCGTAATAATGGCATCAAACCGATTCCAGCTGTTCCCCCAAAAAGTGCCAAAGCCCACTGCTATGAGCCTGCACAAGGATGCAGCAAAAAGTGCAGTTCAGGCATAGCATACGTCTGTTACCTTCCACAGGGTGTTCACCTCGAATAACTTCTAACTTTGCTTTGACCGTCTATTTAAATGCAGGTTTACACTGGCTTGCTGCTGTCTCGTTGCCATGTTTGCATACAGTGAAGCGCCCATACTTACTTAGCCAGTAACTCCACAAAAAAGATGACGGTAACAATTATGTTGGTGATGTCAATGGCCGTCACAAAGTTTGGGCTCATGTCAAAATGCGCCTGTGCAAGTATTTGTGTGTGTGTGTGTGTCTGTGTGTGTGTGTGCGTGTGTGTGTGTGTGCGTGTGCGTGTGCGTGTGTGTGTGTGTGTGTGTGTGTGTGTGCAGCGGTGCAACAAAATCAAAAGTTGGGACAGCAGTTTGTGCGGAGCATTGAGGGGGCTTTGGGGTTTCATAAATTTATAATAATTTATAATAATCTATAATAATTTTTAATAACAATCAAGCCCAAAGTTCATGCACTAAACCCACACCCTTAGCACCACACAACTATCCCTCGCCCTGCTCATACTCACAGTGAACATGACGATCATGTTGCTCAGGATTACAAACATCATGAAGTTGTCCATGTACTTGTTGTACACCAAACGGTGCACAAGGGCCCGGAACTTGCTGTCCGAGGGTATGGCAATGTTCTGCAACAAAGGCACAGGATAAAGCTTAGACAGGGCCAACAAGCGCGCCTATACTGGCTGCCTAAGGACACCACACATACATGCAAAGCACTCAGGCAATCACATCTCCAGTATGTCAGTATACTGCACCTACTTTGCAAACATTAGCTCAAACTCACCAGCAGGAGTACAGACAGCACAGATACACCAAAGAAACATGTTGACACCAAACGGTGCACAAACAACATGAAGTTGTCCATGTACTTGTTGTACACCAAACATGCACGCAAAGTGCTCCGTGGCACGGCAATAAAACGCTGCAATACAGCCTGTGGAGTTGCCAGGCTGCAAATCAAACAATTAAGCAGCCGTGGACATTTTGCGTCATGCACACTGCACACACGTGAATTTTTAGAAAAGAGGCAATTCAAAAACACGAGCACACATTGACCTCGTACCTGCAGAGTTGATGCGTGACAAGCCGCACTCCTACTAAAACTATTGATTGTTCATACAAAGCATTCATACCAAAACCACTGTGCAGAAATTGTAAATACATTTTGTCCTGGCCAAAACCTTTGCACGAAAACCTCCCAAGCCTACCCAGACAAGGGCAAGCAGCACGCCGCGCTCACCTCAACCGCTGTCTGTGAAATGATTTGCTGCATAAATCCTGGCCAAAACCTTTACACAAGAACTTCCCAAGCTTACCCAGACAAGGGCAAGCAGCACACCACACTCACCTCAACCGCCGTCTGTGAAATGACATGCTGCAGGGACAGCCAATGTTGTTGCTCCTGTGTGAGAAAGGGGCTCTGGCCTTGGCTCTCTTCCCTCATTTCGTGGAACTGCATCGCGCGTTAAATGCGTATGGGTTGAAGCATACACAATAAGCATGTACATATGGTAATCCCAACATAGCACGTATTAAAATAGGCTCTGACTAGATATGCGGAAGGAGCACGTAATAAAAGCAGGAAAGGTTCCTGTATCGAGCAACTACCTTGATTTCTTACCTAAGCACCCGCATCCAAACAATGGAGCATATTGCACCTAACACGCCTACATGGTTGACGTGTTCCTTTATCACACCTAACACGCTTACATGGTAGACGTGTCATCGCACCTCACACGCTTACATGGTAGACGTGTTCCTTTATCGCACCTAACACGCCTACACGGTTGACGTGTTCCTTCATCGCTCACCTTGTTAATAGACACACCCACGATGAGGTTGAGGACCGTCAAGGAGCCCACAAACTGTAATGGAGCAAAAGTAGGAGCATAACCGTAATGGAGCATAACTGTAATGGAGCATAACTGTAATGGAGCATAACTGTAATGGAGCATAACTGTAATGGAGCATAACTGTAATGGAGCATGACTGTAATGGAGCATGACTGTAATGGAGCATAACTGTAATGGAGCATAACCGTAATGGAGCATAACCGTAATGGAGCATAACCGTAATGGAGCATAACCGTAATGGAGCATAACTGTAATGGAGCATAACTGTAATGGAGCAAAAGTAGGAGCATAACTGTAATGGAGCATAACTGTAATGGAGCAAGTAGGACACACGTTTGGAAGTGAAGAGCTGCACGTCATAGGCAGCGGTCCACTTGACTTTGTAGCTTGGACGTGCGCAGCAAAACAACGCAAAGCATACAAAAGGGCATGAGATAAAGCTACAATTATGCTGGCACATGAGGTGGGCGGTTGTGAGCAGAGCTGAGTGCCTGCGTTTCAAGTGTGCTTTGCAGAGTTTGAGGCGACTGCCATTTCCAAGGTCGCTTTTCGGCCAACAAATCATCAGGAACTTCGAAACAAGGTCAAACGATAAGGTGGCAAAGCACATGTGAAATTACATGCTCAGTAGACTCAAGGTGGCACAAAGCAAAATGCAGCCCTACGACAGGCAGGTGATGCAACTTTCCTAAAGTGGGCAGATGCTTCAATCACAACGCCCGTACTAGAAAAATGGTCGAAGCATGCCAGAAATAAAACAAATTACGGCAGGATCTGCCTTACCTCCAACCGCACAAGCATCAGGCAACCCTTGTGGTGGTAGAACAAAGAGAGATGTCTGTACAAACGGATCCACCATGCCGCTTCTTTTTTCTCCAATAGCACGCCGCACCATGAACAGCACAAATAGCAAACAAATGTACCATGCCGCTCCTATTTTCTCCAATGGCACGCCGCACCATGAACAGCACAAATAGCAGGCCAA
>Ga0307947_1003208_pt1:0-2500 | contig 13202 bp, 27 predicted proteins | sample OrgLakmetagen232_FD_201840 | JGI IMG/M metagenome (GOLD analysis project Ga0307947, IMG submission 201840) | Saline water microbial communities from Organic Lake, Antarctica - #232 | ecosystem: Environmental > Aquatic > Non-marine Saline and Alkaline > Saline | place: Antarctica: Organic...
GGAGTGGGTGATCTGCTGTGAAGATTTTGTGGTGAAAAGTGGGGTCCACGCCACGGAGAATCAGACACGGGCCCCGTAAGTTGCTAGGTTCAAGCTCAGGTGCAAATAAAAATTCAGAGCACAGCCGGCCTCTGGGTGCCAATCATAAACCTAGCAAACTTTGGGGCCCATGCTCAATCCACATATTAAAAACACCCTTTTTTTTGGCTCAGTCAGCCCCCTCTGATAACCCCCTGCTCCTTCATTTTGACTTGTAACCTGTGACCTGTAACCTGGAACCTGAAAGACTGAGGCACGCGCACTCGACACCAGTGGTGCACTCACCACAGGAGCATGCCTCTAAACTAGGGTTAACCAGAACCAACTATATATATATACAATGCATATACGGTATTTTGGGCAAGGACATCACCAAACATGCGGTCATGTACGGTGTATATAAATACAGGGTTTTGGCCAAGCCTACTCTACACCATAGAAGGGCTGACCACATCGACTCATCATAAGATGTTGAGGTTCACAGAGTGTTGACAGATAACAAATGTTTACCTGTTTTTGGGACGGCTGATGGACGGACACAGCATGAGAGTGGTACACTGGAAAGCTGCTGTTTGCACTGGCGGTGATTATAGCTGGTTTGTAGGGTTGGCCAGAGCCATATATATACGGTGCATATACGGTAATTCTGGCAGGGAAATCACCAAATATACGGTTATATTCAGTACATATATGGTTCTGGTCAACCTACTGGTTTTCCAACAGGGCAGATAGCCGTTGCCTGGACGCAGACCGTCTGTTATGTACGTGGGGAGTATGACATCTGACAACATTTCACATCTGACAACATTTCACAACATGTCCAACTACGTGCAGTGCCTACACGACGTCCCCCCCTTCCACAAATCAAGTTAGCAAGCAGGCACTTGTGCAACTTATGTGTATGCGTGTGTGTACGCTTCCTTTTTCAATCACACATCCGCACCAACGATGGGTTGACCAGGAACACGAGCAGGGTGGAGCATTGAAACGTTTATTTCACACATCCACACCTTTGACAGGTTGACCAAGTACACCACGGGCTTGGCCGTCAGGAGCTGGAACACATTGAGAACATCAATCTCCTTGGCAGTCCAGTCCCCGAATCGCACATCCTTGCCCTCCTGTGCGAGTTCCGTGTATGCGCGCGCGTGTGTGTGTGTGTGTGTGTGTGTGTGCACTCATCTGTGTGTATGTGAGTCCACAAAGTTACACGATGAATAAGTACAATATGCATGATGGTGTATGGTTAGGGTTGGCCAGAACCATATATATACAATATATATGGTGTGTATACAGTATTTTTGGCAGGGATATTATCAAACAGACAATGTATGTATACGGTTCTGGCCAAGCCTATGTATGGTCATGCGTTGCATTCCTGGATGTGCATACTATGGCAATGGTGCTCACCACGCCCTGGACTCAGTCTTTTATACGAGGAAGAGCTGGACTACAAAAGCGCCAATCACTGTTGCCCTAAGATAGTTATAATCATTTCACGAAGGATGTTATAATTTGGATGGTTTCAGCACGCAATAGGCCACAGGGTTCCAAAATCACTGAGCCCACATAGCCTACTTTGTGTGGTCACCCTCAACCTCAAAAACAAATTAGCTTTTGCTTGAATGGGATTTGCCAGAGCCACCATGTGGTTGCGATCCACATTGGAAGGAACATTTCAACACATACAACGTGCGTGAGCTGGTAGCTAGCGTAAGGGCCTGCCAACCCAGCAAATGTGCTTTTTCTGGAGAGCAGCCTACATTCCCTGTTACCCACTCCAAATTAACGACCTAGCTCCACCAGCGGCAAATTAAAAAGCAGCAGATCCCGTCCTGGTACTGGGCACACTCAGTGGCATGCACATTCCGTGTAAACTGTGGCATGCACTGTGGCATACACATTCCGTGTATACTGTGGCATACACTGTGGCATACACTGTGGCATACACATTTCGTGCTAATCGCCACACATTTCGTGTATACTGTGGCATACACGTTCTGTGTATACTGTGGCACACACATTTCGTACTAATCGCCACCTTAACCCTGGCCAGCTTGCCAGCTGAAGCACCCACCTGCAACCAAGAGATGAGCTTTTCGCACACCGCGTACTCCTCTAACTGTTCCTTCTTCAGACCTCGGCTGCGCATCTTGTCGATGGCCTCAAGCGAACCCTGGACGCGGTTCAGATCCTGCGACACGTACAAATGATCACGCACATGAGTGCCTACGTGCCTTTTTACTCATATGTAAACTAGCTTTTTATCCTCTGTGAAAAAGGAAGTGATCCCTAGCTTGCAATGAAGGTAACAACATCGACCCACCTTTAATCTCAGCTCGGAGTGGATGATGTCCAAATCAGCCACAGGGTCAACTCGATCCTCCACATGGATGACATCTGGGTCCTCAAATGCTCTACGTGTACGTTCGCAGGTGTGAGATAATGAGAGTGTTTGTCT
>Ga0307947_1003208_pt1:7500-13202 | contig 13202 bp, 27 predicted proteins | sample OrgLakmetagen232_FD_201840 | JGI IMG/M metagenome (GOLD analysis project Ga0307947, IMG submission 201840) | Saline water microbial communities from Organic Lake, Antarctica - #232 | ecosystem: Environmental > Aquatic > Non-marine Saline and Alkaline > Saline | place: Antarctica...
CAGACTTCGCACACAGCAACAGCTTATCTTCCCACCTCAGTTTGAGGTTGGCCCAGCTCGTTTAAGGACCTTTATGAACCAACCTGATATTTTTGGTGTTGCCTCTTTTGTAGCTAAGTGCCTAGCCCTGTTCCCTTGATTTTTCTAGCGTTTTTTTGGTTTGGTTACAGGCTTTTATCCAAGCTTCCGCTCAGATGCCCACCAGAGGCATATATAGCGATGTAACCTTACCTTAACATGATAATTAAATTTGTGGAATTTGTGGTACGTGAGTGCCTTCTGTCGTTTTACACAGGGGCTCGTTGCCACCCCCAAGAATCTTGGTATCATATCGATTTCACAAATTGGAAATCCATATTTTCATGTCAATCAACATGGTATGTCGCCTTAAAAAAACACTGTGCATATTAGTTTCATCTCACCCCGTTTAATAACATTTCAGTGTTTTACGTTAGTTTTACAGTGCATGTTGCTTACACATACACACACACACACAAACACACACACACACACAAACACACTGTTTAGCAGCACGTAAAGGCATTATCGAGATGTAAGATTGAAATTTGCAATCCTATCAGGCCTGTGCACAGTACGGTGTACGGTACAGTACGCTTTGTATTGTACGTACCGTAATTTTGTAAATAATGGCGTAATTGCGATTTTGGAGGATTGTAATTTACCGTAATTTACCGTAATTTACCGTAATTTACCGTAATTACGGCAGTTTACTGTACGGTGTATGGTGCGGTGCCAAGCTGGCACTGCCAGTGCAAAGTTGGCCTCAGGAAGGCCTCTCCGCCTCAAACACCTCCCATTTCCACCTCCAGCATGCTCTTCTATGTACTGATGCCACACAATGCTTCCCTGAACGACCCTGGCTGGGTTGGGGCTGCATCAGCTTGGGGGAAGGGCCCAGCAGTGACTTGCATGGAAGTCGGATGCAGTACGTAATTCCTACAAGTTAACGTGTTTTATTCATAAACTTTTGTTATAAAAAGATTGTATTAGGCTGAAATTGGAACCAAATGGCCAGATTACGGTCAAAGTCGTACTGTACGGTGGGCACCGTCTTGTACGGTCTAACACCGTGATTTTGGCCGACCGTATTTTGGACTGTACTGTACGGGGTAATTACGGTCGCTACCGTAATTACGGTCCAAAATCCAACATTACGGCGTAAGTGCACAGGCCTGATTCCTATATGATTTGACATACACACCACATCTCTACACACACACACACACACACACACACACACACACACACACACACACACACACACACACACACAAATACACAAAAACCGAAACATACATACACACATCCAAACGCACAGCACGTGCTAAAGGCCTTGAAGGAGCTGGATTTTACTGAGTTTGTGGAGGAGGTCACAAGCGCGTGGGATCAATTTAAGGAGGAGTCCAAAGGTGAGAGTTGCTGTAGGGCCTGGTTGTGGGAGTTAAAGGTTGACCTGCCTGGTTGGTGAGGAGGTGAAAACGGTGTGTTTTTGACTTGAGGACTGTAAAAACTTACTTTTCAAGCTTTGCGATTTAAAACCCTGGCAGATGACAGGGAAAAAAGAAATTAACGCAGATAGTGTAAACACTACCGGCATGGATTAGGAAAGGATGCTGTTTTGTGTTCTGCATCACCCAATGGATGCAGAGGCACATAACTTCCCACCTGGCAGAAAGCCCTAAAGAGCAAATTCTTTTCTAAAGACACGGGCTCGTGTGCACTGGTGAGGACTTTCACAACGCTGCATTGCAACCGGTGGAGGACTTCTCTATACGCGCTCTCTATGCGCTTCTCTGTTGCTCCTCATCTGCAGGCCACACTCCGTGTGGTGCCGTGCAGCAGCGGTGCTTTGCCATTTGACACTTTTGTGCAACACAAACCTTATCAGGCACTGCATATTGCATTTCAAGGCAAGCTTGTTGCGGTTTTGATCCTACTTATCGGATGCAGAGCGTCTATTTGATCAACCCTGCATTACTTGCTGTCTGCCAATGGGCCAACAACCTTGTACCTAAACAATTCACAGTGCGCAGTGAGTTGCGCCAGCAGGGACTGACGTGCAGACTGACCACTCCTGCTTGTGTTGCATGCCGTAGGCCATGCCAACGGGGCCGACACGTGGACTGAAAATTTTCTGTTTGTGTTGTTGTGCGCAGTGGGCCATGCCAACAGAGCCAACCTGCGGCGGACAGGGGCTGACAGGGAAGGCTTAACTGCAGAGCAACAGGCACGCAGACAATTGGAGCATTCGATTGCAGCCAAAGCAGAAGTTCGATTAACAGGCCAGGCCGTACGTGGTTGCAGGCAAAGGCAGCCACTCTTGCGCACACTCACTCATACACACATGCATGCACAAACATACACACGCACACGCACCCACACATATGCACGCGCGCACAACACACACACATACGCTCACACACACACACACACACACACACACACACACACACACACAAACACACACACACACACTCACACACACACACGTACAAACACACACACTCGCACAAATGCACACGCACGCATGCATACACAAACACACACTGTCTCACAAACACACTGAATACTACAGATAGAGCTGCAGCAAAAGATGTTTGCAGCTGCACGGGCGCAGACATCGACTTCGGCGGACAATGCAGCAGAAATCGCGGCTGCATACCAGGCCGCGCAGCTGGCCGCTATCCGAGGAGAAGGAGCAGCAGGTGGAAGTGCTCCAGCTCCTGCTGCTCCAGCTCCAGTTCCTGCTGCTCCAGCTCCTGCTGCTCCAGCTCCAGCTCCCTTAGAACAACCCCCGCAACCTGCACAAGGGGGAAGCTGACCGCTCCTCGGCAGCACGATGACTTAGGAGAGGGTGTGTGTGTCAACTATAAGCCCAGCACCTTTTTTTCTTGGAAAAGCCCCCACGACTTGTTGAACCTGCACAAGGAGGTACATGTAAATAAAAAGTTTCAAAACTAGGTGCATGGTCAGCACTGGTAGTGTGTGGGCTGCCGCCTCCAAACCACCAATTATCATGCCCCCTCCTCCCTTTTAGAAAGAAAGGAAGGGAAAAAACGCAGATAGTGTAAACGCTACTGGCATGGATTAGAAAAGGATGTTGTTTTGTGTTCTGCAATACCCAATGGATGTAGAGACACACAACATCCCACCTGGCCTGGAGAATAGAAATAGGAGAAGCTTTTCAGTGGGGATCAGGTGGTTGGTCCCAGAAGCCAGCACACCACCAGTAGTATTGATCAGATATTTTGGGGGGTTGTGTTTAATGTCTCGCCTTATCTATAAAAGAAAAGAACTCCGCAGGCAGTGAAAACCACTCCCCACATTGATTAAGGAAAAGTAAGCCACTTTGGTATCGAATACCGTAAAATTCCTCCACCGCAAAAAGGAAAGGAAAAATCAGTGAGGATCAAGAGGGTTGCAGGCTTGGCCTGAAACCGGTTCCTGATGAGAGTTGACAATAGTACTGGAAAGGGCACGTCTGATATGGACAAGTTTAGCAGCAAAGTTCACAGAGTGCACATGGAGTTTGGAGGCAAGCTTCTTAACTCTTTGAGAATCAAGACCCAGTTCCTTGAAAGGTTTCAGAGTGTGAGTGTTGTAGATGGTGCCACCCACACCTAAAAGGATGATGTGGAGAGTAACGCACGGAGGCTCCTTGGAGAGTGCGTAGAGATCTTTGTGCTGTTCCTTTGCGGCGTTTAGCTGGTTCTGAGGTCTGGTGTCTTCACAATACTTGATCTTGACGAGGTGGATGTCACGCCGATGTTTGTTGAGGTGATTAGGTCGGTGCTGTCTGCTGGGGTTGGTGGCTCTATTGGTGGCTGGCGGTGCTGCTGAGGTGCTCCCAGTCTCCCTCAATTGCTCCCTACCACTTCGAAAAACCCACCCCCCTACATTAGTTTGTTGTTTTTGTGTTTTTGCAGCAATGGGAGTAACCAGCACAGAATCTGGACGGCTGGAGGTAATTCTGTCTTTATCTGGTAAGCGGGGTGGGAAGAGCCATTTGGGAACAATTCTACTAGAAGTAGTACTTTCAGCTGTTTCAGGAATCTGGAGATTTTGCATGATCATCTGTTTGTTGCTGCCTATGTCTATGGAGACAACGCATGATCATAAGGAGCCTGTTTTGCTGATAGCCCTCAAGATCATGCGGCATGCTAAGTTGTGTCTTTCGGTGATCATGTTCCTTATTTGCGTGTGTTGGCACCCAGAAAGAATGTGCAGGGCACTGTCTACTTGTGGGCAGAGGGGGCAAGTTTGACTTGTTGAGAATTTGAACAATACCGCATGTTTTGATTATTATAGGGTGCCTGTTCTGTATTTCATAATGACTAATGACACATTTGGTCTTAAAGGGGACATAGGATGATGTTAGGTAAGCATTGCTAGTGGTTCCATTGGCAGTGCCGTCCTTTATGAGGGTTTGGTAGTATGCATGGTAGTTCGCTTCAGTTTTGGCATTTCCCAGTTTATGGAGAAAATGCATGTGTGCTTGAAGGGCGTCACGGTGGTTTGGTAGGTATCAAAGCTTCAGCCAGTTTCAACTATATCGCAATCAGTTTCTGATCCATCCAATATCTTTTGCTCTGATGGGGTCATTAGGATTGAGCTTTGATGCTGAAGAGGATGAAACAATCATAGTTATTTGATAAGCACATGAACTTACACCATGCTGCGATCCATGCTTTAAGGCCTTTCAATGCAGCTTTACGTAGAGTGAAAGAGTTTGGTATTAAAAAGAGGATTTCTGACAGGCCTCATGCGATGTTGTAGCTTTTCAAGACATACCTATGCATTGTCAGCTGGCATGTATGCCAGTCAGATTTGGTCTACGCATTTTCTGAAGCATGACAATGGTTTCAGCAACCCTTTGCAGGCCGCACACATGGCGTTTTTTAAGAGAATTTTGGGAATTAAATCTACTTCTGCAAACTGGTGTGTGCTTCGAGAATGCGCGCAGGAACCCTTGCAATTTTACTGGTTCAGGTCAGCTATCAAATTTTGGAACAGGATGGTTGATTCATACAGCAATACTTTACGCGGTGTTATGAAAGCAGATATTGCCCTTGAAAATTCTGGTGCTTCTAATTGTTGGACTAGACAGATGAAGGATGCTTTTGGTAAATTGCAGAATGGCACTGTATACATAAGTGACTTATTCCAATGCAGGAAGCTGATTATTTCTAATTTGCGCATAGACTTGAGATTCATCAGGCAGTTTGGAGAGAGGCACATGGTCAAGATCCTTGCTCTTGTTTAAAAAAGCCTGTGGCTTATCACAACTGGTTTGCTCTGCCTGAGAGACCGGTTTCTGATGCACGTGCACCATTTGTCTTGCCGGAGTATTTGAAGATGGCTCTGAGCAAAAGGTCATGAGGAACGTAGCTCGGTTCTGGATTCGAGGACATGGGTTGAAGTGTGAAACTGGTTTATATGGCAGGAGATATAGCTGTGTAACCCCTTACCCATATATGGCAGGAGTCCGGACAGGAGTGCACGTGTTTGCAATTTGTGTGAAAACGGGGATTATATTCAAGATGAGAAGCACGTCATTTTTCATGTATCGGTACCGAACATTTACGGCACCAGTTCATCCACTTATTTGATAATATTTCTGAAGGTGATATCAAAGGTTTTGTTTTTCAACATAACTCAGAAGTTTACAAATTTATTAGTGC
>Ga0307947_1003211_pt1 | contig 13197 bp, 10 predicted proteins | sample OrgLakmetagen232_FD_201840 | JGI IMG/M metagenome (GOLD analysis project Ga0307947, IMG submission 201840) | Saline water microbial communities from Organic Lake, Antarctica - #232 | ecosystem: Environmental > Aquatic > Non-marine Saline and Alkaline > Saline | place: Antarctica: Organic Lake...
CGAACAGTAGTTTGCCAGTTTATGGTGCGAGTGCACCACAATAAAGCAATGCGTAAAAGGCGGGGTGGTGCAATCGGATAGGTCAGTTCAAAACACTGGGCCGGTGAATAGTGAAGCTGATGGATTCGCCGGACTTTATAGTGACGCCACTGGTGTCAATAATGTTTACGCCAGCCTGATGGGTGCCGCGATCAATGTTGCGCACTGAGACGGTGCCGGAAGTCGACTGGCCGACGGGCTGGCCGTCGAGGGTTACTTCGTATTTGTGGCCGTTTCGAAGGCCTTGAGCGCTGGTGACCTGAAAGGAAACGTCGCCGTTTCCACTGTGGAAGGCCTGCTCGTTCTCGGGTGCGATAAAGCGCAGACTGGAATACATTGCGCCTTCTGTCTCAACTTTCTGACGCAACTTTTCAGGCTCACGAACGGCTTCAGGTTTGGGCAGTGTCACGGTGGTAACTGGCTTGATTTTGACCGTCTCCGCCGGGCTCTGATCAGACGGTTCGTCGGTATAGGTCACGTTTCCCTGAGAGTCTACCTGCTTGTAGATTTCGGCGGACAAAGGAGTAGTCAACAAAAGTGTAATGCCGGTTACAAGAAAAAGCCTGTGCGTCATACGACCAACCTTCTGTGTATTTCCTACGATTATCGGCGTGGTGGTGTTGCTTTTCAATCCTGCTATAACAAAAAGCCCCGCACAAGGCGGGGCTTCAGACTGCAAATTCCGGGTTACCGGATTAACAGGAGTAGTACATGTCGAACTCAATCGGGTGAGTTGTCATGTTCAGACGCTCAACTTCTTCACGCTTGAGTTCGACGTAGCCGGCAATCATGTCTTCAGTGAAGACGCCGCCGCGGGTCAGGAACTCGTGATCTTTCTCAAGTGAGTCCAGCGCTTCCTGGAAGGTTTCGGCCACGGTCGGGATGTTGATGGCTTCTTCCTTCGGCAGGTCGTACAGATCCTTATCCATAGCATCGCCAGGGTGGATCTTGTTCTGGATACCGTCCAGGCCAGCCATCATCAGTGCAGCGAATGCCAGGTACGGGTTGGCTGACGCGTCCGGGAAACGCACTTCAATGCGACGTGCCTTGGCGCTGTTGACCCACGGGATGCGGATGGAAGCAGAGCGGTTACGGGCCGAGTAGGCCAGCATGACCGGCGCTTCGAAGCCAGGTACAAGACGCTTGTAGGAGTTGGTAGAGGCGTTGGTGAAGGCGTTAATGGTTGTCGCGTGCTTGATAACACCACCGATGTAGTACAGAGCTTCTTCGCTCAGGCCAGCATAGCTGTCGCCGGCGAAAACGTTCTTGCCGTCTTTGGCCAGGGACATGTGAACGTGCATACCTGAGCCATTGTCACCAACAACCGGCTTGGGCATGAAAGTCGCCGTCTTGCCGTAGGCGTGTGCCACGTTGTGTACGCAGTACTTCAGAATCTGAACTTCATCCGCTTTCTTGGTCAGGGTGTTGGCGCCAACGCCGATTTCACACTGGCCAGCGGTGCCGACTTCGTGGTGGTGTACTTCAATTTCCAGACCCATGGATTCCATGGCCGCGCACATGGCGCCACGCAGGTCGTGCAGGCTGTCTACCGGCGGAACCGGGAAATAGCCGCCTTTGACGCCCGGACGGTGACCAATGTTGTTGCGCTCGAAGTCGTCGCCGGATACCCAGGCGGCTTCTTCGGAATAGATTTCATACATCGCGCCCTGCATGTCGACTTTCCACTTGGCGGAATCGAATACAAAGAACTCTGGCTCAGGGCCAAACAGGGCGCTGTCGGCGATGCCGGTAGACTTGAGGTATTCTTCAGCACGACGCGCAACTGAGCGCGGGTCACGCTCGTAGCCCTGCATAGTAGAAGGCTCAACGATGTCGCAAGTCAGGTTCAGGGTGGTTTCTTCAGTGAACGGGTCCAGGACAGAGGTGCTGTCGTCCGGCATCAGAATCATGTCGGATTCGTTAATGCCTTTCCAGCCGGCAATAGAGGAGCCGTCAAACATCTTGCCATCGGTAAAGAAGTCGTCATCGACTTCAGAGGCGGGCAGGGTAACGTGCTGCTCTTTACCACGGCTGTCAGTGAATCGTAGGTCGACCCATTTGACTTCGTGTTCTTTAATCAGATCAATCGTCTTGGACATTATGCATGCTCCGTCTGTTGTCCCGCTTTGCGGTCCATTTCTGTGTAAATAATTGCCGGATCGTTCAACATTATTGATACCCGATCTTGTTCACGTCTGGCAGCTTAGCAAAAGCTATCGCCAGATACCTACAAATTCGGCTGGTGTAGTTGAAGCAATAGCCTTGCCAATTCGGCCCTGCTGCGCCAGAACTGCGCAACCAGACGAATGACGGACTCTTTTGGCGCGGCTGCACCAGGCTTCAGCCGATTTTCGCCCTGTCTTGGTGCGTTAATTTGGTGCAAGCCAGCCCAAATTGCACCAACACAGTTCAAATTGGTTTTTTGCGAATAGAATCGATGGTTTGGCGAGCCTTATGATAATGGTCATATAAACATCACCACTATTGCTATATACTGCGCGCCACTTATTTTAACCCCAGACAGTGCATGCTGCAGGAATAAAGTTGTGATTGAGAAACTACGTAATGTCGCCATCATCGCCCACGTCGACCATGGCAAAACCACTCTGGTAGACCAGTTGTTGCGCCAGTCCGGCACCCTTGACCGTAAAGAGCTCGAAAACGAGCGGGTCATGGATTCCAATGATCAGGAAAAAGAGCGGGGCATTACCATTCTGGCCAAGAACACGGCGCTGAAATGGCACGACTACGACATCAACATCGTCGACACCCCCGGCCACGCTGACTTCGGTGGCGAAGTCGAGCGGGTCATGAGCATGGTGGATTGCGTACTGTTGGTGGTGGATTCCATCGACGGCCCCATGCCACAGACTCGCTTTGTTACCCAGAAGGCCTTCGCGGCCGGCTTGCGCCCGATTCTCGTGGTTAACAAGATTGACCGTCCCGGCGCCCGGCCGGACTGGGTTGTCGATCAGGTATTCGACCTGTTTGATAACCTGGGTGCCACCGATGAACAGCTGGACTTCCCCATTGTATTCGCAAGCGCCCTCAACGGTATTGCGGGCATGGACCACGAGAAACTGGACGACAACATGGACGCGGTATTCCAGTCCATCGTTGACCACGTTCCGGCGCCAAATGTGGACCCCGACGGCCCATTCCAGATGCAGATTTCCCAGCTGGATTACAGCAGCTTCCTCGGCGTTATCGGTATCGGCCGGATTGCTCGTGGCAAGGTGAAAACCAATTCGCCGGTAACCGCCATTGACACCGACGGCAAAAAGCGCAACGGCCGTATCCTGAAAATCATGGGTCATTCCGGCCTTCATCGCGTGGAAGTGGAGGAAGCCCAAGCCGGTGACATTGTTTGCGTCAGCGGCATGGACTCCCTGCACATCTCGGATACGCTTTGTGATCAGGCCAACGTTGAAGCCTTGCCGCCGCTGACCGTTGATGAGCCCACGGTATCCATGACCTTCCAGGTGAACGATTCACCCTTCGCCGGCAGGGAAGGCAAGTTCGTTACCAGCCGGAACATCAAGGAAAGGCTGGAAAAAGAGCTGCTGCATAACGTGGCACTTCGTGTGGAAGAAGGCGATTCAGCGGACAAGTTCAAAGTATCCGGTCGTGGTGAGCTGCACCTGTCCGTGCTGATCGAGAACATGCGCCGTGAAAATTTCGAGCTGGCCGTTGGCCGCCCTGAGGTGGTCATTCGCGAAGTCGACGGTGTGAAGCAGGAGCCCTACGAAAACGTCATCGTGGACATCGAAGAGCAACACCAGGGCCCGGTGATGGATCAGATGGGTCTGCGCCGCGGCGATATGACCAACATGGTTCCGGATGGAAAAGGCCGCATGCGCCTGGACTACACCATTCCGGCCCGTGGCCTGATCGGCTTCCGGAACACCTTCCTGACCATGACGTCCGGTAGCGGCATCCTGACCTCTACTTTCAGTCACTACGGCCCGATCAAGGTCGGAGACGTCACCAGCCGCCAGAACGGTGTTCTGGTGTCTATGGCCACCGGAACCGCGCTGACCTACTCGCTGGAAACCCTGCAAAGCCGGGGCAAGCTGTTCCTCGACCCGGGTCAGGAACTCTATGAAGGCCAGCTTTGCGGCATCCACAGCCGTGAAAACGATCTGGTGATTAACCCCACCAAGGGCAAGAAGCTCGACAACATGCGGGCGTCCGGCAAGGACGAAGTCATCGCTCTGGTGCCACCGATCAAGCACACGCTGGAACAGGCGCTGGAGTTTATTGACGACGACGAGCTGGTGGAAGTCACGCCCAAGTCGTTGCGCCTGCGTAAGAAGCTGCTGACCGAGAACGAGCGCAAGCGCGCGCATAAGAAATAATGTGCGGCTTTGATCGTTGATTACAGGTCGGATATAAAAAGAAGGGCGGGTCGGAATTCGATCTGCCCTTTTTTTATGCCAGTCAGCTAGACTTCGGGTACACCCTCTTTTTCGGATTGCCAGATGCTGACCCTGTATCCCGAACTCAAGCCGAACGCCCAACACAGAATTGCTGTTGATCCGCCCCATGAGCTTTACGTTGAAGAAAGCGGCAACCCCGATGGCATTCCCGTGCTGGTGGTTCACGGCGGTCCGGGCGGTGGTTGTGAAGACAGCTACAGGCGCTTTTTCGATGCAGAGCGCTATCGGATTATTCTGATGGACCAGCGCGGCGCCGGGCGGTCACAGCCATTGGCTGAACTGGAAGGCAATACCACTCAAGCGCTGGTTGCGGATATGGAAGTGGTGCGACATTTTCTGGGCATCGATCGCTGGATTCTGTTTGGTGGAAGTTGGGGCTCGACCCTCTCGCTGGTTTACGCCCAAACCCACCTCCAGTGCGTTTCCGGTCTTGTGCTCCGGGGAATCTTTCTCTGCCGCCCGCAGGACATTCAGTGGTTCTATCAGTCCGGTGCCAACCGGGTGTTTCCGGATTACTGGGAAGACTTTCTGGCTCAGATTCCTGAGGGTCAGCGCGGCGACCTGGTCAGCGCTTACTATCAAAAGCTGACCAGCACCAACGAGCTTGAGCAGATTCAGGCCGCAAAAGCCTGGTCCATCTGGGAAGGCCGCTGTGCGACGCTGCACCCCAATCCGCGTGTGGTAGAGCATTTCGGTCATCCTCATGTAGCCATCGCTCTGGCTCGAATCGAGTGTCATTACTTCATGAACCAGGCGTTTCTGGAGCCGGACCAGATTATTCGCAACGCGGAAAAGCTCAGGGACATCCCCGGCATTATCATTCATGGCCGCTACGACATGGTTTGCCCCCTGGATAATGCCGTGGCGCTCAGCAATGCGTGGCCCGAGGCGGAGCTTCGGATCATACGCGATGCCGGCCATTCGGCTTCTGAGCCCGCCATAGTGGATGCGTTAATGCGAGGCGTGGACGAAGTTGCAGAGCGCATCAAAGAGCTTGCGCAGCCGGACTGACGAGCTTAAACTCGCGCTCGTTTTATGCCCTCCCGGTTAGCCAGGGCGTTATTTTAAAAGGATGTTAATGAAAGGACTGATCCAGAGAGTCAGCAGCGCCAGCGTAAGTGTTGACGGTGCCAGGATAAGTCAGATCGAACAGGGACTGCTTCTGTTTCTCGGTATTGAAAAAATCGACAGCCTCGAAAGCGTTAATCGCCTTTGTCAGCGGGTTGTGAGTTACCGTGTCTTTTCTGATGAAGCCGGCCGTATGAACCTGAGTGTTGCGGATGCCGGGGGCTCGTTATTGGTCGTGCCCCAGTTCACTCTTGCCGCAGATACCCGTTCCGGTAATCGCCCGGGTTTTTCCGCGGCGGCAGCGCCGGAAGAGGCGCGTTCCCTTTACCTTCAGTTCATTAACCAGGCGCAGGCTATGCTGGGGGAGGCCCGTGTGGCGGCGGGGCAGTTTGGCACTGATATGCAGGTTGCGCTGGTTAATGACGGGCCTGTCACTTTTATGCTGGAAACGTCGAAGTGATACCATGGTCTGATGTATGCACTTTGATGATGCGCTATAGTGCTGACTGTTCTGTCACAGTGCGCGAACCGCATCAGTGCGCGGACCAAAAACTGACAATAACAACATAATGCTTCCCAATATGCTGTTTATAAACATGTTAATAAAACTTGGCCCTGGATTTGTATGAACGGCTGTAGCGCCGCTCTTGCAAGATCAGAAAATTATTAATGTCATAAAGCATTGCATTATTGCTCCGAAATGAGCGAAAAATACTGTAATGAAAATTTGCAATAACGGGTTTCCTGTATTAAAAAGAAGCATAATGCAGTTTGTGAACAACTAGCTGTATGTGTTTGACAGAAAAAGGCGCCTTGCGCTCGATGTTCAATCAGAAAATGACGAACACAAAAACGAAAAAGCCTGGCGAACGGCGTGTCATACAAGTGTCACGCATTTTGTACAGGATAGGATTCATCCAGCACGACTGGTGAAGTCTGAAGACCGGGAATATAACCCGGCGACAAAACCTGAGTTAAATCAAAAAGGAAGACGCAACATGAAAAAAACGCTCCTCGCATCCGCAATCGCCGCCGCAACCTTCTCCGGCTCTGTGACGGCCATGCAAACGGCTTCCGAACTGGCCGAAAGAATGGATTCCATGCCGCAGGTTTATGGCAACGTCCAGATCGCTTATACGTACGAAAATTCTGACGAGAATGGTGATGGCAACGAGCTTTTCGACAACGGCTCAACCATTGGCCTAAAACACGAGCACGAAATTGCTCCTGGTGTTACTGGCTTCGCGAAGCTTGAGCTGCAAGGCATCGAGTCTACTGAGAAGGGTAGTGGCAACGGCCTGACTGATCTAGACGAAGCTTACATCGGTGTTCGCGGTGACAGCTTTGGTCAGGTTTGGGTCGGTTCAGACGATTCTCGCTATGAAGCTCTGCTGGGCGACTATGGCAACACGATCTATGAAATTGCGACGCTGAACCCCTATAACAGCGCCACCAGTGTTGAAGACGATCAGATTCAGTACATCTCTCCTAGCTTTAGTGGTCTGACTCTGCACGCAGGTATTCAGATTAACGGCGAATCCGAGGAAGACAAATCTTACCCGTACCAGCTGGGTGCCAGCTACAGCATGGACGCCCTGACAGTTTCTGTTGTAATGGACTCCAACGACGGCGCGGTCGACGGCAGCAATGAAAACAGCTACGGACTGGCTGCTGAATACGCCCTGGGCGCTTTGGTACTGGACGCCTACTTCGATATGCGTGGAGGCGACACTAGCCAGGATGGTAATGAGCAAATGGGTTATATGGCCACCTACAACATGGGCGCCAACACCTTCCGTCTTTCCTACGAAATGCAGGATGCGGACATCGGTGATGCGTCTGCCGACGTAATCATGTTCCAGGCACTGCACAACGTGTCTGACAACATGTACGTCTATGTCGAAGGCGGTCAGAAAAACATCGACCCAACTAACGAAGAAATCAACCAGATCAACGTTGGTAGTGTTTACTACTTCTGATCACTGATAATATGTGGTGAAAAGAAGCTAGTTAGAGAAGCCGGCCTTAAGGGGCCGGCTTTTTTTATGGGAACTAGTGCGGTACTTTAATGACTGAGTAATGAGAGGTTTGACTCTGTGACGCACTCTTTCATGATTTTTATAATGTCTGCTTTAAGCTTTTTGATATCCAGTCAGGTGGTTGCTTCGGCCCCGCCACTGCAGGATTTTAATCAACTTTACAGCCAGCTTCTGGAAGATCACACTCAACAAACTCATCTTGATGGACTTCCTCTGACCTCGGTAGTTTTCGACTGGTTTGAGGAAGACTTTGATGCCCTGGGTGGCGTAGCGTCGTTCATCCGCAGCTACCGTCCGGATTTGCCTCAAGGCTGGGAAATAGTGGCGGACCTGAATTACAACTGGGGCATCAACAGTGAGTTAAACGCGAGACTGTTGCGGAAAATGCGGGATGATTTTTAATGGCATCAACCGGGCATATAGAGCTTGAGGTCAAGCTTAGCCTTGATCCCGAACGTTTGGCCCTGGCTGAGCAGATCTTCCGTGCGCGCCCGGATTGCGAGGCCGGCGGTCAGATTGAGCTGCGAAATATCTATTTCGACACACCGGACTTTATCCTGAACCGGCAACGCATGGCTCTGCGTGTCCGGCAAAAAGGCTCACGCTTTATCCAGACCCTGAAAACCCAGGGGGAGTTTATTGACGGTGGCCACCGCCGGATGGAGTGGGAATGGCCGCTGGCAACGGCGGAGCTGGATCTGTCCCTGCTGGCGGCAACTCCGCTCTCAGGTCAGGCGGACCTGAACCAACTGCAACCCGCGTTCGAAACCAACTTTGAGCGGCAGGTGCTGATGATCACCGAATCCGGTTCCGGGGGTGACGCACTTGCAGGGGGTGAAGCTCTTGTAGAGGTGGCGATCGATCAGGGCAGAATCCTGGGTGGTAGCCGTGCTAGCCCTTTGTGCGAAATCGAGTTTGAACTCAAGTCTGGCAACCCAGCAGTATTGCGGAAGCTGGCGGTGGAACTGGCCGCGGCGGTACCCGTTTTTCTGAATGCGATCAGCAAGGCTGAGCAGGGCTACTATCTTGCGGGCGTTACCTCAGCGGCGCCTGATATCGCAGGCATTTCGAGTGTGTACGGTTTTTTCCGTTGCCTGAGTGCGTGCTGGTTGCACAAGGAACCTTTCCCATTGGGCAATGCCGATCTTTCCCGGGTTCGGCAGGCGGCTGAAGCTGCAGGCGTATCGGCGGATTTCGACAAGCTTGTGCCCCAGCTTTCATCAGATCAGCCCGTCAACGCGCTGATTGCGGGCGGTTTGCTGGGACGGGTTCAGCTGGCCATTGCCGGCGCCGAGGGCTTTTAACTTCCCGGTGCTGCCGGCTTGTCATCAGCATGATCCTTAGCGGCCTGATCATCCTGCATGCCATGCCACTTCCGAACGAACGCCCGGTAGTTGGCCAGCGCTTTTTCGACCAGCTCGACGCCAGGAGTCTCGGAAGATTTCACCAGTACGATCAACCCCTTGCCTTCCACCTCTTTGTGGGTCGGAGGATGACAGACGACTTCCCCGTTTTCGTCGATAAACGCCAGCGCCGTGCCGATGTCATGCCGAATCAGGGCGCTGACGATGTCAGCCCAGGTCAGGTCATCCAGCGCAATTTCATAGCGGTGAGGGTGGTCGTTCTGATAGTTGAAAAGATCTTCCAGAACTTTTTCAGATCCCGGTGCAACCACAGAGCGAACCATGATCTCCGGATAGGTTCTCACCGGGCGAATGGTGGTCAGCACCCCCAATGATTTGAATCGCTCGCGGTTCTCATCCCGCACACACTCGGCGGTGACATGTTGGCCGAGATTGGATTCACTGAGGCGGTGCGCAATATCAAAGGTAAGGCTGTCTGAGGACGGGTCCGACGCGTCAGCGGCAAGAATAATGATGTGCCTTGCGCTGCCAGCATGAACCGCTTTCAGCGCCAGCGGGTCGCTACCCGAGCCATGGAAATGGACGAGTCCTTTGTCCGCCAATTCAGTCGGCAGTCCAGTGGGAAACTCCCGGGTGAGAATCATGATCGGAATGACTTCGTATCCCGGTACCGCCCTGATTTGGGAGGCAAAACGGGCGAAGTATTGTTCACCGCCCGCTTGAGGCGTATTGATGATGACGATGTGATCTTGCATTTTGTACACCCAGCGTCCGGTTAAGATGCGTTCCCGGCGGTAAAACCGGTATTCGATAAAGTCGCTCACGATGAGCGTCAGCACGCTGATCGCAGAGATGAACATCAGCACCACCGTGCTGATGCGGCCCAGCGCGGTCTCAGGCGCATAGTCGCCGTAGCCGACGGTCACCAGGGTGGTCATGGTCATCCAGGACGACTCAAACAGGGTAAGATCCTCAAGCACCCAGATCAGCAGGGTCTGAGTGATGAGCAGGCCGCCAAGAATGGCAAACAGTCGCTTGACCCGTGACCTTATGATGCCTGACATCGGCAGGTGGGAAAGCTGATGTTCCGCGTTCAGCGGGAGATTCCTCAGCATAGATGTCCTTACGGCAGTTCAGTCGGCGAATAGTTCGTTATACAGTACCGGAAATATAACAAAGACACAGGGGTTTGCATTATGTCGCAGCCATGGCGCGGGTTACCCAAACCGCTGGCGGACGAGGTTGGCGGTATCTGGTCATCGGTATTTCCCGGGGGCATGCCGGATTTTCTGTCAGAGTCTGGCGGGGTCTCTGAAGCTGACGCGGCGCAGGCCATTGCCCGCAGTATTTTTCTGCGTCGTACGCTTGAGGCCCATCCGCAGTGTGTGGAGGCTTTATGCCGTTCTTTGCCTCTGACCGAACGCACCCGGGAACACTATCTGCGGCGGCGCTGGGCGGAGTTTCTGGGGAAGGTCAGCAATGAACAGGAACTTCAGGCGGCCCTGCGTCAGTTTCGCAGGGAAATCCAGTTCCGGGTGATCTGGCGGGATCTGATGCGCTGGTCTGATCTCACGGAAACCATGGCGGCGACCAGCGATTTTGCGGATGTGTGCCTTCAGGGTGCCCTGGACTGGCTGTACGACGATTGCTGCGGCCAGTACGGCACGCCCTGGGGCGTTAACCCCGTCACTGGCGAAGAGTGCCCGCAACCGCTTATTGTACTGGGCATGGGCAAGCTGGGTGGCCATGAGTTAAACGTCTCCTCGGACATTGACCTGATCTTCGCCTATCCGGGAAAAGGCGAGACCCGGGGCGCGCGTCGAACCATTGATAACCAGCAGTTTTTCACTCGCCTGGGCCAGCGGCTGATTCAGGCCCTGGATCAGATCACAGCCGACGGTTTTGTGTTCCGGGTGGATATGCGCCTGCGCCCCTATGGTCAGAGCGGCGCCCTGGCGCTGAGTTTTGCCGCCCTCGAGACTTACTATCAGGACCAGGGGCGGGACTGGGAACGCTACGCCATGGTGAAGGCCCGGGTTGTAGCCGGCGACCCGTCTTCCGGACGGGTGTTGATGGACAGTCTCCGGCCCTTTGTTTATCGCAAGTACATTGATTTCAGCGCCTTCGAATCCCTGCGCAGCATGAAGTCCATGATCAGCCGGGAGGTGCGCCGCAAAGGACTGGAAAACAACATCAAGCTGGGCAGTGGCGGTATCCGGGAAATTGAATTTGTGGTGCAGGCGTTCCAGCTTATCCGGGGCGGTCGGGACCGGGAGCTGCAACAGCGGGAACTGCTGACCATATTGCGGGAGCTTGAGGCGCTGGAATTGTTGCCATCGGTGGTTGTGAACGAGCTTGCCGGAGCCTACACCTTCCTGCGAAACCTGGAACACGCGCTGCAGGGCCTGGAAGACAAGCAGACCCAGGTGTTGCCGGACAATGACCTCGATCGCGCCCGGGTTGCGCTGATTATGGGTTGTGAAAACTGGTCGGCTTGCCAGGAAGCGCTCGACGCCCACCGGAAGCGGGTGGCCACCCACTTTGCCGATATCATTGCTACGGAAGACGAGGATGGTGACCGGATGGATCTTGCCGAAGAATGGCAGGAGTTATGGATGGGTGAAATGGACGATTCAGCCGCAGCCGAATGGCTGGCCCGTTACCGGTTCGAATCCGCGGAGAGCAGTTATGAGGCGCTGAGTACGCTGCGCAACTTGCGAACCGTACAGTCGCTCCAGACCCAGGGGCGCCAGCGGCTGAACCGGTTTATGCCGGTGTTGCTGGAGGCGCTCAGCCACGTAGACGCGCCGTCACAGACGCTTACCCGCGTTCTGCAACTGGTCGAGTCCATTCTGCGACGCACGGCCTATATGGTACTGCTGCTGGAAAACCCCGGCGCCCGCGCCCAGCTGGTAAAACTCTGCAGCGAAAGCCCCTGGATTGCCAGCCAGCTTGCCGAGACCCCGATGTTGCTGGACGAGCTGCTCAACGCTGAGAGCCTCTACAGTCCGCCGGCAAAGGAAGAGTTGCGGGACGACCTTCGCCAACAGATGTTGCGGATACCTTTCGAAGATCTTGAAGAGCAGATGGAGAATCTGCGGCATTTCAAGAAGGCCCACATTCTGCGGGTGGCGGCGTCTGAAATCCGCGGCACCCTGCCGTTGATGAAGGTCAGTGATTACCTGACCTGGATTGCCGAGGTCGTGCTGGATTACGTAGTGGATGTGGCGTTTGCCAACCTTGTCAGCCGCCATGGTTACCCGGGGCGCTCAAACACTTCCGCAAAAGAGACAGACTTTGCCGTTGTCGGCTACGGCAAACTCGGTGGCATCGAACTGGGGTACACCTCCGATCTGGATCTGGTGTTTATCCACGGTGGCGATCCGGAACAGTCCACTGACGGTGCAAAATCCATCGACAACGCGGTGTTTTTTACCCGTCTGGGCCAGCGAATTGTCCATATTCTGAACACCCAGACGCCGGCGGGCCAGCTTTATGAAGTGGACATGCGTCTGCGGCCATCGGGTAACTCCGGTTTGCTGGTCAGCACGCTGACGGCCTTCGAAAAATACCAGTGCAACGATGCCTGGACCTGGGAACATCAGGCGCTGGCCCGGGCCCGGGGCGTTGCTGGTTGCCGGGATACTCTGGCAGGGTTTGAATCGATCCGGAATTCGATTCTGTGCCAGGCCAGAGACCGCCAGGCCCTGCGGGACGAAGTGATTGCCATGCGGGAGAGAATGCGCGCAGCCCTTGGCAGTCAGGTGGCACCGGGAAAAGTGCCGGAAGCCTTTCACGTCAAGCATGACAACGGCGGGATTATTGATATCGAGTTTATGGTTCAGTATCTGGTGCTGGCGTATTCGTCGGAGTTTCCGGGCCTGACCCAGTACTCGGACAACATCCGTCAGATGGAAGAGTTGGGCCACGCCGGTGTACTGCCGGTCGCTGACGTTCAGGAACTCAGAGAGTGCTATATCACCCTGCGTTCAACCATTCATCGTCGGGCATTACAGAATCTGAACAGTCAGGTGGCGGAGGATGCGTTCCGGGAAGAGCGGGCCTATATCCAGACGATGTGGGACCGCATCATGCTGGACAAGCCCGGCCCGTCGTAGGCCCTGGCCGCTGTTCGTAACGCTTCGTACCGATGGGTTTTCCTGCTATACTGCCGGTTTTCCGTTAAGCGCGCTTAGGAGCAAGTACAATGTCGATGGCTGATCGTGATGGCCTGATCTGGATGGACGG
>Ga0307947_1003215_pt1 | contig 13195 bp, 17 predicted proteins | sample OrgLakmetagen232_FD_201840 | JGI IMG/M metagenome (GOLD analysis project Ga0307947, IMG submission 201840) | Saline water microbial communities from Organic Lake, Antarctica - #232 | ecosystem: Environmental > Aquatic > Non-marine Saline and Alkaline > Saline | place: Antarctica: Organic Lake...
ACACACACACACACACACACACACACACACACACACACACACACACACACACACACTCACTCACTCACACACACACACACACACACACACACACACACATACACACACACACACATGCACATGCACACACACATACACACACATGCACACACACACACACACAAACGCACTCACACACAATCTCAAACAAACGCACGCTTCCTCGTAATATGCACAGGACATCTGGTAGCTGATAGCATGGTCAATGACCCTGAACGTTAAGTATGAAAATAAATAGATGGGCCACATTTGCTGCAGGATGTGGAATCATGGTAAGCAAATTCACACACATTCAAACACACGCACGCGTGCGCACCCCCCCCCCCCCACACACACACACACATGCACACGCACACACCCATGTGCACATACACACAAACATTTTATAAAAAAGCATGTGTTGTACAGACACGTGTGTTCATTCACGATGCACATGCGTTAAGCAGCTTGCACAGTCAATGACGCAGGAGAACACAAGCATGTACGTAGGTAGCAGGTGTATACAAGTAATGCAGACAAGCATGCTGCAAGCACGTACCTTCTATCTGAGGCTTATATGGTCACAAACTCACGTAACCTTTTGAAGCATGCTTACGCACATGCACTTTACGCCACTAGCGTATATTAATATGTTTTTTTCCAGGGAAGCAGCGGTCTGTCATATGCTTTCAGCATCATCAGTCCTGGAATTCAAGATGCGTTTGCCTTAACTGACCAACAGACTGCGGTCTTGGCAAGTGTAGTTAATGGGGGCGCCTATTTTGCGATTCTTGCCGGACTTCTGTATAACACATTGGCATCAAGGTACGAAGGGAAAAAATAAAGCCGCCTTCTTGTACAAACTCCTACTAAACGTGTCAAACATTATCCACTTGTATGAGTGGGAATAGCTCTGATCAACCATACATTTGTCGTCTCTGCAAGCAACACCTGTAAACCAGGAGGCAAAGGGTGATAACTTTGATGCTCCTTTCTCTCAGCCAGAGAGCAGAAGAGAAATTTTATCTGCAAGCAGAACCGGCACAAACGATGCGCTGTGTGCTGTGTTGCATCCAGCTCTCATGGTTGTGTTCATGCTTTATATCTAGGGTTGACCAGAATCATTTGCCGTACAGATATGTATACGGCGCACACGGCGCACACGGCGTACCGCATATATATACAGGCTTTATAGTTTGTTCACAACAAATTTTCGGTTTTTCTACTGTTTACGATTTTACATGGTATCGGTATGTACATAAATATATGTTTATACGCCGTATATATACGTGCAGAAATCCCATATACCGTCCTGGCCACCCTATTTATATTGCATCTGACTGCCCCTGTTTTTTGCAGGCACAACCTGGGACCCAGGTAGGAACTTAACAGGCAACAAGAGCTGGCCACGTGGTGCTGACAGAATTCTGTGGGCCCTTCTTGAACTTCAAGACACTTGCACTGTAGTTAATGTCAAGGGGTCATTGTAACCGCCCATCCTCGCGATTGTCGAAATTGCAATGGTTTTGGTCTACTTTGAAGAAGTGCATGTCTGGCTTTCACGCACTTTGCTACTTACAGAGTTTGCATGTACACCCATTTTCACATTCTTGAAACAGGGTAGTGATTTGGGTGGGCTGTGTGCTATTTTTTGTTGGCTGGGGGGGGATTTGGGCACAAGCTAGCAAAAAACTGGAATCCTCTTACAGCTTGCTCCTACTGTGTGGCTTCTTAGCAGGTGAGAAGGCCTGGGGATGCACAGGTTGTTGTAATGGCTACTAGTGTACATTGGACCTTACACACACACACACTATGTTTAGGGTTGGCCAGCTCCCTATATATACGGTGTGTATACGTTGCTCTTGGCAGGGAATTCACCAAATGCGCGGTCATATATGGTTTATAGATACGTTTCAGGCCAACCTTAACTTTGTGACTTTGCGCTGTCAAAACATCATTTACAACTCAAAAGTTTGAGTAAAAATTTATGTAGTACAAGGCTTTTGAATCTTTGTCACAACAGAAGCCATCGCACGTCAAAGAAGTGACAAAGCATTGTGGCCTTGCAACTGGTAGTTATTCCCAGCAGTTAACTTTAGTCAATGGTATCTGTGCTACATCTCGGGGGCGTAGATGTGTGAAACTTTGTTAGTGCTCCTTGGATACGGGCAAAACACTTTTCTAATAGGCACACAATCTTTTGTTGGTAGCCTCTGTGGTTTCCTCTGTTAGCAATTATTGAGTGCATGCAACATTCCCAAGCTCAAGGCGACTAAACCCTACCACCGCTATCACCCCTGTGGCCTGCAACAGGCAACGCAGGGACATTCTGGGACGTATCGGTGTTAACGACCAACATGAGGAACTTTTCTTCAGATCGAGGAAGCGTCCTGGGTATCTGCAAGGTGTGGCTTCTCTCAGTCTGATATAGGGAGGAAGCCCTGCCTGCGTACTGCGTGCCTTTTGTGGCTTCTCTCAGTCTGATGTAGGGAGGAAGCCCTGCCTGCGTACTGCGTGCCTTTGTCTCTTTTCCTTTTTCCTTCTGCAAAGCTGGGTGGATGGCTGAGCAATGTAATAAGTAGCCCAACCTAAAATTTACACGCCCCTTGACCAGCCTTGTACTTAAATGGTCGAGTAAGAAAGGAAGGACCCCTTGAAGATATGAGGACACAGGGCGCTCCGGCGGTGTTTGATTGCTGTCGATGACGATGTCAGTTGAGCTTTAAGTACCGTTGCCGCCCCCCAAGCAACTGAAAGCACCACCCTTTTCACATGACCTCGTGTGCAGGCTTTCTTGGGGATGAGCACCAGCATTTATGCCTCAGTATACTGGGCGCTGTTCCTGGGCGACCCTCCGTCCACCTCCTCTGCCCCCTTAGCGTCTGTCTCGATGGTTGTGAGTGCTAGTGACATGAGCAGCAGCACTCGTACAAGGGGTAATGAGAGGCTCAGATGAAATAAGCTATCTTTTGCAAAGGAGGTCACAGTGCCGCTGTCCAATGTTGCTGCGTGTGAGCTTCTAGGAGAGCTGAACTTTGGTACAACTCGACTTCTTGAGAGTATACACCTTGCTTGCACGCTTGCAGGGTACCACAGCAGCAGCTGCCCCCGCCAGTGGCATTGGCAGCAGCAGCAATGGCCTCACAGACGCAGCGATCAAGTTTGTGGGCTTTCTAGCGTTGGTCCCTACAGGGCTCAACCTTATCTTTTCCAACTTCATGAACCACGTGAGAGCACTGCACGTAAAATGTAATGCTGGAGGTGTTATAGTCAAAATGCAGATGCGGATTTTTATGGTGTATCGTTTGCTCCTCACACAATTCTGCTAAACTCATTTTATGTTACCTCATTACCCTGATACCCTGATTCCCTGATACCCTGATTGATGCACCATTTCAGAAACACCTCACCTTTTGATACATAACTCTGTACTTCTGACACACGCGCACACACACGCACAAAAACACACTCCATTTTATGCAAACCTCCAGGTCCCTGTTGATTACCATGGCTATGAGGACGTGCCCAGAATAACGAGCCATGCGCACAGCGAGACGTCCCCTCGCCACTCCGTCCTGTGGTGGTGCCTCTCTCCTGTGCGCGTGCAAAAGTCAACGCGATTCATGGGTGGGTCTCCCTTGTCTGACCTGTGCCAGCTGGCTGAGTAAGTGAGTGAGGGGCCTGTGTGTGTTTGATGTTTACATACAGTCGGTTCTATTCCGGCTCAACTCCATCGAATGTGGAGGGGGGACTAATTACACTTGTCCAACACACAAGCAAAAAAATGACGCACACGCAGTTGATCTCATAAGCAAGGGGGTATTTTTGATTTTTATTTTATTTGGCTAATAATGCCGTTTAAACTCAGTGCTGATTGCATGCTTAGTGTACGTCGGTAGCAATTTTGCTAAAAATTATTGAGAGTTCGATTGGAGGGTGAATTCTTTGCTTTGCAGCTGTTGCGCAAATCAAACTGCAAAGCGATAAAGCCCCATAGCTTGTTTTGCAATTTTTTGTTGCTCGTTCATAACCTCTCACACGTTCTCACTTTCATGTGACAGTACAGGGAAATTTTGCTCACGCATACAGCACACATATGTACACAATTCCAGGAATGTATTGCCTTGTGGGAGCCTTGGTCGTTTTCCAAGCTGGGGTTGCGCTGCACAAGGGCACCCACCATGAAGGGCATGAGCTGCAATTGGTGTGTGGATCAAGGCCAGGAATCTCTAGAGGCATGGAGACACTGTGCATGCTTTGTCCATTGCTGTGTATGTGTGTGATTAGGAGCTGTATATCGTGCTTTGTCTATTGTTGTGTATGTGTGTGTATGTGTGTGTGTTTAGGAACCGTATATCGTGTATCATCCTTTTTGTTTCTCTTGAGCTCATAGGGTATATGAGCTGGGATACAAGATGCAAAGGCATTGACCATCTCATCTTTCGCATACTGTCCATACCCGCACTCACCACCCCCCTGGAAAAAATATGTTTGCTAAAAAGCACAACCACCCTGCGTAAAAGTATTCAATTCAAAGCAACCGCCCCCCTGCAGATCTCTCGGGCCTCTATTTATAGTTAATCAGAGCAAGGGAATTGAATCTCTGCACCCAGCCAAACGCATGTTGTTGCGGGCTGGACCCCGCCGTTTCACACCCTGGAAAACACCAAAGATGTGTTGTTAAACTGATTGTCTCCACGGGTGGCACACCCTAAACTGCGCCATTTAGCTATTTGGCTATTCAATGTGCCCCATTGCCTTTCTGAAGCTGTACAAATAACATGCCATTGTAAACATTTTTGGGCCTTGTAGCATGGTTTTTAACATATGGGACGGGGGTCATGTGGCTCTAAGCCTGATTTGCACCCATTTTGCCGTAATTTGGCAGAGGGAAAAGGCCTGCGCTCCAGCATAAAAGCTGCTTTTACATTATGCTGTAATGCTGTCGCGTCAAAATTGGCGCTGTGGGTTTAAATAATGTATGCTGTGTGGGGGGTGGGTACCTGACAGTGTGTGAATCTCGGTTCAAATATTCCATGGTATTCTGCGTTGAATGTGGAAGCCATGTACAAGCTTCACGCAAAGCCAGAGCTGGTTCCAAATGAGGGCACCTGTGAGGAACAGGGTCATTTCAAAGATGTCACACAGCTGTTTTTTAAGATTTTTAACCTTTGTGGAAGCACAGTAACAGATCCTCCTATTATTGGCATAAAATGTGGAAGTTATTGCAAAATAATCAGGTGTTGCTGCTTGTGCTTCTTGCTGGTCACAGGCATGAAATAAATATCCCAAGCTTTCCACGCAACTTTTTGTCCAAGACGGTCGCTACAGGGAGAGATACGATCATGCAAAGCGTTTCCCACCGAACAGTCCATTTTTGGGTGGGCCAGCCGTGGAGACGACCATTTCTTATTCATTGTTTTACAGTAACCGCCCCTTCAAAAAGTAATGTGTGTTCCACGACCGTTTCAAGCAGTTTGATCACCCCCCCTCCCCAAAACGTTTATTAGGGGTGGTGCAGCTGGGTGGTGATACTTCTTTTACGGTACCAATACTACACAGGGGTCACCTTTTCCCTCATCCTTTTTCACCCCTTTTGTTCACACTATCTTAATCACCATCTAACCAAAAGCTCATCACTGCACTCTCACACATGCATAAAATCACACACATATACGCACACATATCACACGTACAAAATATTAACTCAGATCCAAATGGTGGTGCTACTCGGGATGCTTTCACTGCTGCTGTTGTTGCCGCTCAGCACGGGTCCGCTAGCAGTCGCCTCATTGCGCAAGGCCATGCGTCACCATGCACACGCAGGTGATGTGTTGTGTATGAACTACAATGTTTGTGCAAGCTGTGTCAGCGTGACCAGTTAGCCCCTTTGTGCTCACTTCAGCACACTTTTAATGGTTTGGCACATACAGATTTTTGATTGTGCATAGGGAACATGCATGTGCAAATGGGTGTGGCCAACGCTTATGATCTGAAAGTTTGTTGGGCGTACGACCTGTTCCGTGACAGCGCGCGCGCAAGAGCACATGCTCAGACCTGACCTGGATTCTACCCCCTGTCTTGATCTTCTCTGCAAGTGTAAACAAATGGCAATCGAGACATAACTCACACAGAACTCACACGTGCATACACACACATACACAAACACAAACGCAAACCCACATGAAATGCAGGTCGTGGACACCCTCACCAGGTTTTGGGGGCACCCCTGCTCCCTGAGCACGCACTCGCACTTCATGATCACGCATCACCTCAAGAGGGGAGCAGCACCAGTGACTTACACGGCCTTGTAGCGCGTAGCCGAATGGATGCGGCGTCAGGAGGGGGTGTTGTGCGAAGTCGCTTTGATGGAGCAGGGGGAGGAGGGGAGGATGAGCAACAAGAGGGTGGGGGGGAGGAATGTGACACAAGAGGATTCATGGCTAAAGAGGAAGCATTGCCAGTTGCAGATGTGCCGCTGGGTGAGCGCTTCATTGTCCTCTTGCTCTGTTTGATCATATGGCAGCTAGTTCTTAGCATTGACTCGTGACCTCGACCTTTCTTGTCTCTTTCAATGTGTGCAAAGGAAAAAGACACACTCATTGCAAATGAGGAAGTCTGCATACTTTCCTGCAACATGATCGTTTGCAAATGCTTTGTAAACTAACAACGCTCTCACGCATTGCATATGTAGGTCAAGCCTTAGTGCAGCCCGGGTTTGCTATTCTGTTCTTCCAGGTGCGCAGGAATCTGTTGTATTTGTCATGATGCCCAGCAATTGAGACAGCAAACGTGCACGGCTTGGGTTGTAGGCAGCCTCCCTGAAAGTTCCGCTTAATCAAGCGTATATCACAAGTAGCTTCCTTATAATTCTTCTGCATGTAAAAAGATATTAATGAGTGCGTGCATAAGGCGCGTGTTATTTTACTTGCCAAGATATGGGAAGAACACAAGTAGATGTCCGTGCACTGACAGGTCAGTGTGCATTAAGGAAAATCTAGACTAGCACTTATTTCTAACCGGAGCCCCACCAAAGTCTGGGATCTGCACTCATCCTGCCCTCACTGTCTTCCTTTCAACACCCACTCACTTGCAAAATTTTCACAGTTTTTGTCGGGTTGCGCCTCCGGTTTGACACTCCTGAACAACATCGCTCCTCTTGCTACATCTTTGGGAGGCAAGCCCGGAGGACATGTCGTGTTTGTTTCGCTCTTTTCCATTGCCAATGCCTGCGGTGAGCAAAGCTTTTCTTTCGTGTCTTGCCCTTTTCGATTTGACCGCAACGATCCTCCCTACTTGCAGTTCATCAATTTGTGTCAGTATGGTAGTGCAGTTTTATGATTGTAGCTCCTCCTAGGCCAAGTATATCTTTTTACAGATGATGCACAATTACATGCAAACACATGCGTACATTATACACAACCAGGCCGACTCCTGTTTGGGCACGTGTCAGAGCACTACCTTTCTTTGCTTGGGGTTCCAAGAACACTCTGGCTGTGTCTTGCTTCGGTGTTGTGTGTTTCTGCCACAGCCACTTTGGCCTTGGGGGTCCCTCTGAGCACGCTCTACTTCATTTCTCTGTTAATGGGTGAGCAAAATGCGTACGTGTTTGGCAACGTTTGCACATTATTGTTGCTGTTTCCCCTGTCTGGCATGTTGGCAAGGAGATGTGTGGTACTTAATTTGATATCAGCCTATTCAGCCCCAAATTCCCTTCCTGTCATGGAAACTGGTTTGAAACCGAACTTCTTAACTAAGTTGCAGAAATATGATTCTTTCACATGCACAATCACCTCAGGCTTTGCGTTTGGAGGACATTGGAGTGTCATTCCTGCCATTGCTTCAGATCTGTTTGGATTGAACTCCTTTGCCGCTCTGTAAGTGTTGGGAGCCTGCGATTTGTCTTGTTCGTGACTTCTTCAACAAGCTGGACTGCTTCAAAAGGTGTTTAAATTGTATGCAGTTTACCTTAATTAATGCGAGGAGTGGTTCCAACCTGCATGCGTAATTAATTTTACTTTTTCTATTCTTTTTCACTTCTTCAAGTTGCTGGCTGCGCCTTCCAGTGGGCAGCTCTGGCCTTTGTGTCTAGCCTCGTACTCCCGTCCTTACATTTGGGTGCTTGCCCATCCGAATTGCACGTCCAATCCTTCATCCTTCATTAGTGGAAAATGCTCACAGAACATCACTAGGCACACTACGTTTCACGCCTAATCACTCAATCAAGGCGTATGTCCAGTGCATACAACAAGCAAGGGCACCTTGGTCGTATGCCCTGTGTACAAAGTCGAATTGCTTAACACCAATTCGGTTCATGTATGGAATGTAGAGTCGCGAACAGAAGAGTACAGGCTTGTCTTCTGGTGCCAAGCATCTCTTGTGCATCCGTTGACTGCCACAAAAACGCTTCTGATCAAGTGCATGAACATCGCTTGCTGGCTACACACACAGGTATGCAGTGCTGCAGCTTGCCTCCGCTGCTGCCTCCTTCCTCTTTGCAAGCTGGTTGGCCGGGCATTATGCAGCTGCTGCCGCAGGAGGTGGGGATCTTGCAAAATTTATTGTTCCTGTAATTCCTTTGAAGAAGCTCCCAGGAGGAGCAGGCTCACGAGTACTTGCCGGGATGTCTGGGAGTGCAGCTTCACTTTTGGCAGGGACAGGACAGGCGGTGTGTACGGGTTTCCGATGCTATGCGCCAACTTTTCGTGTGCTCGTGGTCTTAAATTTGTGCTCTTTATGTGGTGTGCTGTGGTTATATACAAGTAGCAAGGTCCAGTATGAAGCAATCGTAGCAGGAAGGCATAAGGATCGGTCACAGCAGCAGGAACGATACCAAGAAAGAAGCTCGCTACCTTGCACTGCTCATCACCATTGACAGGGTTGCTTGTGGTGAAAGCTACAGACCTATAGATGTTTGTCTAATCGTAATGTGATGCAACCTGCTGGCCTGGCTGGAGGTAAAAAGAGAGCTGCTAATGGAAAAAAAGAAAACATTCCGCTGGTAATGATGACACAGCCAGCATGATTAAGGGAGGGGGTTACGTAGGCGCCCGCACCAGGCAACCCCCCACCACGCAAACACACGAAAAAAAGTTGTGTGGGTCAGGAGGGTTGTGTGCCGTGGCACCCAGACCACACCTTGACTGTTGTTGTTTAAGTTGTATTGCAGTGCATATCTTGTTTTTATGAGTGTAGAAGCATGTTTGATGGAGTGTTTATTCAGTTTGTGTGTCTGGTTTTCAATCTTATGGTGATCCAGATTGAGGCCTGCCAGAGGTTGGTCTGTAGAGTCTTTGTAGATAGTCTTCATTACTTCAACAAAAATCACGTGAAGCTTGGCTTCCCGATATCCCTGTCTATGTAGGTTGGTGCTAAGCACGCTGTGCTGTGCTTTTGCTTTCTGTAAACTCAATCAGGTGAACCTCCCACACTGGTTTGGATTCAGTTTCTTGTCTATAGCAAGCTGCGAAAAATCCGAGTTGTAGATGGTTAGTTTAGCTTAGTTTGGATTACAAAGGCCTCCAGCCTGGCATGGCTGCTCAACCTATAGGTCCCAACAAATAAATCAATCAAAGAGATCGACAGCTGCACTAACGAATTTGTAAACCTTTGAGTTATGTTGAAAAACAAAACCTTTGATATCACCTTCAGAAATATTATCAAATAACTGGTTGAACTGGTGCCGTAAATGTTCGGTGCCCATACATGAAAAATAGCGTGTTTCTCATCTTGAATATAATCCCCGTTTTCACACAAATTGCACTCCTGTCCGGACTCCTGCCATATAAACCAATTTCACAACCCATATCCTCGAATCCTGAACCGAGCTACGTTCCTCACGACATTTTTGCTCAGAGCCATCTTCAAATACCTGGCAAGACAAATGGTGCACATGCATCAGAAACCGGTCTCTCAGGCAGAGCAAACCAGTTGTGATAAGCCACAGACTTTTTTAAACTGGAGCAAGGATCTTGACCATGTGCCTCTCTCCAAATTGCCTGATGCCTGAATCTCAAGTCTATGCGCAAATTAGAAATATTCAGCTTCCTGCATTGAAATAAGTCACTTCTGTATACAGTGCCATTCTGCAAATCACCAAAAGCATCCTTCATCTGTCTAGTCCAACAATTAGAAGCACAAGAATTTTCAAGGGAAGTATCTGCTGTCATGACATCGCGTAAAGTATTGCTGTTTGAATTAACCATCCTATTCCAAAATTTAACAGCTGACCTGAACCAGGAAAATTGCAAGGGTTCCTGCGCACATTCTCAAAGCACACACCAGTTTGCAGAAGTAGATTTAATTCCCAAAATTCTCTTTAAAAACGCCATGTGTGCGACCTGCAGAGGATTGCTGAAACCATTGTCATGCTTCAGAAATTGCGTAGACCAAATCTGACTGGCATACATGCCAGCTGACAACGCATATGTCTTGACAAGCCACAACATCACATGAGGCCTGTCAGAAATCCTCTTTTCAATACCAAACTCTTTCAGAGGGTCTTGTAGGTGGTTACCCGAGAAGAGCATACAGTACAAGGTAAAAATACGATAGCGTTGGGACGAAGAGAGGCTTCCAAAGCATGTGCTGTTAGGTGCAGCAACCATGCACAACATCACTAGCGCCTGATGATGAGCCCTATGGCATCAAACTCCGGAACAAAGTCAATTTTGACATCCAGCCCACCAACCCTCAAGCAGACATTGTAGCCACTGGGCGCTGCTAGTACTGGATCACTGACGTTGATCTCATGAAGCACCAAGGAAGCGATACCGAATCTCCCTCAGACGACCCTGTACTCCCAGAAGTGTACACTGCCACAGTAGCCTGCATCTACAACGTAGACGGAAATGCAAAGGCATGCTCACCCCTGAGCACCTTAACATTCTACGAAGGGGTTTTGAAAAGGCAAAATACAGCGGTTTACATGACAACATCCACCCACCCCCACCCCCCATGAAGTTTGCATCAGAACTCGTAGGCCTCATAACACGCAAAGATATTGCTACCTCCAAACATACAAGCCACAATATGTACTCATTTCACGGATCTTCCCCCCCACATAATCACCACCTAACAAAATTGGGCCCCGGTCTATAAAGAAAGAATCGTATTCCCCCCTTGACCATGCCCCCATACTCTCTCAATGCTTGAGTGAACACCCAAGAGATAAGGTCTTTGTTTGGAGCAAATGTGCAAACGAGCAAACTACAAAACCTTCTGCTCCAAGTTCTCTGGTTTTTTTATTTGCCATCCCATTTACCATGAAAACACCATGTATCTAGCAACAAGGCATGCAATCTACTCTGCTGCCCTTAGCACAGAGGCAACGGCTACCTTCATGTTTCTTCCCTCATGGAATAAAAGGATGACCACAAGTCGTCCCTACACGCACATCGCCCTACCGCAGATTCCCGCACATATGTAAATTATTGGGCTCCATTCTATCAGACCAACTCCAACAAGCACTGGCATAAGTATTTTCTTCTGGAACAATATACAGACGCCCCTTCCCAAACACACTTGGGAAGTGCATATCATTGCCATATGGAATACTGAAGGCAGGAACTGCCTCAATGCTTGCAACAAAACTGGCTAAAATAGCTTGCCAAAGACATTCCTGAGGAAAAATGGGAAATCAATTGCATCCCATAACGATCCCTACCCCTCTGCACTTAGCACTGAAGAGACTCCTGGCCTTAATAAAATAAGGAAAATAACCAACGACCACCTTCATCGAACCCCACAAGGCCCCCAAGATAAAGCAAGTACCTTGGCCCAATTCCAGTGCTCTAGCGAAGCGGCCCAACAGAGCTCCAGCCCAAACCTGATCCGTAAAGTACAAGATTGGCGGGACTGGACCTACACTGATGGCAGTTTTAAGAAACACGAAGAAGGGCAAGACACAGGATCAGGTGTATACCACCCTTGCTTCAACGTATCCCATTACGTGAACCCTAGTAAGAGGCGTAGGTATAACCAATGCCATCTCACGTGCAGAGCTAGCAGCCATAGCAGCCGAAATCATCCACGGCTACTCCCATAAAGCCACAGATAGCCTAACCTCAATGCACCAAACTAAAAAGCAGCTCTCACACCCAAACCTCCACCGTCACCACATCCAGGGAGATGTCCTCCAATCCATTGCCAAAGCAATCCACCAGTCACCATCGCCCATTCATTTCCACAAATTCAAATCCCACAGAGGTATTGAAGGCAAGGAATATGCTGACGCTCTTGCTAGAAAATCAATCACAGCCTACTCTGACGTTGCAGATACCTCCATCAAAACAGCTGGCCCTGAGGGAAATCCCTTCTACTACATCTACTGGCTTGCAAAAGAATATGAGAAACACGAAATCATACAAATTCAACAGTCCAGTAACCCACCTCAAGGCTCTGTTACCTATCCAATTATTACCATGACGCCTCTTGCATATCCTTGCAAGCACACATGCACCCCCGTCACAAACTAGGAAATGCCAATACCGTAGCAGACTACCATAAATATAATCAAACCCTTATCAAAATGGGCATTGCCAATGGAGCCGCTAGCAACGCTTACCTAACAGCGTCCTATGTCCCTGTCAAAATCAAGCGCATCATTATGAAGTCCAGAACAGGAACCCTGTACAACCAAAAGTATACGGTAATGTTTAAGCACTCAATAAGCCTAACTCGCCCCCCCCTCTGCCCTCAACTAGACAGTGCCTTGCATATCCTTTCTGGTTGCCAACACACGCAAATAAGAAATATGATCACTGACAGACACAACTTAGCATGCATCATGATCTTCAAAGCCATCAGCAAGTAAGACAGGCTCCCTAGGATCCTGCTTTGTCTGCATGGATATAGGTAGCAGCGAACGCCTGGCTGTGCAAAATCTTCAGACTCCCAATATAGCTGAAACTAGGTTTATACCAAAATGGCTCTTTCCACCCTGCTTCCTAAACAAAAATAGGTTTACCTCCAGCGTCCGGATGCTGTACTGCTTGCTCCCATCTCCGTGAACAAGCAACAGACTAGCAAAGGGGGGGGGGGGGGTTCTTAAGATTGGCAGGGGGCAACTGAGGGACAGTGGGAGCACTTCAGCAGCACTGCCAGCCGCCACCAGCAGATCCACCTTCTCCAGACAGCACCGACCCAAAGATCTCAGCAATTTCCAACGTGACATTCA
>Ga0307947_1003218_pt1 | contig 13193 bp, 11 predicted proteins | sample OrgLakmetagen232_FD_201840 | JGI IMG/M metagenome (GOLD analysis project Ga0307947, IMG submission 201840) | Saline water microbial communities from Organic Lake, Antarctica - #232 | ecosystem: Environmental > Aquatic > Non-marine Saline and Alkaline > Saline | place: Antarctica: Organic Lake...
ATCACCTCTGGCAGCTTGCTCGTCACCCACTCAACAGGATAGTCATCTATTGTGTGTGTGTGTGTGTGTGTGTGTATGTGTGTGTGAGTGTGTGTGTGTGTGTGTGTGTGTGTGTGCGCGCGCGTCACAATGATGCTTTCTATGAAAGGTTCCCCCATGAATTCAAACAACCAGTATTAACGCTCAAAATTCAAAATACAGCGCAAAGCTGTTTTTTCGATGCTTCCTCCTTACCCAGGGGCTTCCCCCTGAATATGCACAAACTCACACACACCCTACCAATCTCCACCTCTCACGTATCAGCTCCTTTCTTCTGGCAGCCTGCCGCGCACTCTGCAAGGCTTCCGCCTGAGAACACAAACTCAGTACACACATGCTCCACCATCCTCTACCTCTCACGTACCAGCTCCTTTCTCCTGGCAGCCTGCCGCGCACACTGCAGGGCTTGCCCCTGAGTACACAAACTTAGCTCAGCACACACCCTACCGACCTCTACCTCTCACGTACCAGCTCCTTTCTTCTGGCAGCCTGCCGCGCACTCTGCAGGGCTTCCCTTTGAGCATGCACAACCCGTCCGTCCGTATCACACGCAAGTTCTTCAATGCCTGTCAAGGCAGCCAGCTGCTGGCATCGGGGGAGCCGCTGCCTCATTCACAGGTGTGTGTATGTGTGTGTGTGTATGTGTGTTTGTGTGTGTTGTGTGTGTGCTGTGTGTATGCAACGGCTATATCAGAGGGTCCAAGAGTATTCACACGCCATATACAGACGCGTGAATGGATACAAGGATTAAAGCCTACATCACAAACAAATGGATCATCTATGTGGTCTTCTTTAAATGGTTCTATTACGTTGTATCGTGAGATGGCGGTGGATTATTTACAAGGCCGGATCACAGCTGCTAAGGAAATAGGTCCTCACAATTGCCCAGGGGGAAATATATATACATGTAAAGTGTAAAGTGTAAAGTTATATAAATAAAATAGAAAGGTAGAAAATTTTAACTCAAACTAAGAAGGAATAGCAGTTGTGAGGACTAAGTGATTAAAAAGATGGAGAAACTGGAGAGGAACTCAGATAAAAAGTTAGAGTGATACGAGAGATGTCACTTAGCTTCACTTCAAGAACTGGAGTGTTAACACACTGAACTCAGCAGTTTACCTGGCTCATCTAAATATATACTTGCTTCATAAGGATAAGAGAGAGACATTGGATGGATTGCTCAAACGCATTACCTTTCATGATGATATGTCGTGTTAATTTATTGGTTAAGGGAAGATGGCCTCCCTTGCCAGACACAGAGTTGGTGTGGTTGTAACTATAGGTTTGAGGCTCTTATTCTGCCTATCCTGACAATTACTAGGTTTGAGGCTCTTGTTCCTGCCCATCCTGAAAATTACCAGTGTACGCTTATTGCTGTAGACGCCATCTATGGTAGGTATGTGGTGCATTAATTACAGTGTTTAGACCTTAGCATATGCAAACAGTTGACGTGGCAGCTTTGTGTTAAAGTTGCAATTGCACACAATAAGGATGGCTAGAACCATATATATGAAATTATTGGCAGGGAATCACCAAGTATACCTACGGTCGTATACGGTGTATATATACGGGTCTCGCCAATCCTAGACACAGTGCAACTTCTGCTTTGGGGAACTGACTTTTTCGCATCTGTCATCGCCTGACTCATATTGTCCTCTACAGTGCATGACATGCACATAGGGTTGGCCAGAACCGTATATACACACCGTATATGACCGTATATTTGGTGATTTCCCTGCAAAAAAATATCGTATATGCACCGTATATGGTTCTGGCCAACCCTACATGCACACCATTCACTACTACCCCTCTTCGGAACCACCACTTTTGCAGCTGGCGTTGTCGGACTTCCTCAGCTCCCAGAGTCCGACGAAAAAGTCGGAACCGAACAGGATCATGGAAAAAGCAAGCCGTGTCAAGCTACAGGTGCGCATGCTTGCACAGATGTAAAAGAGTGCATCGAGCTGCAGGTGCGCATGCTTGCGCAGATGGAACAGAGTGCATCGAGCTGAAGTTGCGCATGCCTACGCAGATGGAACAGAGTGCATGGAGCTGCAGGTGCGCATGCTTGCACAGATGGAACAGAGTGCATCGAGCTGCAGGTGCGCATGCTTGCGCAGATGTAAAAGAGTGCATTGAGCTACAGGTGCGCATGCTTGCACAGATGTAAAAGAGTGCATCGAGCTGCAGGTGGGCATGCCTGCGCAGATGGAACAGAGTGCATCGAGCTACAGGTGCGCATGCTTGCACAGATGGAACAGAGTGCATCGAGCTACAGGTGCGCATGCTTGCACAGATGTAACAGAGTGCATCGAGCTTAAGGTGCGCATGCTTGCACAGACGTAACAGAGTGCATCGAGCTGCAGGTGCGCATGCCTGCGCAGATGTAACATTTGTGCATGTCAGACGTAACCGACGTGTGAGCATGACAAAGCATGTTGGGCATCGGAGCATGCAACGCAACAGGGGGGTCCAGCACGCGGAAAAATTACGCAGCGGTCAATCCACATTTGTGAGAGCAAGTGAGCGATGCAGGAGCCAAACTGTTTTTGTTTTTTCTTCCTCGTGTAGCTCAGTATGATTAAGACGTGCATTGCTCACGTTCCCCGCCTCATCATTTTACCAACTCATAATTTGTAGCACACACACACACACACACACCACAGATACACACTCTCACTCTCACACACACACACACGCATACACACACACACATACACACACACACGCACACACACACACACACACACACCACAGGGCTACTGTCTGGCTGCCCCCATAGCCTCCAGCCTGGTAGCCAACTGCCGGACCTGCACACATTTACGCCTGTGTGACGTTGACATCCGCGGGCCTTTCTTCACAGCCCTGGCCGAGCTACGCAGCTGCACCCACTTAGAGCTTTCCAATGTTGGTTTGTACGTAGCTGTGTGTTTGTGAGTGTGCTGTCTTAATTTCTGCATGGAGCCAACACTGTCTACCGGTATATACTTATTCCGGGCTTTTATAAAAGATAGGCAGTTGTGTGGGTCTGCGGTGCTTTAAGTGCTTCTCAATATTGGTTTGGGTGCAAAGTGTTGTGTCAATTAACGCCTCCCTAATCATAAGTGCCTGTCCCCCTATTCAGCTGGCTTCTTCTCTTTAACTAATGAGGGGAGTGTTTTTAACTGCAGAGGTTCTGAGTTTTGTCTGTTGCCTGCATTGGGTGTGCATCAAACCCTTTCCTGTATCCAGAAGTGTTTATGGTTTTTGTCCTGTATACAGAGGTGTTTATCTTGGTGTGACAGGTGTTCATCTTGGTGTGACAGGTGTTCATCTTGGTGTTTATCTTGTCGTGACAGGTGTTCATCTTGGTGTGACAGGTGTTTATCTTGGTGTGACAGGTGTTTATCTTGTCGTGACAGGTGTTCATCTTGGTGTGACAGGTGTTTATCTTGGTGTGACAGGTGTTTATCTTGTCGTGACAGGTGTTTATCTTGTTGTTACAGGTTGCGTCTGGCATACTTAATCGAGACTCACAAAGTTTATGCTTGCATCATCCACAAGTGCCTTTATTATAAGTGTGCACTTTTACTAGTGTACTCACCTGACAACGCCCCGTGTTTTGTTAAACCGCTATTGTTTTATACATACACACATATATACACGCACCCAAGCACACAAACACAAACACACACAGACACACACCGACGCACACAGATACAGGCACACAGACACACGTACACATACATACACACAACCACCCACACGCACCATTTGCTCACACAAATGCACGCTCAGGTGCACCTTTTAGATGATGAAGCCCACGCTTCCCTAGCTTCTCTGAGCTCAATGCCCAATTTGCTGAGCCTGGCTCTGCTGCGTGTCGTGCATGCCAACATCACTGTGGACGGGCCTGAAGCTGGTGAGTGTTGGCCTGTTTGTGCAGTTGTGTGTTGTGTCACTGCTGTGTGTCACTGCTGCGTGACGTGCATGCCAACATCACTGTGGACGGGCCTGAAGCTGGTGAGTGTTTCCTTGTTTGTGCAGTTGTGTGTTGTGTCACTGCTGCGTGTCACTGCTGCGTGACGTGCATGCCAATGTCACTGTGGACGGGCCTGAAGCTGGTGAGTGTTTCCTTGTTTGTGCAGTTGTGTGTTGTGTCTAAACATGGGCAGTGAAACGGTATTCCTTTTGGCACTGGTTTATCCTAATTAGTTGTACGCTAGCTCTCTGTGGAATCAAAAGATGGGCAGTGAAACGATAATTTTGCACTGGTTTGTCCTAATTAGATGTGCGCTAGCTCTCTTTGGAATCAAAAGATGGGCAGTGAAACAATAATATGGCACTGGTTTGTCCCACTTAGGTGTGCGCTAGCTCTCTGTGGAAACAAAAGATGGGCAGTGAAACGGTATTCCTTGGGCATTGATTTGTTATAATTAGGTGTACGCGAGATCTCTGTGGAAACAAAAGATGGGTAGCAAAACGGTGTTTCTTGGGCGCTGGTTTGTCCTACTTGGGTGCACGCTAGCTCTCTGAGGAAACAGGGCCTGCATCTGTCGCGTGCCCTGTCTCTGCTGTCTTTTTGATTCATCTTGAGTTTGTCTTAGGCTATGCCCACGCGTGGGTCCATGCGGTGTACGTGCATATCCAGACTGCAACTTTCATGTGTTACGTAGATTCTGTAGATTTTAACAGTGGGCTAATTTATGAATGTCTCAGTGCTATTTTATTCCCAAGTACGTACACAGACTGCATTGGCACGCATGGTTTACTGAGTAGTCAACCTGGCACACGACACAACTAGCCTAGTTTTTATACAATGTATTGTGCGTTCCCTCAAATCAGCAACTTTCCAGGTCAGCGCAAATGGCATCCGTCATCCGTCATTGTCAGTGTGATTAAAAAATGATAATGAGAGATACAGTAGTTGGTGATCAATATGAAATATGTCTGTAAAATATCACTGGCAAAGTGCGTGCACACCACAAACACGAAAGTGCCCCTGCAGGTCAGTACGCCACACTACAAACACAATAGTGCTTCTGCAGGTAATCAAGCCACACCACAAACACAAAAGTGCCCCTGCAGGTAATCAAGCCACACCACAAACACAAAAGTGCCCTTGCAGGTCAGTACGCCACACCACAAACACAAAAGTGCCCTTGCAGGTCAGAGAGCCACACTACAAACACAAAAGTGCCCCTGCAGGTCAGTGAACCACCTTGCTTTACCACCCCCCCCTGAATCACCAGCGGAAGATGTGCACCCGATTGCTCCACCACTCATGATAAGTCAATTTCAGTTAGCCAATTCAAAGATCACCACACCCCCTGAATTCCCAGCAAAGACGTGAACCCGATTGCTCCACCACTCAAGATCAATTTCCGTCAGCCATCTCAAACATTACCACAATTGTGGAACTGCAATACTACGATGTCCAAATGAAACAGACTGCCCCTCCTCAGATCAGGCCCGCCAGCAGGCCACTAATTCAAACACCACCATTACAACCTTGCATCACAAACACCTTCCTTTGTCTCCAGGAGATGCGCACACAAACCAGATTGCCCCTCCTCAGATCAGGCCCGCCAGCAAGCCCTGCCACCCTGACTTTAGCTTCCTGTCGCAACCGCCGCCCCTGCAGCACCTGAGGGTTCAGCTGTCGCAGTCGCTGGCGCATGCTCCCAACGCTGCACAGGTGAGGCACAGCTGTCGCAGTCGATGGCGCAAGCACAGCTCAGCTGGCGCATGCACAGCTGTCGCAGTTGTTGGCGCATGCTCCCAACGCTGCACAGGTGAGGCATAGATGTCGCAGTCGTTGGCGCATGCACAGCTGTCACAATCGTTGGCGCATGCACCCAACGCCGCACAGGTGTGGCCGTGAATACTGATCAGGCTACATTAAAGCATAGTACTAAAAACAGTGCTTTAAGAGGGTCCAGCTGTCGCAGTTGTTGGCATGTGTAATCAACGCTGCACAGGTGAGACACAGCTGTCACAGTCTTAGGCGAGTGCACAGCTCAGTTGGCGCATGCAACCAACGCTGCACAGATGAGACACAGCTGTCGCAGTTGTTGGCGCATGCACAGCTGTCGCAGTTATTGGCGTATGCACCCAAAGCTGCACAGGTGAGACACAGCTGTCGCAGTCGTTGGCGCATGCACAGCTGTCGCAGTTGTTGGCGTATGCACCAAAGCTGCACAGGTGAGACACAGCTGTCGCAGTCGTTGGCGCATGCATAGCTGTCGCAGTTGTTGGCGTATGCACCAAAGCTGCACAGGTGAGACACAGCTGTCGCAGTCGTTGGCGCATGCATAGCTGTCGCAGTTGTTGGCGCATGCACCCAATGCTGCACAGGTGAGGCCGTGAAAACGGATCAAGCTACATTAAAGCATAGTACTGAAAACAGTGCGTTATTTAGTTATTTTACCTGACTAGCCTGAGGGTCCAGCTGTCACAGTCGTTGGTGCATGCACCCAACGCTGCACAGGTGGGGCCGTGAATAATGATCGGGCTGCATTAAAGCATAGTACTAAAATAGTGCGTTAATTAACCTGACTAACCTGACTAGCCTGAGGGTCCAGCTGTCACAGTCGTTGACGCATGCAACCAACGCTGCACAGGTGAGGCCGTGAAATACTGATCAGGCTGCATTAAAGCATAGCACTAAAATAGTGCGTTAATTTACCTGACTAACCTGACTAGCCTGAGGGTCCAGCTGTCACAGTCGTTGACGCATGCAACCAACGCTGCACAGGTGAGGCCGTGAATACTGATCAGGCTACACTAAAGCATAGTACTGAAAATAGTGCGTTATTTAACCTGACTAACCTGACTAGCCTGAGGGTCCAGCTGTCACAGTCGTTGGCGCATGCAACCAACGCAGCACAGGTGAGGCCGTGAATACTGATCAGGCTACATTAAAGCATAGTACTGAAAATAGTGCATTAAAGCACAGTGAAATAGTACTAGAAACAGTACATAATAGCATCGTACTAAAAATAGTACACCATAGCATAGTATAGCATAGTACTGTAACAATACACACATGGACAGGGCTGGAAGTTCAGTTCGGTCAGATTGCGGTTCAGTTTAATCAGCATTAATATGGCATTGGTTGAAGAAGCTGTTCTACGTGCTTAGGACGCATCTTAGGTCGTCACGGATTTAGTAACACTATCATAATAGTAGGGTTGGCCAGAACCATATATATGTACGATCATGCCTGTGCACTTACGCCGTAATGTTGGATTTTGGACCGTAAGTACGGCACCGACCGTAATCACCCCGTACAGTGCGGTCCAATTTGCGGTCAACCAAAATTACGGTGTCAGACCATACAAGACGATGCCCACCGTACATTACAATTTGACCATACTTTGGCCGTTTGGCTCCAATTTCATTTCAAAACTTTTTTTTTGTTTACAACAACTGTTTATGAATAATACACAAATTAACGACCAAATCAAGTACTGCGTCAGACTTTGAGTTTCCATGCAAGCCACTGCTGAGCCCTTCCCCCGAGCTGATGCAGCCCCAATTCAGTCTCAGGGTTGTTCAGAGAAGCATTGTGTGGCGTCAGCACATAAGAGGAGCATGCTGGAGGTGGAAATGGGAGGTATTTGGGGCGAGAGGCCGTTCTGAGGCCAAAATTGCACTGCAGGGCAGCTTGGCACCATACCGTACACCGTACAGTAAATTGCCGTTATTACCGTAAATTACGATCCTCCAGAATTGTAATTACGCCGTGACTTACAAAAAAACGGTACGTACAGTACAAAGCGTAGCGTACCTTACACCGTACAGTGCACAGGCCTGTATACGATGTACATACGGTATCTTTGGCATGAACTCATTAAAATTACGGTCGTATACGGTGTGTCTACACGGTTCTAGTCAACCCTACATGTTACATATCACAAACTGCTGGCTTTGCCTTGTATGCCTTCGCGTACGCAACTGGTTTGATTTCCAGCGATGTTGTACAGATTACTTATGACTTGACACATTTTCATGCAATCTCCATGCATAGAACACTTATGATTTGACACACCGTCATGCAATCTCTATGCACGGAATACTTATGATTTGACACACCGCCATGCAATCTCTATGCACAGATTATTATGATTTGACACACCATCATGCAATCTCCACGCACAGAATACTTATGATTTGCACAGAATATTTGTGATTTGACACACCGTCTTTTCATCTCCACGCACGGCCCACGTCCATGCACGCCCCAGAAGCTGCAGCCCTACAATTGTGAACATAGTTCTGTATGGCGCCATGCCCATTGCCATGTGTACTTCTTACATCTCACAGGCCAGAAAGCTTTTAATTTGTAAGCCGGCAGCCATCCCTTGTCATCGCTCCTGACAGTTGTTTTTACAGCTGCACAGCACCATGCCCTATTTCTCACCCCTGCCCTCACCCTCATCTTCACCCTCACCCTCACCCTCACCCTCACCCTCACCCTCACCCTCACCCTCACCCTCACCCTCACCCTCACAACACCATGCCCTATTTCTCACATATCTACACCCTGCCCTGCTTCCCACACTTTTACACGTACACACTGAAAGCCACATCCCATCATGCTTACACACTTGAATGATCCACATCCGCGTCCACAACCTACACTGTGCAGTTTGTGGCGTGGGTCGGCATCATGCTTACACACTTGAATGATTCACAACCGCGTTCACAACCTACACTGTGCAGTTTGTGGCATGGGCTGGCAGCTGTCGCCAGCTGTCTTCCCCTACGGTACTTACTGTATTTACTGTACACGCAGTTTGTGGCGTGGGCTGGCAGCTGTCGCCAGCTGTCTTCCCTTGCTGTGCTGGGTCTGGAGGGGCTTCATTTCCTGGGCAATGCTGAGTTGCGTCCCCTGCTCCTGTCTGGCTGCAGCAGCAGCCTCAAAAGCCTGCAGTTCGATCAGCATGTCGTGATCACTGGAGTGCAGGTGGGCTTGTGTGGTGGTTGGGTAGTTGAGGAAGATGTATGTGTGCCCGGATGCAGCAGCAGCTTCAGATGCCTGCAATTCGATCAGCACGTCGTGATCACTGGAGTGCAGGTGTGCTTGTGTGGTTGGTCGGGTGGTTGAGTAAGGTGTGTGTCCGGTTTGTGTGTCTGGCTGCAGCAGCAGCCTCTGAAGCCTACAATTCGATCAGCATGTCGTGATCACTGGAGTGCAGGTGGGCTTGTGTGCTTGGTTGGGTAGTTAAGATGTGTGTCCTGTTTGTGTGTCCGGATGCAGCAGCATCCTCAGAAGCCTGCGGTTCGATCAGCATGTCGTGATCACTGGAGTGCAGGTGTGCTTGTGTGGTTGGTCGGGTAGTTGAGTAAGGTGTGTGTGTCCGGTTTGTGTGTTTGGATGCAGCAGCAGCCTCAGAAGCCTGCAGTTCGACCAGCATGTCGTGATCACTGGAGTGCAGGTGGCCTTGTGTGGTTGGTTGGGTAGTTAAGATGTGTGTCCTGTTTGTGTGTCCGGATGCAGCAGCAGCCTCTGAAGCCTGCAATTCGATCAGCATGTCGTGATCACTGGAGTGCAGGTGTGCTTGTGTGGTTGGTTGGGTAGTTGAGGAAGACGTGTGTCCGGTTTGTGTGTCCGGGTGCAGCAGCAGCCTCTGAAGCCTGCAATTTGATCAGCATGTCGTGATCACTGGAGTGCAGGTGGGCTTGTGTGCTTGGTTGGGTAGTTAAGATGTGTGTCCTGTTTGTGTGTCCGGGTGCAGCAACAGCCTCTGAAGCCTGCAATTTGATCAGCATGTCGTGATCACTGGAGTGCGGGTGGGCTTGTGTGCTTGGTTGGGTAGTTGAGAAGACGTGTGTCCTGCTTGTGTGTCCGGGTGTAGCAGCAGCCTCAGAAGCCTGCGGTTTGATCAGCATGTCGTGATCACTGGAGTGCAGGCGGGCTTGTGTGGTTAGTTGGGTGGTTGAGTCAGATGTGTGTCCGATTTGTGTGTCTGGCTGCAGCAGCAGATCGTCAGACGTTTGTGACTTGACCAGCGTATTGCGATCACTGGAGCGTGCGGCTGAGTGTGGCTGCAAACTTTGGAACGGTGTGAAGGTGCAAATGTGTGGCTGAGTGTGGTTGCAAACTTTGGAATGGTATAAAGGTGCGAATGTGTGGCTCATTATGGTTGCTAACTTTAGATTACGTGTTAAGGTGCGAATGTGGCGTACGCAAGTGGGTATGATTAGCTTGTTTAACATTTCAGGGTGGCCAGAACAGTGTGTTGTACCTGATTGGAGGATCTGCTGCTCGGAATACTCTGTATATGCACTGGAAATAAAGGTCCTGACCAACCCTCTGAGCATTTTTACAATCACAGGAGTGTAGATGTATATGTGGAGCGATGAGATAAGTTCAATTATTTTTCTCAAAACTGGAGTTTGGGCATCAATGAGGTACACACACGCACACACACACACACGTACATAAACAAAACACTCTTGCATCACACAAGTTAAACACATACACCAGTCATACATACTCAAACAATACACCGTCGCATCACACAAATCAAACACACACAAAATGACACGCATGCACCACACAGTCGCTTTTGCGCTTGAAGCATCTGGAGCACGTGTGCGCACGCAGCTTAGAACCCCGTCCCTACGAGTGCTTTGCCAGGGTACATCCTTGCAGTCTCCGCAGCCTCAGCCTAGGTGGTTGTATGCCTTCAGGTACGTCACGCGTAGGTGGTGTATGCCTTCAGGTATGTCACGCGTAGGTGGTGTACGCCTTCAGGTACGTCAGCGTAGGTGGTGTATGCCTTCAGGTATGTCAGCGTAGTTGGTGTATGCCTTCAGGTATGTCAGCGTAGGTGGTGTATGCCTTCAGGTATGTCAGCGTAGTTGGTGTATGCCTTCAGGTTCGCCAGCCTAGGTGGTTGTATGCCTTCAGTTACGTCAGCGGATATTTTGCGTGTCTGCAAGTATGTGTGTATTTAGGGCAGAATGTGCTTGATCTTACAGGTACGTCAGCGGATATTTTGCGTGTATGCAAGTGTGTATGTGCTTGTATGTGTGTATTTAGGCCAGAGCGAGCTTGTTCTCACAGGTATGTCAGCGGATATTTTGCGTGTTTGCAAGTGTGTATGTGCTTGTATGTGTGTATTTAGGCCAGAACTTGCTAGTTCTCACGCATTCACCTTTCATCTTTCATCAATACGTACAAGTTGACAATGCGTCCATCATATTCAGTTTTGAAGTTCATTCTGTTGTGAAATCCCGACGTGCTCTCCTTACTAATTTCGATATGATTATGTCGCGTTTTCATGTTTACATTTTCATGTTTACGTTTTCATGTTTACATTTTCATGTTTACATTTTATGTCTACATTTTATGTTAAATATGCGCTGCCACCCGGCTCCAGATTTCAAACTAATTTTTCAAACTAATTGATATTTTATACTGGGATAACCGCTGTGCCTGCTCAAGCAATTTTCAAAAGCAGCCCTGCCCGCAGAATTTCTCACTTGAAGTATGCATATAAATAGATAAACATTTCCAGACTGTCTGCCCTGGTAGCTCTGCCCCTGCACTCCCTCACGCAACAGCTGGACGTCACAAAGCTGCACCTGACCCTGCTTTGCATACTTAAAATCTAGTCAAAACAACACTGGTCCCTGCATACAGTGTCTGCCCTGGTAGCTCTTCTCCTGCACTCCCTCACGCATCAGCTGGACGTCACAAATCTGCACCTGACCCTGCTTTGCGTACTTAGAACTTGACCAAAACAACACTGGTCCCTGCATACAGTGTCAGCCCTGGCAGCTCTGCCCCTGCACTCCCTCACGCAATAGCTGGACGTCACAAAGCTGCACCTGACCCTGCTTTGCGTACTTAAAATTTAGTCAAAACAACACTGGTTCCTGTATACAGTGTCTGCCCTGGCGGCTCTGCCCCTGCACTCCCTCACGCAACAGCTGGACGTCACAAAGCTAGACCTGGCCCCCTTGGCTCAAGGCAACCCTGCCACCCTGACTGATGTGCTCTCTGCTGCGGTACGTGGTTGTGTGCGTGTTGCGGCTGCAGACACGTGTGCACGTGCGTGCACTAGTTATTTCTTTTTGTGGCTTAGTCTTGCTCTCTGCTGCAACACGTGGCTGTGTGCGTGTACTGCTGCAGACACACATGTATTCGTGTGCGTACGTGCGTGTACTTTTAATTTGTTTTTATGGCTTAGTCTTGCTCTCAGCCCCGCCAGTCATATTGCAGGTTGCGCAATGACAGGTCACACAATGACATGTCACACAATGACAGGTCACACAATGACAGGTCATACAATGACAGGTCACACAGTGACATGTCGCACAGTGACAGGTCACGCACTGTCGGGGCACACAATGACGGGTCACAGTGACAGGACACGCAATAACGCATCACACAGGAAGGTTCACTTGCAAGGTTGTAGCCAGCCTTCCTCCCCCCTATTTTACACACAATGACGGGTGACATTGACAGGACACACAATAACGGATCACACAGAAAGGTTCACTTGCAAGGTTGTGGCCAGCCTTCCTCCCCCCTATTCCACACACAGTGACGGGTGACAGTGACAGGACACACAATAACGTATCACACAGAAATGTTCACCTGCAAGTTTGTGGCCAGCCTTCCTCCCCCCTATTCCACACACAAAGACGGGTCACAGTGACAGGACACACAATAACGGATCACACAGAAAGGTTCTTGCAAGGTTGTGGCCAGCCTTCTTCCCCCCTATTCCAGTCCCCAAATGCCCTTGTTGCTTTGGTAACGGTCTCTTGCTGTTCCTCCAATTTCCATTAATTGCGCCAAAATCATGTCAAGGCCCTAATTACATTAAAACTGTCCATTAAATAATCATGTCCGTTGTATAAAATAAAATCGTGTCAAGGTTCTAGTTACATTAAAACTGTCCATTAAATAATCATGTCCATTAAGTAAAATAAAATCATGTCAAGGCCATAATTACATTAAAACTGTTCATTATTAAATAATATTGTCCATTAATAAAATAAAATCACGTCAAGGCCAGGAGCGCCAAAAAAAACGTATTGGACGTCAACCCAATTTGTTGGTTTGGGGGCCCTTGGGGGGGGGCGCCCCCCCCCCCCCCCCCCCCCCCCGCCCCCCCCCCCCCCCCCCCCGCCCCCCAGCCCGCCCCGAGGCC
>Ga0307947_1003219_pt1 | contig 13192 bp, 16 predicted proteins | sample OrgLakmetagen232_FD_201840 | JGI IMG/M metagenome (GOLD analysis project Ga0307947, IMG submission 201840) | Saline water microbial communities from Organic Lake, Antarctica - #232 | ecosystem: Environmental > Aquatic > Non-marine Saline and Alkaline > Saline | place: Antarctica: Organic Lake...
CTGATGTATGTAACAACTTACAGCGGGAGTGTCGTGCCACGCATTTGCATGATCTCAGATGCAGATACATGTAAGGATTAAGGATGCTGCCACACAGGCACAGTGGCAACCAATTGTGATACGTAGGGTGCCGTGCACCTTGGTACCACGTAGGGTGCCGTGCACCTTTGTACCACATAGGGTGCCGTGCACCTTGGTACCAGGTAGGGTGCTGTGCACCTTGGTACCAGGTAGGGTGCTCTGCACCTTTGTACCAGGTAGGGTGCTCTGCACCTTTGTACCAGGTAGGGTGCCGTGCACCTTGGTACCAGGTAGGGTGCTGTGCACCTTTGTACCAGGTAGGGTGCTCTGCACCTTTGTACCAGGTAGGGTGCCGTGCACCTTTGTACCAGGTAGGGTGCCGTACCTTGGTACCTACATGCTTTTCAGCGTATAGAGCGATTACAGTATATGTAGGGTTGGCCAAAACCATATATATACGGTGTATATACGTTACCTTTGGCAGGAAAATCACCAAATATTCGGTCATATTCGGTGAATATATACGGTTCTGGCCAACCCTAAGTATATGCCATGCTCATGTTCAGGAGCACACGTGTGTGTACAGAGGCGGGCTTGGTGTTGATGCTGTGTGTAGCATTGCAGTTGATGATGCTGTGTGTAGCATTGCAGTTGATGGTGCTGTGTGTAACATTGCAGTTGATGGTGCTGTGTGTAACATTGCAGTTGATGATGCTTTGTGTAGCATTGCAGTTGATGATGCTGTGTGTAGCATTGCAGTTGTTGATGCTGTGTGTAGCATTGCAGTTGATGATGCTGTGTGTAGCATTGCAGTTGATGATGCTGTGTGTAGCATTGCAATTGATGATGCTGTGTGTAACATTGCAGTTGATGATGCTGTGTAACATTGCTGTAACATCGCAGTTGATGATGCTGTGTGTAGCATTGCAGTTGATGATGCTGTGTGTAACATTGGTGTTGATGCTGTGTGTAACATTGCAGTTGATGCTGTGTGTAACATTGCAGCTGATGATGCTGTGTTTAACATTGGTGATGATGCTGTGTGTAACATTGCAGCTGATGATGCTGTGTTTAGCATTGGTGATGATGCTGTGTGTAACATTGGTGTTGATGCTGTGTGTAACATTGCAGCTGATGATGCTGTGTTTAGCATTGCAGTTGTCACCCTTTTTCTATGCATTTGGAAATTGTAGACGTGGGCAGCGGATTTGATATGTGTTCACCTAAAAAAGGGCGCGCGTCACATGTTCATGCATGCAATGTTTGATTGAACATGTACTCCTTCCACTTCCACTTTGCCACGATCCACAGCGCATGTTGTTTGTGAGCAAAAATCCAAACACCTGACCTGTGTAAAACACTCGCAACATACCTCACACAGGAGTTCAAGGACGTACTGACAGTGCGTACGGACAGTCTGAAGCACCACAAAGAGCGCCGCCAGTTGTTTTCGTCCGGCCCTGGTTCTGATGCAGAGGCAGCCATGCCTCTCCTGCACCGCCCTCAGCCACAGCAGGTACTGAGTTTTCATGTGTACAAACGTGTGTACTACAAACGTGTGTATTTGTGCATGTTTGTGGTTGGTAAGTTGTATGCGTCTTTTGGTCCTTGTTGCAGCATGAGCAGCATGAGCTGGTTGCACCTACGGTTGCATGCCCTGGGATGCTTCCAGAAAGTAACGAGGACAGCGGTTTCCGCTTGCATTGACCCGAAACCTACATATGCTTGCATGTGCAGTACGGGAGCAGCAGCACCGACCCCTCATCCTCACAGGCCCCCTTCCTGCAACAGCAGCAGCAGCAGCAGTCTGCCCCGGTGCCCAGCTTCCTGCAGCAGCAGCAACAGCAGCTCACGCTGTCGGCCCCTCAAGACACGTACATGTCCAGTCGGGCTGAGGCGCTGCAAAACGTGGAGTCCACAATTGTGGAGCTGGGTGGAATTTTCAACAAGCTGTCGGAGATGGTTTCACAACAAGTAAGTTGCGGGGGGTGGGGGTTGTTGAATAAGGGTTTAGGCGAGAAGAAGGCAAGCCGTTGTAATGGTTGTGATGTTGAAAAGAGGAAGAAGAAGTGTAGGCTCTGGAGTCCAACCATTTTTTGTGGCGGAAAACAGGATGCAGGCATTGTTCAGTTGCAAAAGCAATTTCGGCAATACCATTGATCATTCCAAGCTGTTATAACTAGTTGTGGCGACCAAATGCTTGATTGCTCCATGCTGCACTGATCAGTGTGAAAAGCTCGTCACACGTGCTCACAAACAATGTTGCATGATTGCTTGCAGGGTGAGATGGCCATCCGTATCGACGAAAACATTGACGACACCCTGTCCAATGTGACCAGCGCGCAGGCGCAGCTGCTCAAGTATTTAAACACCATATCTTCCAACAGATGGCTTGTGCTCAAGGTGTTTGGTGTTATGCTGTTTTTCCTCATTTTTTTCATTGTGTTCATTGTTTAGCAATGTACCCTGATGTTTGGATGGGTGTACGTGGGTTGCTTTCCTATGGCAGGTCTTGTGTCCTGCAGGATTCTAGTTTCAAAGTGTCTTAAACAAGAAACCTTGGCCATGTACGGCAAGATATAGACATGCGTGGTTGATGATGACACTGGGATGAACTGTTGCTACTCTGTAATAAAATGAAGTGTCGTAAGGGATTTAGTTCTGCCTTTGTTGCACGTCATGATGTGTTGACAACATTTTTTATGGAAATCTGTATTTTTCATGAGCCTGTTAGAATGTGTAGAGAAAAAGTTGTGCAGTGGCAACTGTGTACGCAAGAGGGGCAACTTTTTTAAAGATTAAGTTTAGTTTAGTTTGGATTACAAAGGCCTCCAGCCTGACATGGCTGCTCAACCTATAGGTCCCAACAAATAAATCAATCAAAAAGATCGACAGCTGCACTAATAAATTTGTAAACTTCTCAGTTATGTTGAAAAACAAAATCTTTGATATCACCTTCAGAAATGGCTGAACTGGTGCCGTAAATGTTCGGTACCGATACATGAAAAACAACGTGTTTTTCATCTAAAATATAATCCCCGTTTTTACACAAAATGCAAACACGTGCACTCCTGTCCGGACTCCTGCCATGTAAACCAGTTTCACACTTCAACCCATGTCCTCGAATCCTGAACCGAGCTACGTTCCTCATGACACTTTTGCTCAGAGCCAGCCATCTTTAAATACTCCGGCAAGACAAATGGTGCACGTGCATCAGAAACCGGTCTCTCAGGCAAAGCAAACCAGTTGTGATAAGGCACAGACTTTTTTAAACAAGAGCGAGGATCTTGACCATGTGCCTCTCTCCAAACTGCCTGATGCCTGAATCTCAAGTCTATGCGCAAATTAAAAATATTCAGCTTCCTGCATTGAAATAAGTCACTTCTGTAAACAGTACCATTCTGCAAATCACCAAAAGCATCCTTCATCTGCTAGTCCAACAATTAGAAGCGCCAGAATTCCCAAGGGAAATATTTGCTTTCATAACATCGCGTAAAGTATTGCTGTTTGATTCAACCATCCTGTTCCAAAATTTGATAGCTGACCTGAACCAGTAAAATTGCAAGGGTTCCTGTGCGCATTCTCGAAGCACACACCAGTTTGCAGAAGTATATTAATTCCCAAAATTCTCTTTAAAAACGCCATGTGTGCGACCTGCAAAGGGTTCCTGATACCATTGTCATGCTTCAGAAATTGCGTAGACCAAATAAAGCCCAGAAATAAGCAGAGAACATATTATGCTCTACCCTTTTGCCAACCCTACCCTGTTGTTGGTGGTAAACCTCTCGGTTTTGATCAGTTCCTAACAAATTGGAAAGTTTCGGGAAAGTGCTAAGGAGGACTAAAACTGCCCCAGAATCAACAATCTTAAAAAAGTAATAAGGGTAGGAAGAGGATGAGGCCGATGGAATGCGCCGTTGAAATTTCCACGGTTAGGTAACCATTATATATTGGGTATGTTCATACGAAATTACCTAAATATAAAGAAATAAACAGGCGATGCAAAGGTGCAAAGGTTGTGACCCGGGTTCAATTTAACAAATTTAAATGAATAAATAGTTCCCGAAATCAGTTAATCACGTAAACTTTCAAACCATGGAGAAGAGGGCAGGAGAGGAATTTGAGGATGAGGCAGGTCCTCCCAGGCCAACAGAGGTTACTGCCGAGGATGAAGAGGCCCCTGAAGTTGGGCCGGTCCTACCGCCACAGGCCAAGAAGAGAAAGGTGTGAGCGCTTGTACCCATCACCTTCAAGGGAATTGCGTAAGCGTAGCGTCTAGTGTGTGCGCGCCCACAGGTGCTGGAGTTCGAGGATCAGTACCTGAAGCAGCTCCCCAGCGCGCAGATGTATGAAAAGAGCTTCATGCACAGGGACACGGTCACGCACGTCATGGTGCGTGCATGCAGATATTGATGGAATTGTTTGCTCTATACGCTGTGTGTCATGCAGCAGACACGCTGGTATTTAATGAAACAATGTGCATGCATGCAGGGTCAAAGAAATAGTACCTTTAAGGCCATCCCATCCATCTGATTATTTTCACTTTTAATTTGTGCGTATCAGCCTGCTTGTTCATCAATGCACATTCAATGTACATCTTCACACCCAGATTGCAAGCATCAATCCATTTTTGCTTATGAATGCAGCCTGCGGGCCAACTAACTTGCCTGTTCTATTCAGGTTACGCCCTCAGATTTCATCGTCACCGCATCCGTAGATGGCTGCCTGAAGTTTTGGAAGAAGCAGCAGGTGTGATGGGGTGCGGCTGTCTTTTTCAGGGTTGCTTAATTCTGTTGTGACAAACGAACGGCAGGCTAGAATTGGTAGACTATGCACGTGAGTATCACACAGCAACCTGCTTAATTCTGTTGTAACAAACGAACGGCAGGCTAGAATTGATAGACTATGCACGTGAGTATTACACAGCAACCTGCCGCACATCAGCGTATCCGCCTATGTAACCTCACGCCGAAAATAAGAAGTGCAACACGGGTACTCTCAGCTTGTCAGCAGCTCACGTAAATGAAGCAGCAGGAACCAGAAGCACGTGCACACAGCCAACTGAATGCTCTTGCCCCCCGCTGCTTCAAACACTGCCGCCGTGACAGGAGGGCATCGAATTTGTTAAGCTGTACCGTGCCCACGTGGGCGCTGTCGACGGTGAGTGCTACCATGACTGGAAGAGGGCTAACAGCAAAGTTCTACACAATGTGCTCTGTACATGACTCAAAGTAAGGTCCCCGACAAAGCTTTGATGCCATACATGTGGTTTTTGATGCGTTTGTATCCCGGTGAAAGTCGTTGTAGGGCTGAATGGAACTGTGATTACTTGCTCAGGTTTGCATGGCTTGTCTGCCTGGCCGATGGTGGCAAAGGACCATGTCGTTCTGCAATGCAATCCTTTCGTTCCTGGTACAAAAGTGCAGCAAACAAGGCACAGGCTTTTGCGCGCTGTGCAGAGTGGTCTAAGTCTGAACTTCATGCTTAATCTGCACAGCATACCACCTTTACATGTACGAGGAGCACACACTCGTGCACTTTGTGGGCGTGTATGTACGTGCATGTGTGCGAGAGTGAATATGTCTACGTGTGTGTTTGTGTCTGTGTGTATGCATGCATGTGTGTGAGTGAGTGAGTGTATGTATGTGAGTGAGTGTATGTTTGTGTGTTGTAGTTGTTACGCTAAATATGGCCATGCTGAAATCAGACTGTGCTGTGCCAAAGATTTGCCCCTGTTGGTTGGCTGACACAGACCTGGCCTGCAGTGCTGATGGGTACCTCCTGGCCAGCCTGTCCCGGGACAAGACTGTCAAGGTGAGACATATGGTTAAGGTTGGCCAGAACCGTATATACACACCGTATATGACCGTATATTTGGTGATTTCCCTGCCAAAAACACCGTGTATACACCGTATATATATGGTTCTGGCCAACCCTACATATGGTTGACTGGAACCACACGTATACATACGGTGAAGGTACGGAGCTTCAGCAGTGAAAACTGCATACATACGGCCATGTACGCTGTATGTGTACGGTCCTGGCCGGCATCTGGTGCATCAGTGCATCACCTCTGCATCATTATGCTGCAGCTGGCATTGCCAGCAGCTGCACCTGGAGACAAGACTGGCCCTTGCATCACCTGGAACCAATGTGCTGGTCATATGGAACCAATGTGCTTGTCTTATGGAACCAATGTGCTTGTCTTATGGAACCAATGTGCCTGTTTTTATGGAACCAATGTGCTTGTCTTATGGAACCAATGTGCTTGTTTTATGGAACCAATGTGCTTGTCTTATGGAACCAATGTGCTTGTCTTATGGAATCAATGTGCTTGTCTTATGGAACCAATGTGCTTGTCTTATGGAACCAATGTGCTTGTCTTATAGAATCAATGTGCTTGTCTTATGGAATCAATGTGCTTGTCTTATGGAACCAATATGCTTGTCTTATGGAACCAATGTGCTTGTCTTATGGAACCAATGTGCTTGTCTTATGGAACCAATGTGCTTGTCTAATGAAATCGATGTGCCTGGCTTACGGAGGTGGCCAGATGCCTCACCCTTATCTAGCAGGGCAGCACTGTTAAATTAGACCTTTCGTCTTTTTCGTGACGCAACTTCTTGCTGTGGTGGCAGAAACGGCCTGCATTGGTACATGCTTTAAAAGTACAACACATTCTTAACTTTGAGCACAACTCTGCATTCTTCCACAACAAAATGTGCTTTGCTGTTTCGGTGAATGATGCCTAAATTAAGGCATGAACAAAGCTGATTTCATGCTCCACACAGCTGCTTGTCCCTTGTCCAGGTGTACATGACGTCCTGAATTTCGACCCTACACGTCCTGAATTGTGTCCCTACACGTCCTGAGTTTCGACCCTACACGTCCTGAATTTCGACCCTACACGTCCTGAGTTTCGGCATGATTGTGATGCGTGCTTTAGGAGGCATTGCAATCATGTTGTTTCCATAAAAGGAACACGGCTGCTTGTCCCTTGTCCAGGTGTACGACGTCCTAAATTTCGACATGATTGTGATGATCCGCACGCCTTTTGTGCCTGGGTGCGTGGAATGGATCTACAAGGTGCGCGTGCGATCTGGTGCAGACTGCTAACCACACAACGCGTGTCGTAGCTGGAATGTTGTGAGCCACTTGTGTCTGGTGTGTGGATTTAATTTACAAAACGCATTGAACCCCAAATTCACCGAACAACAAAACCAAAAAGTGCACACAAGTATGGAATGATGAAAGGGTTCGGTAACTGATACCACGGCAAATCTGTCTGTAAGCCCTTCAGTATGGTGACTTGCAGACAATGCTTTGGACCCAGCAAACAAACATGTAAACATGCCACAGCACCAAACTTAACCCACAGTCGCTGGCACAATTCATTCAATGCCCGTGCAGCAACAATTCATGCAATGCCCGCGCAACAATCCATAATGCCTGTGCAACAAATCATGCAATGCCCGTGCAGCAACAATTAATGCAATGTCCGTGCAGCAATTCATGCAATGCCCGTGCAGCATCAATTCATGCAATGCCCGCGCAGCAACAATTCATGCAATGCTCGCGCAGCATCAATTCATGCAATGCCCGTGCAGCATCAATTCATGCAATGCCTGCGCAGCATCAATTCATGCATTGCCCGTGCAGCATCAATTCATGCAATGCCCGCGCAGCATCAATTCATGCAATGCCCGCGCAGCATCAATTCATGCAATGCCCGTGCAGCAACAATTCATGCAATGCCCGCGCAGCATCAATTCATGCAATGCCCGCGCAGCATCAATTCATGCAATGCCCGTGCAGCATCAATTCATGCAATGCCCGCGCAGCATCAATTCATGCAATGCCCGCGCAGCATCAATTCATGCAATGCCCGCGCAGCATCAATTCATGCAATGCCCGCGCAGCATCAATTCATGCAATGCCCGTGCAGCATCAATTCATGCAATGCCCGTGCAGCATCAATTCATGCAATGCCCGCGCAGCAACAATTCATGCAATGCTCGCGCAGCATCAATTCATGCAATGCCCGTGCAGCATCAATTCATGCAATGCCCGCGCAGCATCAATTCATGCAATGCCCGTGCAGCATCAACTTTTCATGCAATGCCCGTGCAGCATCAACAATTCATGCAATGCCCGTGCAGCATCAACATTTTATGCATGCCCGTGCAGCAACAACAATTCATGCAATGCCCGTGCAGCATCAACATTTCATGCAATGCCCGTGCAGCATCAACATTTCATGCAATGCCCGTGCAGCATCAACATTTCATGCAATGCCTGTGCAGCATCAATGTGTCAATTTCTTCCAATAGATATCTGCACAGTGTGTAGGACGCGCGTCGCTTGCTAAAAACCTCAATGTTTTGCGTGCAAAAAAAATTACTCCAAAAAGATTGAGCAATATGGGCTGTTAAAGGCCGGCCGTTTTGTATCTCTGTGTCCTCGCAGCGTGGAGAAGCGCGCTCTCGTTTGGCTATCAGTGACTTCAACTCTGGGGACATTTACGTGTACGATGCTCGGGGAAGCAGTGACCCCATCCACGTACACAAGGTGCGAAAGCGTATTTCATTACATTTCAGGTTCTCCTTGTTCCATATTGGACATTGTCATACTATACTCTATTGCAGACACTTAGACAGGTGAAAAATACAATGCACTCTTATTACCCACGAATTCGTCAGCAGCAGGACCACAAGTTTTCTGTCCACGTACGTAAGCGGCATAGAAAATAAGTGCTTTGCCTTGTGGAACAGGCAGCAAAGAGGAGCTAAGCAACCTTGCTCATGTAGATGGCACTCCTACTAGAAGAAGTAAGATTGGTTATATGTTTTGTGTGTGGGGGTGGGTCCTGTTAGTAGGTCTAAAGCAGTGCCCTGGCATCCTCAGAATGTCCTTGCTTGCCACACATGCACGGATCACTGCTGCCAGTATACGTACGCTCGTGGGTGGGTGTGCATATCATAGGCAAAAACGCGTCATTGGTGCCCTGATTTGATAAGCATGCAGACACGCATCATTGATGTCCTGATTATACTCGCCTCTAAGCCAAAATAGTTGCACATTGCTCATTGATTGCATGCTCCACGTCTGCACCATTCAACTCACAACCTTTCTCCTTTTTAACACCTTTGAACCCTCAAATTATGTTTCATACTTCATATTTGCTTTTTATGTGTCCACTCTTGCATGGCGCCCCAGCCTTGAATTTTTAAACCAGCACAGCCCCTTAAAAACATCCCATCCCCCAATCTGTAGGTACACCGCTCTCCTGTGACCGCCATGCGCTACAATGCCCCATTTGACACCGTCATCTCAACAGATCAAAAGGTCAGCTGCAGGCGCTCGTGTGTGTGTTGTGTGTGTGTGTGTGTGTGTGTGTGTGTGTGTGTGTGTGTGTGTGTGTGTGTGTGTGTGTGTGTGTGTGTGTGTGTGTGTGTGTGTAATGCACGTGCGTATGTGAGTGTGTTGTGTGTGTGTGTGTGTGTGTGTGAAATGCGCGTGCGTATGTGCATGTTTGTGTGTGTTTGTCTGACAGTAACTAGATCATTGAGCACAAAATGGTCTGCACAATTTTCCAATATGCAGGGCTTCCTGGAATACTGGAACGGCACCAGCTATGAATCCCCCTCACCTCCCACCATCTCCTTCACCATGAAGCTGGACACAAATCTGTTTGACCTCGCCAAAGCAAAGACTGTGGCGCACTGCATTGAGGTACAGATGTAGCCAAGACTGTGGCGCACAGCATTGAAGTACAGATGTAGCAAAGACTGTGGCACACTGCATTGAGGTACAGATGTAGCAAACACTGTGGCGCACTGCCTTGAGGTACAGATGTAGCAAAGAGACTGTGGCGCACTGCATTGAGGTACAGATGTAGCCAACATCCCTTGTTTGCCAGAACTGTGTACTGAAAAGTCTGTAATGCCTGAGCATACCACTTTCAAAACCATCCTTCAAAAAGCTTGTAGGATAGCCTACCTTGCCAATGTAAGCAACGAGGGAGCAGAATATGCCGCAACACACACATGCGCTCGCGTTTTTCAAGCCATGAGTGTGGCTTGTGTGCGCTGGTGTGTGATTCCATTGCTCCGCCACTGCCTTTGTTCTGTTGCTGTGATACTGTAGGCACAGCCTCGGTCTGTCTGAGTCAACACAATTGGCAGCCTTGGTTCTAGTCATTGTGGCGACTGTTTTGTACGTGCAGACAATAATCAAATGATTCTCAGCTGATGCTTTCAGCACAACGCCCCCCCCACACATACACACACACACTCACTCACAAATACGCGCATATCTTTCAAAAACCCCCTACGACATAAAATGGCCATAGGTGGACAAAACAGGGACTAAGTTTGTGACAGTCAGCGCGGACCATCGGTTGCGGGTGTTCAAGTTCAAGACGGGCAAGCTCATGCGTATGTACGACGAATCAGTAGAGGTGAGCAGCTGGGTATCTTGCCACCTATTTGAATATTGACTGCAAGGGTTTCTGCAGTCAACATTCAAGAGTCAGGATTCGAGAGTCAGGATTTAACTACTAGAGAGTCAATAATCAAGAGTTAATATTCAGAGATTCAATACTCGAGAGTCAGAATTCACCTAATAGATAGTCAAGATGCAAGAGTCAATATTCAGAGATTTAATACTCAAGGAGTACAGCACCGCGCTGCGTGCATTGGCGTGAGGCCGGGTGTTTGCTGTGTACGACCTCGCAGCCCACGTGCAAGACATACCTATCACGGCATTGCTAATGGTGCATTACAATGTGGGTTTGTGCGTGTATGTGAACACACAGCTCGTGTGCATAGCGCATGTATGATAGAGATCTTCAAGGAGGGAAAACGTATGTGTGAGTCCTCTTTCTTTTTTTGAGAAAGCGAGTGATCTTTAAGCTTTAAGTATGTCGAAATGCTGATAATGCACGCACACTGTGCACACAAAAAACGAGATGCAATGACAATTGATGAACCAAGCCTGTGTTCTCCCTTGCATCGAGACCTGTAATGCGAGTACGCAAGAGTTCAGGTTATATGTGCCTAAACCCTAACCTGAAATGCAGAGCACCACTTTGGCCATTCCTATTTCCTGCACAGGCGGCGCACGAGTTACAGAAATCCGGGCATGAGGCCTTTGTTTTAGACGACCTAGACTTTGGAAGGTGGGTGCAATCTGAAACAAGCCAGCAAAACATCGCCTTCTATGACAGTTATTTGCATTATTCCATCGCACTTACTGGGTGGGCAGTGGGGCTTGGGAGTGCAGCTGCTCTCGTAAGACTGACATTGCTGCGTGAGTGGTGGGTGCAGACTGGGTCATCCATGTTGGGCTTGACACCGTCATAGCAAATCACTGTCACTGCAAAGTGTAAGTCTCAGCACAACAATCTAAACTGCTTCGCCAGCTTATTGCACGAGACAAGGCAAAACAACCTCAACTGAAAACCAACTAACCAAATCACACGAATCACACGTCACAGCCAACAATTGGGCGTGACAACACCGTGTCTTGGGTTGGTCGCTGTGATTTGGGGTGCTTGAATGCTGGAGGGGTTGAATATTGCGCACACCATCACACCTGATGGCAGCTTGTGATCTGTGTGCTCACTCCATTGTATTTGTCCCTGCAGCCGACAAGCTGCTGGCGCATTGCTAGCATTGCACACCACCACACCTAAAACCAAACCAGCATGTGATCTGTGTGCTCACTCCATTGTATTTGTCCCTGCAGCCGACAAGCTGCTGGCGCATTGCTAGCATTGCACACCACCACACCTAAAACCAAACCAGCTTGTGATCTGTGTGCTCACTCCATTGTATTTGTCCCTGCAGCCGACAAGCTGCTGGCGCATTGCTAGCATTGCACACCACCACACCTAAAAGCAGCATGTGATCTGTGTGCTCACTCAGTGCGTCAGTTTGGTACCTGAATGCAGGAGGGATTGAATATAAGCTCAGGCATCGTTACTCCTAATTTTTGAGAGAGGCGGCTCACAATAGAGGATACAAACAAGGACGAGGCATTTATGGCTAGGGTTGGACAGTACGCTCTCTCTCTCTCTCTCTCCCGCTCTCTCTCTCTCTCTCTCTCTCTCTCTCTCTCTCTCTCTCGCTCTCTCTCTCTCTCTCTCTCTCTCTCTCTCTCTCTCTCTCTCTCTCTCTCTCTCTCACTCTCCCCCCCCCCCCCTCTCTCTCCCTCTCTCTCTCTCTCTCTCTCTCTCTCTCTCTCTCGCTCTCTCTCTCTCTCTCTCTCTCTCTCTCTCTCTCTCTCTCTCTCTCTCTCTCTCTCTCTCTGTATATTTAGATATGAAAATCACCAAATATACATTCAAATGCGGTGTAAATGTACGGTTCTGGCCAACCCTATGTATGGCAGAATATAAGCATAACACAGCGTACTACATGTAACAAAGAAGGACAGACTTGCATGACACAGCATGCTACATGTGCAGGCTTGCATCCTGAGAACGCACCTGTCTGGCTTTCTTTGAGCGTGATGAAAGGAAAGGGGCGAGCGGAATATGAAATTTTTTGCACGTTGTTGTGCAGGGTTGGCCAGAATTGTAAATATACGGTGTTTATGGCAGGGAAATCACCAGATAAACGGTCATATACGGTGTATGTACACGATTCTGGCCAACCCTACTCTTGTGTATTCGTTCTGTGTTTGCACATGAGTTTAACAAGCGGAGGAAGCGCTGCAGCATGCACGTGAACTGCCGAGAAATGCACCTTATTACATCAAAAAATTTCGCTGGAGCTGTTAAGCAGCGGAGAAAGAGGCAGCAGCTTGCATGTACCGACAAAGTTGCGAATATCCCAATTTATTCCATTCCATGTTTTGATGTTGCGCAGGAGATCAGCGGTGGAGAAGGAGCCGGATAGTTCACCGCAAAATGTGACAACTGAACTCTCATACTATTTCATTCCGTGTTTTGATGTAATTCATTCCATGTTTTGATGTTGCGCAGGAGATTAGCGGTGGAGAAGGAGCCGGACAGTTCACCGCAAAATGTGACAATTGAACTCTCATACTATTTCATTCCGTGTTTTGATGTAATTCATTCCATGTTTTGATGTTGCGCAGGAGATTAGCGGTGGAGAAGGAGCCGGACAGCTCACCGCAGAATGTGACACAATTGAACTCTCATACT
>Ga0307947_1003220_pt1 | contig 13189 bp, 15 predicted proteins | sample OrgLakmetagen232_FD_201840 | JGI IMG/M metagenome (GOLD analysis project Ga0307947, IMG submission 201840) | Saline water microbial communities from Organic Lake, Antarctica - #232 | ecosystem: Environmental > Aquatic > Non-marine Saline and Alkaline > Saline | place: Antarctica: Organic Lake...
CACACACACGTACGCACACACATGCACGCGCACACATACACTCTCACACACACACACACTCACACACACACACACACTCTCACACACACACACACACACACACATGCCTGCGCTCACGTGCACACACACATACACACACGTACACACTAACACATACACATTTACATACTAACACACATGCACACACTACAAACACGCACACACGCACGCAAGAACGCAAATACATACATACATGCACATACACACATAAATACATACACACATAAATACATACACACATAAGTACATACACACATACACACACAATACACACACGTACACACAAACGCATACACTACACGTACACATGCATACACACATGCACACTATAAGCACGCACACACGTACACACGTACACACTAATGCATACATACACACATATATGCAAACTAACACACATACACCCCACATTACACACGCACGCACCATGCACATGGAATTGTACTCCCTCAATGCACTCACGTCTCCCCAAACACACGTGCACACTCACGCGCTCACGCTACACACGTAAACAAATTACAACACCTACGTGCACACACGCACACGTACACACATGCACGTTCATACTCACATGCACACACGTACCACACACATACAATTGCACACAAATACATAAAGCGAGCTCAGAATAATTCCACAAGTATCCAAGATTTCACACGCACGGCAACATGCATACACATGCGTCTATTCGCACAAAAAACATGTTTACCTCACACAGGTGAACACCACATGTACACATGCATCCATATGTACACGTCTGATAGCAATCGCAAATATGCACACATTCTTGACACGCACACGCATACGCATACACATACACATGCACATACAAAATTGTAGGGTGTGTCGTGCCAAATGCAAGTCCTGGAAATAGCTTTAGACATGCACGTGTGCACAACTGCAAAGGAGCACACGATATAACCGTGCTTGCAAATACACGCGCGCAGGCATCAAGTGCCGCAGGAGCCTTCAAGGCATGCACACATGTGCGTCTAGGCAAGGACCTGATTGTACTTCTGGACCCCAAACGCCAGCGCCTTGTGTACGTTGTACTGGCTGACGGAGCTGAGAAGGACAAGCTCAAAAAGGTAGCTTGCAGGGTTGTCGGTTCAGTGAACAAGCAGGAAGAAATAGAGAACCAATGCATAAGATCCTGACAAGAGCCCTACCCACAAATGTCTCCTCGTACACACAGCGTGGGCACGCAAAGGCGTGCACACTGGTACATGCGCACTCAGTGTTTCTTTCAAGGATTTTGGAAAACTTTGATTTCATGTTACCCCACAATCTGAGAAGTTGAGAAATTGTGTCCTCATATCTTTTTTCTTTTGCTGCCTCATCCTGCCGGGAGGCCTGTGGCCTTCCGGCATTAGGTGTTATGCAAGTCAGCTGTAAGTTGTGAGGAAGTATATGCATTAGCACTTCTTAGCGCTGAGCCACTCCAAAATGGCCTGTGGATGTGGTAGGACTTTACGTTGAATGCTGAGCTCCTAAACCCTTGTGCGCAGCACGTCAAGTGCTGCGCATGGAGCCTGTTGGGGGTTACGGATGTACTTCAGCGTGCTGAACGCATGCTCATCCTCACTGACCCTGGCACCATCACCATCACCAACTCTGCTACCTTAACCCACTACCTAAACCTCCCGTGCCCCTAAGCGCGTGGCTTCAAAACTCTTCAAAACTCTTAGGCTGAGAGAGGGGAGGGGGCTGTGCTGATTGTGGCTCGTTATTAGACTCATCGCTGCTTGCTGCAGCAGGGTTTGCATCCTCTTGTTTGTGGGCCCATGGACCCCTGAGTACTTCCCAACACTTTTCCTCCTGGCAACTTGGGACTTTTGTGGTGGGGGTTTGTCATGATAATTAAAACTTAGGATTTTTGGGGATTTGTGGTCCGTGGGTGCCTTAAAAGGCCCTTTTAAAGCCACAGATCCGTTCACGTAGGGGCTCCTCAACACCCCCAAAACCTTAAATTTTCGATTCTAAAAGTCAAAAACCCATATTTTTATATTGTTCGATGTGGTATGTCGACTTAAAACAAACACTGGTGCGCACACTCACATACCACACGCGCGCGCAAACACACACATACACACCACACTCCATACCGTTACAGGTAAAGCAGCTGGTATCTCTGACTCGTGCCCAGCGCGTGTGGTTTGTGGCCGACCGGCAGGGGCAACATGACAGGCTGGTGTACCGAGTACATGGGTGAGTGTGTTTGTGTGCGCAGGGCGTACGTAACCGTGCCTTTGAGACCTTGAATGCTGCTTTAATGATATGCACACAAGCAAGAAACGCCTGCTCTCTACTTGCATGCCTGCCTGCATGTAGAGAATGTAAGGATAGCTGGAGACAGGCCTGCTCCTATGTTCGTGCACTCATTATTTGTACCTTGTCATCCACTGCATGAGTGCATATTTTTCACTTGCACATGCAAGAAAACACACAGGCAATCCACACACCCACTCACTTGTTTGCCTCTGCAGCCACTGCATGTCTGACTGCTGGGAAGTGTACGCGGGTGCAGACACCTTTACCACCACCCAGCAGATGATGCTGGAGAACAAGATGTTACCAGTGTGCCCGGCCACGACAGCTGCGCGCGCACGCATCGTGCCGGACAGGGTCGACTATAATGCATCACGCATGCGCAGGTAGCTTGTGGCTTATGTGCTCGTGCATGAGTTTGTATGTATTCATGCTTGAGTACTGGGTTGGTAAACCGTACGTGAAAAGGCAGGGTGAACCGTAGCATTGCATGCAAGTGCAGGTCATGATTTATGCATCTGCGCTCCTGAGTTCTAAGGTGGATCATTAGGTTGGCCAAAACTGTACACAACATATCATTCCGTACGTTGCATATACTCAACACATGTCAATCTGACGATTGTGCATTTGTTTGTCTGTGTGTATCTATGTGCAATCCTTTGCTTGTGCATGTATGCGCATGTGCATGGCAAGATGGACTGTCGTGCATTGTGCATGCATGGGTGGACTGTCGTGCATTGTGCATGCATGGGGGGCTGTGGGTTAGGGCACAGGGAAGTACACTGGGTGCCCAATTTATTCAGGGGGGCCCGGAACAGCCTGTAAAATTTTCCAGGGTTCCCCGGAACTGCTTTCAAAGTTATTCAGGGTGTTGTAAATTTTCCCAGGCCGGGGGCTTTCGCCCCCGGCCCCAAGCACGATGTTAATGCTTGTGTGTGTGCATACGTGTATGCGTGCATGTGCGTGTGTGAGCATGTGTGTGTGCGTCTGCGTGTTTGTGTATGTGTGTATGTGTGTGTGTGCTTGTGTCTGTATGTGTGTGTGCGTGGTGGTGTGTGCCTGTGTGCGTGCTCGTGTGTGTATGTGTGTGCGTGAGTGTGTGCGTGTGTGCGTGTGTGCGTGTGTGTGCATGTGGGTGTGTGTGCATGTGCATGTGTGTTTGCGCGCGTGTGTGTGTGTGTGCGAGTGTGTGTATGCGTGTGTGTTGTGTGCGTGTGTGCGTATGTGTGTGTTTTGTGTGTGTATATGTGTGTGTGATGTGTGAGTGTGTGAGTGTGTGTGTTCATTTGTGTGTTGTGTGTGAGTTGTGTGTACGCTTTATGCGTGTGTGTATGTGCGTATGTGTCTGTGTGCATGTGTGCGTATGTGTGTGTATGTACGTGTGTGCATGGTTGTGTGTGCATGTGTGCTTGCTCGTGTGTGTGTTTGTGGGTATGTGTGTGTGTGTGCTCGCGTGTGCTTGACATTGCTCAAGGTTTGCACATGGCTGCTAGCTGAGGCCTCATCAGGGCCTGGGGCAGGGGGACGGGGGGGAGCAGAGGGAGGAGGAGCAGGTGGCTTCCATCTGGAGAGATATTCATTCAGTTTGGTGCCTGCATGCACTTAAGCCCAGCACTCGCTTCGAAAGGGGGCCTGGTCAGGTGAAGGAGCCTCTTGCTGGGATGGCTCACTCTCCCCCTTCCTGCTGGCTGATCTTTCCCTCTTCTTCCTGTTCTCACAGTGTCATTCTCACTGTCATTTTAAAAATTCACTGCAAATCACCCGGAACTACATTTATAATTTTACCGGGTACCCCGGAATCGCAGGGGCCGTTGTCCTTGCAAATTTCCGGGGTACCCGGACCAGCTTTGGGCTGCCCCTCCGGCCCACAATTTTGTTATTTATTCCGGGCCCCAGACTGGTTGTACTTCCCTGTTAGGGCACATAAAGATGCGGTAGTTTTCCACTCTGATTTGAAATGCGCATCATCCGGAGCTCTCTTACAAATTGTGCGTATATGCCCCCTTCTGATCTGTAGGACAGACGAGATGGACCTCCTACCTGCAGATGTGGTGCGCAAACGGGCGCTCAAATCCTCAAAAAGGTCGGTGAAGGATTTTGTGCAGCCCACGCACCCTCCCTTCTGTACATAGGGGTGTTTCTCTTGTAATAAAACCTCTGTCTTGATGTATGATAATGGCCTCAAGAGGGCCTTAGCTCCTACTGCACACTGAGTGACTTGAGCAAGGCACAGCTGACCGACGCTGCTTTGTTTCTAGCTCATTGTACACACACCACATCAAATCCAAATGAACTTAAATGTCCTTCAATTTGACTCTGCCCATAAAGAGAGTGTTGCACACACACACACACACACTCACACACGCACACACACACAAATCTGTGCTCAATAGCTTTATTTTTCCTGCCATAAAACAGGACTGTGATGCGTCGTGTCCATCACTATCATAGCCTGCTAATGGCGTACCGACATGCAGTGCGTGAGGTGTCCATTAATGACAGCATCAGCCTCATACGCAACAGGTGTGTGCATGTGCATGTGCGTGTGTGTGTGTGTGTGTATGTGTGCGTGAAGAGTAGGCGGGGGTTGAAGTGCGAGCAGGCAGGTGGGTGGGTAAAGCTATCAAGTGCTTATGTAAGTCAGCGAGTTGCTGGATTGCTTCCTATCTCCCCTACCAGCCAAAATTCCGTCATTAGGCGATCCACAAAACGGGTCTTCTGGGCAGGCATGCCTGGAATTGTATTTTGTAGATTTCTACGCCTGGCTTCCCAGCAGGTCTTTTTCCGAGTGGTTGCCCTGTGTGCTTGTATGTGCAGCAGAGTGCACAGCACGCCCTTTTCCCTACTGTGTATATAATATACCTGGGTATGCTGGGTGCACGAGGTCATGGGGTCATCCTTGAGCGAGCTCCCATTTCGCCCAAGGACGACCCCATCACTTCACACACCCAGTCTGCGCAGCTGCTGGCTATTAATTAGCAGGGATGGGTCACACAGCGTAAGCGCGCCGAGTATACTCACATCGATTTCACTGCGTGATCAAGTGTACGGGGTGTCTTTGAAGTCTGCGTGACCCGTACCTGAAAATTTGCTATCGGTAGCTAGATAAGGATGTAAACAGGTCATGGAATGTGTCTGGAGGTACGGACATCCTGCCCGTGGATCGTCCTCATATTTGAGTTCAAACGTACCATAGGGTACTTTAAACTAAACAACATGGGTAAACGTGGTAGTTTACACAGCTGCCTGGTGCCACAAGGGAGGCAGTGGTGGTGGAGCTAATGGTGGTGGTTTTCACACTCAGGTGTGGACATTTGAGGGTTGCTAGGTGCTTAGGGCGGTTACGGTCAAGCTTGTGAGTTTGTGAGGCATTGGTTGGTGTGACAAGCGTTACCAAGGCCTGTCAACAGGCTTAGCCAAGAGTTTGCTTTGGACCTGTACTCTCAATCTTTTTCCCCGCATCGACGGTTTTTTGTACACACACACACAGGCTGTGGGGTCCTGCGATCTTCTTTTGTGGTTGGCACGAACTTGAGTTGCTGATGTGCCAGCTTGCCTGCTTGCCTGCTGGGAATTTCCCCTCAGGGACCTGCACCTTTCCTTGCCACAAATGTGTGTGTCTCCAGTCAAACTTGCTCCTCCACTCACCTGCCGTTCTGTTAAGCTCCTCCAAGCACTTGTTTCTTTGTTCCATCCCCTCCTCAGATTTGCGATAGTCATTTCCGCCTTTCGGCCTCCCCCCCTTTTATTTTTGTCACCACCACCTGCCTTTTTTTTCAAACTTCATAGAGATCTGGAGCGCCTTCGTCAGCGCCAGCAGATGTTTGACAGTGGCAATGCCTCTCCCCTGAGCCGTGCCTATGGCTTTCAGGGCTACGTGGGGTCCACAGATGAGGGCCTGCCCTTTGGGCTCACCCCCGAGGCGTTCTCTGGGGCGGATGAGGGAGAAGAAGAGGGAGAGGAAGAGGAAGAAGAAGAAGGGGGGGAAGCCGGAGAAGAAGAGGACGAAGGGGCTGGAGCGGAGGCGAGGAGCAGAGAGCATGCAGAATGGGCAGCTGAAGCAGAGCAGGGCAAGAGGGCGGAACGAATGGGGCTGGGGGACGAGACAGAGGAAGGGGAAGGAGGGCTGTCAAACGCCAAGCAGGAGAGGTTGAAGGAAAATGGGGAAACCCCGGGGGCAATGCTACAGCGACAGCGAGGAGATGGAAGCGGTGGGGAAAGTAGGGGTGTGGCGGAAGAAGAGGGTTGGGGTGGCAAGGAGGGTGAGGGTGCGCATGTTGAGGGGGTGGACGCACAGCAAGGTGAGCAGCAGGTAACCAAAAGTGTAGAGGGGCGCAGGCTGCGGAGGGAGAAGCAGGTGCAGGCAGAGCTGCTGCGAACAACCTTGAAGGAGCACTTAAGCAGCACAAAACCATCGACGGAGGAGGAGGTGCAGAAGCAGAGGGTGCTGGGTGCGATCTTGGAGCAGCTGGAGCAGGAGAGTAGTGGTGATGGGAGGGAGGGGGGGGTCGCTGAGGAGGAAGAGGAGAAGGAAGACGACGACACGGGGCAGGAGTGGGAGAGTGTGGATGGCAATGAGCCTGAGGTTGAGGTCACGGTGACAGTGGAGGGCTCAGAGCAGAAGGAGCGAGGGAGGGATGACGCCTACAACTGTGAGGTGGGTCCTGGGTTTTAGGAGGATAGGGGACGATGTGGGACATGTGCTCGTGGTGCTCACCTCCTGTGTACATCTTATGCACATGTGTGTTGACGCGCATGCAATCGTCCGGGCATGCAATTGTGGCGTTGTTATGTGTGCGTGCTTGGAAAGCCACAGCCCCTGTTCTTGCTTGCGATTTGCGCGTCAAAGCGCTTGTCAGGGTCGCGCTTCTTGTGTTTGTCTGAGGTGGTTGTAGCTGCTGCACAGCTGCATTGGTTAAGCCGACAGCATGCTAAACCCTTGATGGACATTGCTGCAATGCAAGTGCCTGCCGCATTATGTTTGGTGCATGTCAGTTCACAAACTGCACGCAGGGTAGGCTGGGGCATTTACAAGAGCGAGGCTACGGGAGAAATGCCTTTAAAACCTTGGTATGGGTGCTTGCAAACTGCTCAGGTGCAGCTGGGGCCTGAGGCTGACGACTTCACAGCGCGCTTCAACGTGAACGAGGCTAATGTGGACATACCTGCCGCAGATGCGCCCTTTGCATTTGACGGCATGGCTGAGGTCCGAGACTTTTTGGAGCGCTGTTTACAAGGTTCGGACGATCGGACCTGGGTTTTTGTGTTTGAGTTGGCTTGATTTTGAATGAAGTTGAGGGGAGAAACTGATGTGTGTGGGTGATCATGATTAACAGAGGAAGGGGGGGGGGGGGCTATGATTCAAGATCATGGAGCTATGTGTGGCATTTCTTCCCTTGTTCCTAATGCTTGCCTTGATTTTGAATTTAGTTGTAGAATGACAGATCTATGTATGTTTGTATCTCCACGCTTTGCCTACAGCCCATCATTAGTACAGCTGCATGTTTGGGCAAACAAAAAAATACCAGCTCCGTGCCTCGCATCGTAAGCGCTGGACCGCTTGAATTTTGACACGTACACGGCTAAATCATCTTACTTGTTTCCCACCTTTGTTCATGATTGCCCTCCCTTTCCCGTCTTACACGAATATGACACAATTTGCCCTCGCTCTTTATCTCACACTACACCCTTGCTGCTCGCTGCGCTACACAGAGGAGGTGCAGAACTTGCACGCAATTCAGCAGCTTGAGAAGCAGTGGGAGCGCAGCAGCAGCAACAGCAGCAACAGCAGCAGTAGCAGCAGCGGCAGTAGGGGCGTTGACATGGATGCAACAACCAGCAACGGAGGCCCCAGCAGCAGCAGCAGCAGCAGTAGAAATGGTGGTAGCAGCAGCAGTAGCAGCAGAAGTAAGAGTGGTGCGGGGAAGGAACCGCAGGACCCTGCAAGTAGAACTGGTGGATTGCCAGACAGGCAGGACAGCAGGTTAGATGGGTCAAGGGACGGGAAACGGCCCAGGCTGCCTTTTGCGATGCCTTGGGCGGAAAGTAAGAACAGCAGCGACAATAGTAGGGAGGCTAGCAGTGGTCAGCAGGAGTGGGCGCCGAGGGGCGGCAAGCAGGCGTGGAGCAATTCACGGACCTCCAAGCTCATGAGGTGGAGAAGGGAGCAGACTGCAGGCTCAAGGGTAGATGGGGAAACCAGCAGCAGCAGCAGCAGCAGCAGCAGCAGCAACAGTAACAGCAACAGCAACAGCAACAGTAGCAATACTAATAGTAGCAGCAGCAATAGCAGTAGCAAGAGGGAAGAGGGGGAGGGGCGGGGGAGGAGGGAGGGGAGTATAGAAGGGGAGGACGATGCGAGGGTGGAGAAACATGAGGGGGAGAAGGAGGAGGGGGAGGATGGACCTGAGTTTAGAGCAGCAGAGTACTTTTCCTCTGAGGACGCCAGGGAATTGGGCAAGCTGGGCGCAGCCCAGCGCAGGCTGCAGGGCAGTGGGGGCAGCAGTAGCAACGGCAGGGTTGTGTACTCCTGGGACGAGGAGAGCGAGGAGGAAGAGGAGGAAGAGGAGGAGCAGGAGGAGGAGGAGGAGGAGGAGGAGCAAGAGGGTGAGGGGGTCCGAGGGGTGAGCACGGGCAATGGTGGGGGGGGGGGCAGCAGCAGCAGCCAAGGGGATACTGATGACAAGATGTTCCCTCTGGAAGACAGCGAGGAGGCACGCGAGGTGGGCTGGTGTTGAGTGAAATCAACGTGGATTGTTATTGAAATTGAAGGTCGCCCCCGTGCCAAAGTCCTATCCCCCCCCCAAACAGTGCCAATGAGCTTTTCATCTAGTTCAAAGCCCCTCTACCTCATCTGAATGCAACAGCATTGATGCCATATTATTACCATACAGCTTTGCAAAGCATTTGCCATTGTGGGAGGCTGTGTAGGCCCGGAGCCTTTTTGCACCCACTTTGGCAGGGAGAAGGTGCATTCCTGAACGTATCGTGAATTGCTCAGCAGTGATCTAAAAGTGCTACGCGCCGCTGTTTGCTAAGCTTGGTATGTCAGAGAAGAAGGAGCAAGGAGTGTTTATTCATCGGACGTGGATGAGGAAGGGTACTTGTCCAGACTTGTGTCTTTGTCGTTGCTTGCCCTACTGTGACTTGAAGGCTTTCCAAGACCACACTTAAGACTGGACGGGGCCATCAGACTACCGTGTAAGCACGGACATGTCTGCAGAGAATTCTCCAAATGTTCTGTGTGTGCTTACATGTCAGGAGAGTTTACCTACACAATTTACACATCACAAAGCAAAATGCATCACCCACCACATCTCAAACCACACCACACCATGTCCCCAACAACACCCAACCACGTACACTTGCAGCTGGCCCGTGAGCTGCTGGGCCGCCCTGCTTCCCCCTCAGAAACAGCCGACCTTGTGGCCGCCCTCAAGCAGGCGTCTGATGTATTTGCCACCCCTGAAGTCGCAGCCGCTGAGGCAGCTCAGCAGGTACGCTTGTATGCATTTGCATCCACAGCCCGTTTGCTTTATTTATGCAGTTGACAAATGGAATATGGGTTTGCTATGGCACACACAGAAATGGCTGCATACAATCAGACAGTGCTTACACACTGAAAATCACACTGAATGTCACACATATAGCCACTGCGTACGCACACACGCACACTTGCAAACATGCACATACACTTGCACACACATGTAGACACACACGCACACATACACACACATACATGCATACACACAGGCCAAAGCAGAGGCGGCTGCTGAGGCAGCGGCAGCTGCCGCCGCCGCTGCTGCTGCTGCTGCAATTGCAGGCCCTGGTGGCACCACCACCAACACCTTCAGCCTATCCGAGCTAGTTCAGGCCGGCAGGGATGCGGCGGAAGGGGAAGGTGGCTTTCGTAGACATGGCAAGGGGCAGGGTAGCAAAGGTCGAAGGAGACGAGCCTTGGGAGGGCACAGCAAGGGCAAACAGCAGACAGGGAGGAATGTGGAAGAGAGCGACAGCAACCACGATGCCTTGCGTGTGATCATGGACTCGTTTCAGGAGAGCGTGGAGCGGGTGGGCAGCGCCAATCATGCACGGCAGCGTCCAATGCGCAGGGTGAGAGTCGTGGTGGTGGTGGTGGCGGTGGTTGTGTCCAATGCGCAGGATGAGGATTTTGGTGGTGAAAGTAAATCATATATTGTTGAGGTTGTTGTTGTTGGTGGTGGTGGTGGTGGTGGTGGTGGTGGTGGTTGTGGTGGTATATGCTGGTCGTACCCAAAGCGCAGTGACAAATGCAGTAGTGTGGTGGCGGTAGTTTGTGGTGGTGATCATGCCAGCTGCAACTGGAAGCGCTTGCTCCATCTGTAAGGTTATGAAAGCTGGTCCCAGGGGTAAAAGGCAAACAAGAATGGGAGCCCCCCTTCACAAAAAGGAAGAGGTTGGCAGGCACTGGTGCTAAGGAGCATTACGAAAGTCATGCACCAGTCACCAACAGTGAGAAAAATTGGCAGGCGCTATTGCGGAAAAATAGCATGAGGGGCATGCACATTGTTAAGTTGGTGCCCCCTCTGTGTACCGTCCGTGTTGCAGGTACAGATGCTGATGAAACATTGGCCTGGGGCATGGCTGCAGCCTCCTCTTCCCGTAGAGTCTCTCACACGCCTCAGTCCGTCAGGTACGCCCCTTGTTAAAAAATGCAACGCTCTTGTCCCTACTTGATTGAGCCTTCAGAAGCTCTAATGGATGGACAAGCCAAATGCAATTCTTGCGACTTTGGCCCATCCCTTCTGCCTCAGCTCCTTGACAGGGCTCTTTCCTCCTAGTAATGTTGATGCCTCACACGGTGTCTGCCGCTAAACCGTTCCATCATCTAGGAGTCTCTGACTCGACGTCAGTCCTAAACAGGCAGGGTGTGTCGAAGACCCATGAAAAGTGCAAAGTTAATGGTGAAGCTAGCAATGGAACATGGCGGTGCTCTGTATGGCGTTAGATAAAAGGACGATTTGGTGTGCAAAGGTGTTGGAATAATCTTCATAGAGCAAATGCACTGTCTGAATTCAAAAACTTGGAATGATATAGTAAGAAAGGGCCAGTGGCCTGCTGTCGCGCGCTCCCTGCAAACAAAAAAGTGCCACAATTTTACTGTCTGTAAACGTGCACACATGTACACACACACACACATACACACACACACACACACAAACACACACACACATATATGCACACATACACACATGCACATACCGTTTGCCGTGTATGTTTGTATCCTGACTTGAAAGTCCTTCCACTCGCAGCAGGTACTAGCTCTGCCTCCCGAGCACCCCGAAGTGCAGGCAGAAGCATTTTTAGCCGGCCCCTAGCCTCCCGCGCGCCCAGCACCAGCAGCAGAGGCATCACACCTGGAGGCATCAGCTGGGGAGCTGTGGGGGGGGTAGGCTTGGCTCTGGGGGGCTCGGTAGGACAGCAACAACAGGTGTGTTTGTGTGTGGAAATGCTGCACTGCGGTATTCTTTGAGTCCCTTTTGTATCCCCTTGTCTTGGTCCCTAGCATACTTTCTATAGATGTTGCGCTGCTTACCAGAGGGTCTGAAGAGTTTATATAAGCAAGTACCCTATTTCCTGCTTTGCAGCTATTTATGTAGATTACTCTCTGATAGACATGCACACCCGCACGCACGCACACCACACACACACACACACGCACGCACGCACGCACGCACGCACACCACACACACACACATTACACATGCACGCAGTTGCAGCAGCTGCTCCAAGGCGACCCTGGCTGCAGTACTCGCAACCTCAGCATCGTCGCTCGCTTGATGGAGGCCTTGCACAAGCCTACCACAGATGTGGCAGGGGAAACTCAAAAGGACCTGATTGTTGTGCTGGAGAGCGACAGCAGCAGCAGCAGCGGGTGGGCTGTGGCCGGCGGGGAATCTGATGCTCAAGGCAGTGAGCGGGGGCAAGAAAAAGAGCAGGGGGACTTGTTGGGGATGGTTGGGCAAGCGTGGTGCGAGTATGAGCAGGAGCTTATGGGGCAGGGGGTAAAAGGGACAGAGCTTGCACCTGCTGTGTTTATCCAAGGCCTAGAAAACGAGTGAAGTTGGAGCGTGTGGTCAGCGTCCTTTCCTGACGAATTCATGTATGTACTTAAGAAGAGTGATTGCTAGAACGTACGACTGCTGCCCCCAGTTTGTTGTCTTTATTCGTTTTGGGAGCAGATATTTCTGCTCCTTGAGTTCAGTTGTGTAGCCTGATGGATTTTTAGGATTTGAATTTAAAACTGAGTATATGCCCTTTCCTGCCGGTTTTTTATTAAGGGAGTCGAAATCTCACACATGGGAAAGGATTGTGATCCTCCGCTGCATTGGCCTGACTTGCAGGCTCTTGCTTCCCGCTTCCAGTCTAGTTGGCATAGATACGATCACTCCTCCGCTTTACCCCATCTGCCTTAAACAGTTTGCTTGCATTACTAGACAAATGCACAGTGCTTGCTAATTGGCCTTGCAAATTTTTTTTTGACCATGGTCATAAAAGCAGTTGCTAGCCTGAACAATTGGCAGCACAGGACAATGGGCCCCGGCAGCTTTGTGTTTCTCTTCTGCCTCTTTCATTTTAAACAGCGCTACCTTAAACACATTTTTACTTGCCCCCTCGCTGGGCGGGGGGGCCGAATTATCTCAGGCAAACAGCGAATCGGGTTCGGGGCAGCAGCAGGCGCACAGCAGCTTTACAGCAGCATCACACAAGCACGTGGTGGGACAGCAACCCCTTTAAACAGCAAAGCACACATCACCGCCAGAGGGACCCTCGACGGCTGAGTTTGCAGCTTTCGAGGGAGGGACGGGAACCCTGTAAACAGCAAGCATATAGCATCAGCACA
>Ga0307947_1003222_pt1 | contig 13181 bp, 12 predicted proteins | sample OrgLakmetagen232_FD_201840 | JGI IMG/M metagenome (GOLD analysis project Ga0307947, IMG submission 201840) | Saline water microbial communities from Organic Lake, Antarctica - #232 | ecosystem: Environmental > Aquatic > Non-marine Saline and Alkaline > Saline | place: Antarctica: Organic Lake...
CCCCCCGGCCTCATCTCCTGCTTCCCCTTCATCCTCCTGCCCTTCCCCCCATCTCCCTTACGTATCTGACCAGCTAAACCACCAGCAACTCCATCTCCCTTACGTATCTGACCAGCTACACCACCAGCAACTCCATCTCCCTAACGTATCTGACCAGCTACACCACCAGCAACTCCATCCTTCCTCCCGGCTCCCCGACACATTTGATCAGCAACACCACCAGCAACTCCATGTTCTGCAGCTGCATCAAGTCCAGCAACAATACCAACTGCACCCGTTTGATCAGCAGCTCCACCCAGATCAGCACCAGCACTTGCAGCAGGACCAGGAACACCACCACCAGCACCCGTTTAATCAGCAGCTCCACCCAGATCAGCACCAGCACCTGCAGCAGGACCAGGAACACCACCACCAGCACCCGTTTGATCAGCAGCTCCACCCAGATCAGCACCAGCACTTGCAGCAGGACCAACACCAGGATGTTCAGCAGCAACACCCATACGACCAGCAGCCCTTGCACCAGCATGCGTGGGGGCATCAAGAGGTCCCAACCGCTGCAGGGCTTCATCAACAGCAACGCCCATACGACCAGCAGCCCTCGCACCAGCATGCGTGGGGGCATCAAGAGGTCCCAACCGCTGCAGGGCTCCAGCAACAGCAACGCCCATACGACCAGCAGGCCTCGCACCAGCATGCGTGGGGGCATCAAGAGGTCCCAACCGCTGCAGGGCTTCATCAACAGCAACGCCCATACGACCAGCAGCCCTTGCACCAGCATGCGTGGGGGCATCAAGAGGTCCCAACCGCTGCAGGGCTACATCAACAGCAACGCCCATACGACCAGCAGCCCTCGCACCAGCATGCGTGGGGGCATCAAGAGGTCCCAACCGCTGCAGGGCTTCATAAACAGCAACACCCATACGACCAGCAGCCCTTGCACCAGCATGCGTGGGGGCGTAAAGAGGTCCAAACCACTGCAGGGCTCCAGCACCAGCAGCAGAAGCAACAGCACACACACTTCCTCCAAGATAGCCACGCTGAGTCCCTGCACCAGCACACGCACCTCCTCCAAGATAACCAGATCCTGGCCCAGCAGCAGAAGCAACAGCACACACACCTCCTCCAAGATAGCCACGCTGAGTCCCTGCACCAGCACACGCACCTCCTCCAAGATAACCAGATCCTGGCCCAGCAGCAGAAGCAACAGCACACACACTTCCTCCAAGGTCGCCACGCTGAGTCCTTGCACCAGCACACACACCTCCTCCAAGATAACCAGATCCTGGCCCAGCAGCAGAAGCAACAGCACACACACCTCCTCCAAGATAGCCACGCTGAGTCCTTGCACCAGCACACACATCTCCTCCAAGATAACCAGATCCTGGCCCAGCAGCTGTGGGCACCGTCCCCGTGCAGCAATCACAACCAAGTTATAGAAGGCGGAGAGCAGTGGGACGAGGAGCAGCAGCAGCAGCAGCAGCAGCAGCAGCTGTGCTCACTGCCTCCGTGCAGCAATAGCAACCAGGTCGGTGGAGGCGGAGAGCAGTGGGACGAAATGCAGCAGCAGCAGCAGCAGCAGCAGCTGTGGGCACCACCCTTGTGTGGCATTCAAGGCTGTGAAGACAGAGAGCTGTGGGACAAAATGCAGCAGCAGCAGCAGCAGCAGCTACCATGGGCACCACCCTTGTGTGGCAATCAAGGCTGTGAAGACAGAGAGCTGTGGGACAAAATGCAGCAGCAGCAGCAGCAGCAGCTAACATGGGCGCCACCCTTGTGTGGCAATCAAGTCTGTGAAGACAGAGAGCAGTGGGACGAAATGCAGCAGCAGCAGCAGCAGCAGCAGCTACCATGGGCGCCACCCTTGTGTGGCAATCAAGTCTGTGAAGACAGAGAGCAGTGGGACGAAATGCAGCAGCAGCAGCAGCAGCTACCATGGGCGCCACCCTTGTGTGGCAATCAAGTCTGTGAAGACAGAGAGCAGTGGGACAAAACGCAGCAGCAGCAGCAGCAGCAGCAGCAGCAGCAGCATTGGCTCTCCTCGTCATATGCTCGCCAGCTGGCCGCGCATCTGCAGCCAGAGGAGCAGCAGCAAGCACCAACTGCTACAGCTCTGGACGTTGGGGAGGAGCAGCAGCAGGCACAACATATACAGCACTGCCATCAGTTGCCTTGGCACACTCAGTTTCATGACAGCTCTGCATCAGGCTCTCCCAAACGCTGGCCTACACACTCCCTGCCCTTTAAAACCTACACCAACGCCACTGCCACAGCAGCAGCAGCAGCAGCAAAACCAACAGACGCAGTAGCGGCCTCATTGCCCTTTGAAACTACTACCAACACCGCTGCCACGGCAGCGGCAGCAGCAGCAGCAGCAACAGCAGCAGCAGCAGCACCACCAGCAGCAGCACCACCACCACCAGCAACAGCAGCTGCACCAGCACCAGCACCAGCAGCAGCAGAACCACCAGCAACAGCAGCAGCAGCAGCAGCAACAGCAGTAGCAGCAGTAACAACATCAGAAGCTGTAGCAGCACACTTACCACCACCACAAAAAAGGATTACATCACGCAGCTCGGACAGCTCGCCTCCCTCAACTCCAGCCTCTCAGCATGGCAGCTATACCTCAGGCAACAAGGGCAATTGCTCCCCAACTGACTCCAGTGACTATACACCACTTAGACCCCCTTATAGAGCAGCAAAGACAGGTACAGTGGTTCCTTTGCCTGCTTGTGTGAGAGTGTGTGTGTGTGTAAGTGAGTGCTTGTGTGTGTTTTCACCACTTAGACCCCCTTATAGAGCAGCAAAGACAGGTACAGTGGTTCCTTTGCTTGCTTGTGTGAGTGTGAGTGTGTGTGTGTATGCGTATGTGTATGTGTGTGTGAGTGAATGTGTGTGAGTTTCCACCACTCAGACCCTCCTGCAGAGCTGCAAAGGCAGGTGCAGTGGTTCTTTTGCTTTTTTGTGTGAGAGCGTGTGTATGTGTGTGTGAGTGAGTGGATGTGTGTGAGTTTTCACCACACAGACCCGCTTGCAGAGCTGCAAAGGCAGGTGCAGTGGTTCCTTTGCTTTTTTGTGTGAGAGCGTGTGTATGTGTGTGTTAGTGAGGGGATGTGTGTGAGTTTCCACCACACAGACCCGCTTGCAGAGCTGCAAAGACAGGTGGTTCGTTTGCTTGCTTGCGTAAGTTGTGTGTGTGTTATCTACCACTCAGATCCTTTTGCGGAGCTGCAAAGACAGGTACGGTACAGTGGTTCCTTTGTTTGCTTGTGTGTGAGAGTATGTGTGTGTTTGTACATATGAGTGTGAAATCTTGTGCGTGTGCTCGCGTGCGCACGTGCATACGTCTTACTGTTTTTAATTTACGGTGTCATATTGTACGAATGTACGCACGTATATGCTCCGCGTTCGCCTTTTCTAATAAATGCCACCTTTTCCAATCACCTCTCATTTCCCAATCCCAAAACACAGGTGCCCTGTTTAAATCCAGCAATGCTGGGCTAGATCACTCATTAGCAAGGGAGCGTGTGGAGGTGGAAGGGGGGCAAAAATACGGGAGGACTGTCAGCGGCTTTTGTAGTGATGACTCAACGAGTGATATGTCAAGTGACGGTTCTTACTGGATTAAAAGGTCACACAACCCTAACTTCCGCCAGCAGCAGCAGCTAGAGCAGCAGCAGCAGCAGCAGCAGCAGCTGCAGCAGCAAGGACAGCAGAGGCAAAGGCAGGCGTGGGAGCAGCAAGAACAGCGGCAGCAGCAGCAACGTCAAAAGGAGCAGCAGCGGGATCTGCGCTGGCGGCAACGGCGACGTTCCATGGCTCACCCAAACAAGCGAAGGCTGCTGCAGCACAAACAGCAGTACAGGCCGCAACAGCAGCAGCAGCAGCAGCAGCAGCAGCAGCAAACTCAGATTGAGGTAGAGCAGCAAGAGCAGCAGCACCACGACCACCACCACCGAATGGATGAGCAGCACGCACCACGACTACCACAGTGTTGGAACCCACCGCACCAGCAGCAACAGCAGCAAAGTGCACCAGGATGCCTGCCGCCACAGCAGCAACAGCAGCAGCAGCAGCAGCAGCAGCAAACACAGATTGAGGAAGAGCAGCAAGAGCAGCAGCACCACGACCACCACCACCGAATGGATGAGCAGCACGCACCACGACTGCCACAGTGTCGGGACCCACCGCACCAGCAGCAACAGCAGCAGCAGACACGACACGAGGCGGAGCAGCAGAACCAGCATCGTATGGATCAGCAGCACCGTGTGGATCAGCAGCACCAAATTGTTCAGCAGCACAAAATGGAACATCAGCACCGAATGGATCAGCAGCACCAAATGGATCAGCAGCACCCACAGCGGCAGCGGCGGCTGTGGCAGCCTGCCAGCGCCTCCGTGCATTGTAGGCCTGGCTCTCCTGGCAAAGAAGCTAAAGCGCGCAAGCTAGAGCAGAGGGGTCAACAGCTGCAAGGGTTGCAGCCGTTAGGCTGGTCTGTACCGCATTTGCAGCCTCTGCAGCAGCAGCTGTTCAGTCAGGCTGCGCAGCCGCAGCAAAGTGCACAAGGGTGCCTGCCGCCACAGCAGCAGGAGCAGCAGCAGCAGCAGCAAAAGCAAAAGCAGAAGCAGCTGTTCAGTTGTGGTGAACATTTGCAGCAAAGTGTGCAAGGGTGTCTGCCGCCACAGCAGCAGCAGCAGCAAAAGCAGAAGCAGCTGTTCAGTTGTGGTGAACATTTGCAGCAAGGTGTTCAAGGGTCACTGCCGCCACAGCAACAGCAACAGCAGCAGCAGCAACAGCAGCATATGCGCCCCTCCTCCAGTGCCCTGATTCGCTCACGTCGTATGCGCATGCGCAGCCAGCGCGGCTGGGGCTTACTGCACTTCATACAGGTGAGACAAAAATTGCCCGACAGGTTTCGGGCTTACTGCATATCACACATATGAGTCAAATGTTGCCCAGCAGTTTTGGGGCTCACTGCATTTCACACGTATGAGACAAATGTTGCCCAACAGTTTTGGGGCTTACTGCATTTCGCACGTATGACACAAATGTTGCCCAACAGTTTTGGGGCTTACTGCATTTTACACGTATGAGTCAAATGTTGCCAACAGTTTTGGGGCTTACTGCATATCACACATATGAGTCAAATGTTGCCCAACAGTTTTGGGGCTCACTGCATTTCGCACGTATGAGACAAATGTTGCCCAACAGTTTTGGGGCTTACTGCATTTCACACGTATGAGTCAAATGTTGCCCAACAGTTTTGGGAAGTTCACATGAAGAGCAGCGAGGGTGTCAATTGAGGCCTTGAGGGGCACAAATGCATAAAGAGTGGCAAGGGTTTCGATTGAGGCCTTGAGGGGCACAAACACTTGAAGAGCAGCAAGGGTGTTGGTCGAGGCCTTGAGGGGCACAAACACATGAAGAGCAGCAAGAGTATCGATTGAGGCCTTCAGGGGCACAAATGCATAAAGAGTGGCAAGAGTATCGATTGAGGCCTTGAGGGGCACAAATGCATAAAGAGTGGCAAGGGTGTTGATTGAGGCCTTGAGGGGCACAAACACATGAAGAGCAGCGAGGGTGTTGATTGAGGCCTTGAGGGGCACAGACACATACAGAGTGGCAAAGGTTTTGATCGAGGCCTTGAGGGGCACAAACGCATGAAGAGCAGTGCGGGTGTTGATTGAGGCCTTGAGGGGCACAAATGCATACAGAGTGGCAAGGGTGCTGATCGAGGCCTTGAGGGGCACAAACACCTGAAGAGTGGCAAGGGTGTCAATTGAGGCCTTGAGGGGCACAAACGCATGAAGAGCAGCGAGGGTGTTGATTGAGGCTTTGAAGGGCACAAATGCATGAAGAGTGGCAAGGGTGTTGATTGAGACCGTGAGGCACAAATGCATGAAGAGCAGCGAGGGTGTTGATTGAGGCCGTGGGGCACAAACACTTGAAGAGCAGCAAGGGTGTTGGTCGAGGCCTTGAGGGGCACAAACACATGAAGAGCAGCAAGAGTATCGATTGAGGCCTTGAGGGGCACAAACACCTGAAGAGCAGCAAGGGTGTCAATTGAGGCCTTGAGGGGCACAAACGCATGAAGAGCAGCGAGGGTGTTGATTAAGGCCTCGAGGGGCACAAATGCATGAAGAGTGGCAAGGGTGCCGATCGAGGCCTTGAGGGGCACAAACGCATAAAGAGTGGCAAGAGTATTGATTGAGGCCTTGAGGGGCACAAATGCATAAAGAGTGGCAAGGGTTTCGATTGAGGCCTTGAGGGGCACAAACGCATGAAGAGCAGCGAGGGTGTTGATTGAGGCCTTGAGGGGCACAAACGCATGAAGAGCAGCGAGGGTGTTGATTGAGGCCTTGAGGGGCACAAATGCATAAAGAGTGGCAAGGGTTTTGATTGAGGCCTTGAGGGGCACAAATGCATGAAGCAGCGAGGGTGTTAATTGAGGCCGTGGGGCCACAAAGGAGAAAAAAGGGAATGAGTCGCAGGAGAGAAGCAAAAAAGAACTGATGGGAGTGTTTACGTAATTGGTGTGAAAGAGGGAATGAGTCACAGGAGAGAAGCAAAAAAGTGCGAAGAGGAAGTAAATTCTACCGGCGTGGGAGGGGAAATAAATCACATAAGAGAGAAACATAATTGATGGGAGTGTTTACGTATTTGGTGTGAGAGGGGGAGAAAAAGTCACAGGAGAGAAGCAAAAAAGAACTGATGGGAGTGTTTACGTAATTGGTGTGAGAGAGGGAGAAAACAGTCACAGGAGAGAAGCAAAAGATAATGTGAAGGGAGTCTAAACTCTACCAGTGTGAAAGAGGGAGGATAAAGCACAGAAGCAAAAAGAGAATGAAGGGAGTGTTTATGTTAAGGGCGTAAAAAGGGGAGAATGGGTCACAGAAAAGAGGAGGAACAGAAAGTGAAGGGAATGAAAACTGTACCGGTGTAGGAAAAGGGAAAATTAGTCACAGAGGAGAAAGGGAAAAGAACGTGAAGGGAGTGTGGACACTTCTGGTGTGAAAAAGGGAGAATGAAGCAGAGAAAGAATTGGAAATGAGTGGGGTATTCCACCAAGACAGGAGTCTTGCTTAAGAGTGAAGCAATTTCTTTTTAAGAGTGGCAATGTTATTTCAAGTACGACGTTGGTGTGAAATTAGGGTGCTGACCTGGGTGTGGTAATTTGCTTGTTCGTTATTGTGGGGCATGGGGCAACAGCTTGCTTTCATGCGCACAGACTACAGAGTTCTCCAGAAGACAAAGATGTCAACCTCATGCAGGTATGGTGCTTGTATGGGGTACAAGGAAAGGAAAAGCGTTCCTCTACTGAAGTAAGAAAAAAGAAGCCACTTTGGTACCGGGTACCATTACATTCTTTCACCGTAGCAGACAGAGAGTTACATGAAAGGCACACAGGCGAACACACACACACACACACACGCTCTCACACACACACACACACACGCACACACACACTCATACACACACACACTCTCACACACACACACACATACACAAACACAAACACACACACACACACACACTAAGAGCAGCTTACGCATCCCACCTATGTGGCCCTTGTTATTATGCACACACTCTTCATTCGAGCTTATAGCTTCCTTGGCCGCACAAGACAGTGAACACCACTGCCCATTGTCTAAGTTTGTGAGTGTTGGCTTGCTTTGCTATCTGCGCACGCAGGCTCGCACCGCTATGAGCGTCTCACGAGCGTGTCAGGTCAGTAGCACGTGTGAATCTGTGTACAATATACATTTTGCCACGCATCTTTGGATTTAGTTGCCACACGCAACGACACAAGCGTGTTCAGAGCTTGTCAGGTGAGTAGCGTGCATTAAATTTGTAGGCAGGGTCTTGAGTCTGTGCCTGTTACTAGTACTAATGGCTTAAGAGCTGCTTCCAAGTTCACAGATCTGAGAGCCGATGTAATGGCCTGTTATGTGATCTGGTGATCTGAGAACTGAAAGAAAGGGAGAACGTGGTGCAGCTGGCCTTTGGGCTGTATCCGCTTCTGAGTAGGGTTGGCCAGAATCCTATATGTGTATGGTGTATGTACGGTATTTTGGCAGGGAAATCACCAAACACACTTTGCATATACACGGTTCTGGCCAACCCTACTTCTAAGCCATTGGTGTGTTGACAGAGAGGATTCCCATCTTGTGTGTGTATATGTGTGCGGTGTGTGTGTGTGTGTGTGTGGTGTGGTGTGTGTGTGTGGTGTGTGTGTGGAGTGTGTGTGAAAACGCAGTGTGGCTTCGCTTCCTTTACCTTGACCTGGTCGCCATCAAAGAAGAAGCTGGTGCACTGCCGAATGTAAAGCCTGCTTTTTGATCTGGGTTGCATATAAAAAATGAAGCTGCTGGTGCATTGCTGAATGCAATTTCCAGAATTGTTTTGAGTGCTCTTAGGGTAACAACATATCCCATGAGCACTCACACACACACACACACACTCACACACACACTCACACACACACAAACACACACACACACGCAAACAAAGTCACACACATGGCACACATACATACACATGCACACGCAGACCAATGAGGAAAGCAATCCATGTGGCAGGGTGGCAGGACCAGCAGCAAGAGCAAGCTCCAGTCCGAAATCTGTGTACAGCCTCACCTACACAACCCAGCAGCAAGCGAACGCAACTAAACACACAACACCTGGCCTCACGGCTGCGCTCAGTCCTGCACAGCAACACGCACAAGCAGCAGCGCTCACAACTGTTGAGCACACAGCACCTGGCCGCACGGCTGTAGTGCCCGTCCCTGCACAGCAGCACGCACAAGCAGCAGCGCTCACAACTGTTGAGCACACAGCACCTGGCCGCACGGCTGTAGTGCCTGTCCCCGCCCAACAGCACACACAAACAGCAGCGCACATGGTGGCCAAGCACGACGCAGCAGTGCAGCACGTGCCAGCAGAGAGCATCGCAGACACAGGGGCCGACGGTTCTTCCTCTTGGCCTGCGCCCAAAGTGCCGCAGCCTTTGCAGCATGCAGCCCTAAACCCACACTCACACCCACACATCCACCCACACCCACACCCACACCCACACATCCACCCACACCCACACCCACACCCACACATCCACCCACACCCACACCCACACCCACACCCACACATCCACCCACACCCACACCCACATGTTACGCATCACTGCCAAGCGCTCCAGTCCAAAAATTCAGCCTCACTACCTCAAGGCATCACCACAGCAGCAGACCCCGCGACAGCAGCATACTCTTTTACAGCAGCACACCCTCTCACAGCAGCAAACTCCACCCACACAGCACACCCGCTCACAGCAGCAGACTCCACACGCATAGCACACCCGCTCACAGCAGCAAACTCCACACACATAGCACACCCGCTCACAGCAGCAAGTCCTGCAGCAGCAGCACACCCGCTCGCAGCAGCAAACTCCACACGCATAGCACACCCGCTCACAGCAGCAAGTCCTGCAGCAGCAGCAGCAGCAGCAGGCAGCAGCCACGCACTGCCTTGTGCCCTTTTTAAACCAGCAGCAGTCATACCAGCTGTCCAACCCCCCACGTCAGCATCCACCACCACCAGCTCACAAGAAGGCCCCGTGAAAGCAGTTCAGGTGTGTGTGTATGTTTGTGCATCCACAAATATAAGCAACTTGCAGAGCATTTTGTTGCCCGGCTAACAATTAGGCTGAATCCTGCACATACACACACACACACACTCAAACACACACACACAAACAAACACACAGGCACAATTACTTGCATACCTGAAACACAAACACACACAAACCCAGGCACAAATAAGCGCTTACACACACAGGCACAAGCCCTGCAGCACCTGAAACACAAATACACACGCACACGTACACACACACACACACAAACCCAGGCACGAATAAACACTCACACACAGGCCCAAGCCCTGCAGCACCTGAAACACAAATACATACACACATACACACACACAAACCCAGGCACGAATAAAACTCACACACAGGCACAAGCTCTGCAGCACCTGAAACACAAAACACATGCACACACACAAACCCAAGCACGAATAAACACTCACACACAGGCACAAGCTCTGCAGCACCTGAAACACAAAAACACACGCACACACACAAACCCAGGCACGAAAAAACACTCACACACAGGCACAAGCTCTGCAGCACCTGAAACACAAAAACACACGCACACACACAAACTCAAGCACGAAAAAACACTCACACACAGGCACAAGCTCTGCAGCACCTGAAACACAAAAACACACGCGCACACACAAACCCAAGCACGAAAAAACACTCACACACAGGCACAAGCTCTGCAGCACCTGAAACACAAAAACACACGCACACACACACAAACCCAGGCGCGAATAAACACTCACACACAGGCACAAGCTCTGCAGCACCTGAAACACAAATACATACACACACACACATACACACACAAACCCAGGCACGATTAAACACTCAACACACAGGCACAAGCTCTGCAGCACCTGAAAAACAAATACACACACAAACCCAGGCATGAATAAACACTCACACACAGGCCCAAGCTCTGCAGCACCTGAAACACAAAAACACACACACAAACCCAGGCACGAATGAACACTCACACACAGGCACAAGCCCTGCAGCACCTGCTCACGCAGCTGACCACCGCCCTAGAAGGCCTGCACACACAATGCAGAAGGGCCCGAGACAGCAGATCTCCCACCGACAGTACTGACGGTGCGCCGCACCATGTGCCCCACCGCAGCAGATCTCCCAACGACCATGTGCTGCACCATGTGCCCCACCGCACCATGTGCCCCACCGCAGCAGATCTCCCACCGACCATGTGCTGCACCATGTGCCCCCCCGCACCATGTGCCCCACCGCAGCAGATCTCCCACCGACCATGTGCCCCACCGCAGCACCTCCACCTCCCGAGACGAAGTGCCTCATCCACACCCACACACACCATGCGCACCAATCACCTTGCTAGACAGCGGCAGCAGCAGCAGCAGTAGCAGCAGCAGCAGCAGCATGAGTCAGGGTTGCAAACCTGGGGCGCTCCAACAGCATAGTAACCAAATACACTTAGGTCAGCACGTCAGCCAAGTTATCCAAAGTCAAGCACATCAGTGCCAGCCACAGGACAGTGGTCTATCTGAGCAGGGTCATCAACAAAAACAGCAGCAGCAAATTCGGCTACAGCAAACACAGCAGCAGCGCCAGCAGCTGCAGCCTGTGCATTTTCAGGAGCACCAGCAGCGCCAACAGCCGCAATTTGAGCAACAGCAGCAGCAGCAGCAGCAGCAGCAGACTGTGCAGTTTCAGGAGCACCAACAGCACCAGCAGCTGCAATTTGAGCGCCAGCAGCCGCAGCCTGTGCATTTTCAGGGGCACCAACAGCTCCAACAGCTGCAATTTGAGCAACGGCAGCCGCAGCAGCCCGGGCAGTTTCAAGAGCACCACCACCACCATCAGCACCAACAACTGCACATCCAGCAACAACAGCACCAACACCAGCAGCAGCGTGTGCAGCAGCAAGGTGGTGGAGTGCTGCCCTTTGGAAGATGCAGGATTGGCGCATGGGATGGGTGTATTGTTGTGACACACACACTGCCGGAGGTGAGGGTGCAATGTTTTGCGTAGTAATGATAAGCACGCGGACGCATCATGTCGTTATCAACTATAAATTAGTAAATCAATCGCGCATGGGATGGGTGTATTGTTGTGACACACACACTGCCGGAGGTGAGGGTGCAATGTTTTGCGTAGTAATGATAAGCACGCGGACGCATCATGTCGTTATCAACTATAAATTAGTAAATCAATCGCGCATGGGATGGGTGTGTTGTTGTGACTTACACACTGCCGGAGGTGAGGGTGCAATGTTTTGCGTAGTAATGATAAGCACGCGGACGCATCATGTCGTTATCAACTAAAAATTAGTAAATCAATCGCCCTAGTAATGATGAACACGCGGACGCATCGTGTCGTTATAAAGTGTAAATTAGTAAACCAATCGCCCTAGTAATGATAAACACGCACACATCGTGTCGTTATAAAGTATGAATTAGTCAATCAATCGACCCGACGAGCGGTGGGGGGGGGCGGTGCGTTCTAGCCGGCAAAAGAGTGTGTGATGTGAAGCACAGAAGCAAGATCTGTATTCGTTGTTGTGATACACATATGCACATATGTAGGGTTGGCCAGAACCAAATATATACGGTGTACATACGGTATTTTTGGCTTGGAAATCACCAAACATACGGTGTATATATACGTACATGTACGGTTCTGGCCAACCCTACACATATGGCATTTGCTGTTGTGAAACACGCATGTATGGTATTCGTTGTTGTATTGCACACATGTATAATATTCATTTTTGCGATGCACACATGTAAAGGTATCCACTGTTTTGTTACACACATGCATGGGTATTCATTTTTGTAAATCACAATATACATAATGTATTTAATGTAATGTGAGGTGTGCACTTCCTTAATTAATGCGGGGAGTGGTGTTTCACTGTAGTTTTTCACTATAGAGTTTTTTTCGTGAGGTGTGCAATGTGTACCAATGTGGGCGTTGCTTACCAATGTGGGCATGGATGAGGTGACTACAATGTGGGCATGGATGCGGTGGCTACAATGTGGGCATGGATGCGGTGGCTACAATGTGGGCATGGATGAGGTGACTACAATGTGGGCATGGATGAGGTGACTACAATGTGGACATGGATGAGGTGACTACAATGTGTACCAATCTGGGCATGGATGAGGTGACTGCAAAGGGTTGTTAAGATCAAGGTTGAAGGTCCTGGCCATCCCTATGCATAAAAGAAGGGCTCCCAACAATTGCTGACCAGCCAGATCCCCACCAGAGAATGACGGTTAGTGACCGCAGGGGCCCGTGCACAAAAAAAAGGGCTCCAAACAATTGCTCACACCAGCCAGAACCCCACTAGGAATGATAAGGGGGTGAAAGCAGGGGCCCATGTGCACAGCTGGACAGAACCCCACTAGAAATGGTGAAAAGGTGAAAGCAGGGGCCCATGTGCACAGCTGGACAGAACCCCACTAGGAATGATAAGGGGGTGAAAGCAGGGGCCCATGTGCACAGCTGGACAGAACCCCACTAGGAATGATAAGGGGGTGAAAGCAGGGGCCCATGTGCAT
>Ga0307947_1003224_pt1 | contig 13178 bp, 15 predicted proteins | sample OrgLakmetagen232_FD_201840 | JGI IMG/M metagenome (GOLD analysis project Ga0307947, IMG submission 201840) | Saline water microbial communities from Organic Lake, Antarctica - #232 | ecosystem: Environmental > Aquatic > Non-marine Saline and Alkaline > Saline | place: Antarctica: Organic Lake...
CACCCCCACTCCCACTCCCACTCCCACACCCACACCCACACCCACACCCACACCCACACCCACACCCACATCCTGTACACAGCACACACACTCACATGGGGCACTCTCCCTCCACTAAACACTCACACATACACACACTTGTATTATATGGCATCCAAACACACACACTAACAGGGTGCAGACAAATACTTGTGTGCACCCAAACTCACAACCACACTCACACCCACACGCACATCGCGCCCACAACCAAACGTAACACCCACACCCACCCACACTCACATGGGGCACTCTCCCTCCACTGGCTTCTGCTTCTGCTCATCTGCGTCCTCAGACAAGCCTGCAAAAAAACAACCAGGGATGACTGCATACACAATATGTAGCAACAAGAAAGATTGCTACCACGCAGGCAGTGACAAAAAGCACTCCCCACATCATCAAGCAAGCCTATTACATACCCCATATTATGTACCCCAATCAACTTACATACCCCAACTTACCGACCCTACATACCACACAACACACCTAGGGTTGGCCAGAACCATACATTTATAGGTATATACGGTGTATGCACGGTAATTTTGGCAGGGAAATTACCATACATGCGGTCATATACGGTGCAGATGTACGGTTCTGGCCAACCCTAAACATACCCCATAACACATACCCGTAACACATACACTGTAACACATACACAGTAACACATTCACTAACACATACACTAACACATACACAGCAACACATACCCCATAACACATACACAGTAACACATACACTAACACATACACAGTAACACATACACAGTAACACATACACTGTAACACATACACCGTAACACATACACTGCAACACATACACAGTAACACATACCCCATAACACATACACAGTAACACATACACTGCAACACATACACTGCAACACATACACAGTAAAACATACACAGAGACACATACCCCGTAACACATACCTCGCACCTAGCCCACCTGCTAGACCTTTGAACCCCACACATGGATGCCTCACTCATGCACACCACGCAAGCTATCTGTACAACACTCTAGGTCGACCCCCTCCCACCTTTTGAAGGAGGGCAATGCTTCAGTGGGGTGCCAGTGAGCTCCGCAAAACGTTTTCGCAGCCTCAAGTTGGCGAGCGCACTCTGGTCAACCCCTCTTCCCCCTCCCCCTGGACTGCCTTCCAGCACGCTCAACACGTAATCTGCCTGCAGGAAAGACGAATGGAATACTTGTGTCAGCAAATTTTTATTATAGGTTATGTGCAGCCGTGAGGATGCAAGAGACTGATGAAGTGAAAACGCACTCGGTTGCACTTCAGCTCGACTCATCCTTGTTGCAAGGTTTGATAGGTCACCTGTTTGGCAATTGCATCTTGTTTTTTTGCACGTGTGTGCGTGTTGGCTTGAACCAAAGCAATTTACAGGCAGCAGGTTGAAAAGGGGAAGGCCACTACTTTTGCATTCGTCGAGCTTGCCAACAGCATGCTTGCTTTTCACTTTTGACTTACGTACATCGTAATCGATCCAGTGCATTGTTTCTGCTAACAAGAAACATTGGCTGGACATAAAGTAACGTAACGTGCAACCACATCTCTATCAAATAGTTTGATTAAATTCGCTTCTGCCCATGCACCAGCATGCTTGGTATCAGACCCACAAGCTGCCAAACTGTTGTTATTGATCAAATGTGATCATTATGCTTTCCTCAACAAGACCTCTGACTTGCTCCTGCCCATTGGCCTATTAAACAAAACCAATCTGCCGACACAACCAGCAGGAGCCCTGCCTGCACAAACAACAAGTCTACGCATTGTTGGCAATCTTGGCAAGGAGCACTCACACGTAAGGTCGGCCAAACCATATATATATACGTACATATGATGGACATACGGTTATGCTCTAGCAGAGGGAAATTACCTCACATTTGGTCAAATGCGATGCGCCTATACGATTCTGGCCCACCCTATGTCTCTTATGTTACATATGTACATATGTAGCATAAGATGCCCGCTTCTCAGCTTTGCCCGTGCCAAAAATGCTCAAGTGAACAGTACGCTTCAACCTCTTTGCACAAATACCGCCCTCCCAACACTTACCTCTCTGATTGTGAGCGCACGCTGCCAAATGGGGAAGAACTTCTTGGACAGGCTCGCCGCACCTGCATGCAATAGAAATTCAGTTGCTTACGTAAAGTCTGCGAAGCTGCAAGTGCTCTGCCAAGCTCATGAATGGAAAATTTCGTCCTTTTATCTCTCTCTTTGCGTCCCTTTCTCTTTCTCACGTGATATGTACACACATAAACAATTGCACCTCTTTTAGTGTAACGTCCTTCCTTCACCACTGTCTCCCTATTTCTTTCATTGCGTGAGTGATCAGATTTTTTCCTGCTGCATTGTTCATTGAAAAAGCAAGATCTGAAGTGAAGGCGGTGATAAACCAAGGACACCTGGATTTCTTTCTATTCTATTGGTTCATATCATTCTACTAGCTTTCTATTTCTTGCATTCGTGATCTTGAGAACCAGTCCTGATAATGTTCTGGTTTTTTTACCTTCCCCCTCCCCCTCCTCTGCATTATCCATTACCTTGCATAAGCTTAATTGCTGACAAATACGTTTCTCACAAGCAACTGCACAACCGGCAGATCTGAAGAAGTGCTCCTTCTTAAATGTACCCACGTCTGCAAGCTTTTTTCGCACCATCCTCCAGATTCCTTTGTCTCATCCAATCCATTTAAAGCTGTTTTTTCACAACTCTTTTGTAGCTCGCACCTGCACTCGTGGGCTTCTTTGCATTGTAATCCTTTTAAAACATGTGTTTATTTCTGCAACTCTTTTCTAGCTCGCACCTGCACTGACAGGCTTCTTTGCATCATCGTCCCTCTCCTCCTCTGCCTCATCCTCCTCATCTTCCTCCTCTTCGTCTGTGCCACTACCTCTAGAGCTACCACAGCCAGTGGTACTACTGTTGTGTGCGCCACTGTTATGTCCACCACTGTTGTGTGCGCCACTGTTGTGTGCGCTGGCGCCACCGCTGCCTCCTTGTGTGTCGTTGCCCTGAGGATAGGGTATACAGTTTAGAGTTCATGGGTAGGGGCAGGAACCAAATTTGAGTGTATGCAGTGTTTTAAAGCAGGATCAGCTTATGCATGGTGTGCAGCAAGATGAGCTTTTAGGAAAACTATACCACTACCGAATGAACCATCATGGATAGCGTAAAACTGAATCGGTCGTGGCCAGCCCTATGAGAAAAAAAAACTAGAGAACTACACACTTAATTAACTAGAAAACTACACCAGTCAAATTTGTGTCACACAGTCACACAGTGGGTGTACCTGCAAGTTCAGCACAGTGCTTTAATTACCACCTTACAAGATGTACAACCTTACAAAACAAAGGCCTTCAGTCAAGCATTGCGACTGCTAGCCTGCTCATAAAAAGCAATTAGTTCATGAGTTACCACCTTGCGGGGTATCATGTGCACGCATCCAGACTGAGAGTGGCCTACCCATCTATCTACCTGTGTGCCTGTACAAACATCCAGACTGAGAGTGGCCTACCGATTTATTTACCTATGTGCCTATACAAACATCCAGAATGAGTGTGGACTACCCATCTATTTACATGTGTGCCTATACAAAAATTCAGACAGAGTAAACTACCCATCTATCTACCTGTGTGCCTGTACACAACATCCAGAATGAGAGTGGACTACCCATCTATCTACCTGTGTGCCTGTACACACATCCAGACTGAGAGTGGCCTACCGATTTATTTACCTATGTGCCTATACAAACATCCAGATTGAGAGCGGCCTGCCCATCTATCTAACTGTGTGCCTGTACACACATCCAGACGGAGAGTGGCCTACCAATTTATTTACCTATGTTCCTATACAAACATCCAGATTGAGAGCGGCCTGCCCATCCATCTACCTGTGTGCCTGTACACACATCCAGACGGAGAGTGGCCTACCGATTTATTAACCTATGTGCCTATACAAACATCCAGAATGAGAGTGGACTACCCATCTATCTACCTATGTGTCTGTACACAACATTCAGACTAAGAGTGGCCTACCCATCTATCTACCTGCGTCCCTGTGCCGGAGCTGCTGCCTTTTAGACGTTTTCTGGAGCACAGCTCGTACAGCGCCACCTCCTCATCATCAGTCATGCTGATCAAGAAGCGCACGTAGCAAAACCTGCGAGTACAATGCCACCTTTTCTTCATCAGTCAAGAAGCACACGTAACAAATCCGTCATGCTGATCAAGAAGCACACATAGCAAATCCGTCATGCTGATCAAGAAGCACACGTAACAAAAGCTGTCGAGCTGATCAAGAAGCGCATGATCAAGAAGTGCTTGACCAAGAAGCAAAATCTGTCATGCTGACTCAAGAAGCGCACGTAGAAAAACCTGTGAGTCCGCACAGCAGGCAAACTCGCGCGCAACGGTTACGGCATCTGTTAAGCCTACGTCTCATGCTGTTGCTGGCTGAGACATGCAAAAAAAGCCCAACAGCCTAACATTAATGGCTGCCGGTTACTCCCCTTTAGGCATATCAACAGCTTTTCACTCGTTCTCCTTGATGCTTTCTCTTCGCGCTTCTTCATAACAAACTTTCTCTTTCTCTATACACTTTTCTCTTCTACATACATCAGTTTCATGTTTCTTTTAGCTTCTGTTTTTTTTGTTAAGCCAGGTGTAGTTTCAGGCTTTTTCCAAACTTCCGCTGAGATGCCCTTTGAGGCATATATAGTGATGTAACCTTACCTTACTCCCCTTTGTCAACCTTTGTCAACCTTTGTCAACCTTTGTCTCATGCTGATAAACATACGCGCGCACACACACACACAAACACACACACGCATGCAGCAGGGTTTGTGTTGCGCAGTAATTGAAAGCAAGCACTGTCACGTTTTTATTGTTGTTATTCAAACGAGGAGTTCCTCATAATGGCAGGGTAAGAACTGACACACAAATACACAAGTACACATACAATCTGGTTTTGAAGTGCACAAAACTAAAACTTGATTGTGTGCTGAACATGGATCAAGAAGCGTGCGAGATATAGGAGCCGATATCTAAATGGGATGCCTGCTGCATGCTGTATAAATCGTGGTTTTGAAGTGCACAAATTGTGGCCACTTAATTATGTGCTTCACACGGATCAGGTCGCGTGCGAGATATAGGAGTTGGGAATTAAATTGAACAGCTGACTAGAATGACTTGAAGCATGTACACTCCCTGAATGGCTCATTTATGTTATGAATGGCATAATCAGCGATGCAACCTTATCTTACCTTATGTTACGAGAGCGTCATAATTCCAACGGTACCATCGTTTCCATTTTTATACACCTAGAGAGGAAAAGTACTGCTGTGACCGAAGAAGAGGTTAATTCTTCCAACATGAACGAAATGCGAATTCGCGGGATCTGTTCACAAGGCTTCCTAGCTAATGTTGCGCCGTTAGAATCTGACGTGGCTATCATTGTTCAAAAGGCTTCTATTAGCTAATAGCTGCGCTGTTCGAAACTGACGTGCGCTCTGTGCTCCATAATGCTGTACATGAAATTGTCGTGATGGGCCAACCGATATGCGTGCCGACGATACACACTCCTAGTGTGCGTATAAAGCAAACTTCAAGTGTGTGTATAAAAGCATACTCCTCTAGTGTGCGTATAAAAGCACACTCCTCGTGTGCGTAAAAAAAACACACTCCTTGTGTGTGTATAAAAGCATACTCCACTAGTGTGCGTATAAAAGCACACTCCTCGTAAGCGTAAAAAAGCACACTCCTTGTGTGTGTATAAAAGCACACTCCAAGCAGGGTTGTTCAGTTCGAGGTTTGATCAAAAATTCGGGTTCGCAAACTTTCACGAACTTTTACGAACGTGAAAAGTGCCGTTCGGGGTTCGGTCAGAGTTCGACAAACTTTCAAAGGTTCAGTCGAACTTTACAGCACGTGTCTGTCAAAATGACTGTCACAGTCACGTGACAGCAGCCTCTCCCAATTCAGTCCCACTCTTTCCTTGCAGTAAAAATGACATGTTTAATGATTTATATATGAAATATGATCTGTAATCTGTATCAGGTAAACATTTCCTTGGTCTTAAGGCCAAACTTGTCACACATTTCTGAACTGCTAAGGATTTATACAACGCGGCACTTGCACTGCACCTTAAGGTTCTCCTTTTTCTGCTCTACAATGCTGACATGGTCTCATTCCGGCCCCCTTTTTCCCCCTATAATTATTTATAAGCATAAACAAGTAATTTGGAAATTTTGAAGGTGGGAGGAGGAGCCCAAGGGCCGTTTCCAAAATTTGCACATCGAACCCTTCAAACAGTTCGAGGGTTCTAGAACTTTATCGAACTTTATCGAACCCTTGCTCCCAAAAAAACGAACTGAACAACCCTGACTCCAAGTATGTGTATAAAAGCATACTCCTCTAGTGTGCGTATAAAAGCACACTCCTAGTGTGTGTATAAAAACACACTTTTAGTCTTTTAGTGTGTGTATAAAAGCATATTCCTCTAGTGTGCGTATAAAAGCACACTCCTAGTGAGTGTATAAAACCAAAGAAAAGAGGACACTTCAGGAGCAGCTCCCCTCCCACACGCAAGGCCAAAAAATACAGTCCTGCCGCTGCTGCTCCTGCTGGTGCTGCTCCTGCTGCTGCCCCTAGGGCAGCCTAAGGTTTGGGGAAGAAGCCACCCTCGGGCCCGCGCTGGCTGTGGAGGTGCCACCCTACGGCCTAGTCATTCCCTATGGCTTGCATATTCCCATGCAAGCCATAGGATGTGACAATATGCGCTCAGTGCTCCTGATGCGTGTAACTACATTCATCAAGCGGCATTTCCAACAAGAGCATGCCCATCACAGAGCACTCACAATATGTGCTTGCATGGGTAATCCGTCCGGTGCTTGTAGTTGTCCTCACAGCTGCACATATGGTGCCTCCCAATCCTGACAGTGTGCACATCTGCACACAAGAGCATGAGGTGCCAAACCTGGAGACTTACAAAGGATGCTGAGAGCTCTGTCAGTTTCACGAGTGTATGCATGCGTCACAAGGATGTGTGTTGATGTGCGCGTGTAACTGTGCAGCAGTCATGTGTGTAACTATAGGGTGTACACACACACACACACACACACACACACACATGCCCCTGCTATTGCCCTTCCTCCTCCTGTAGGAACAGCATCAGCAGCAGCCCCGTGCAATGCACAGGCACACACATCATGGCCGCTACAGGTGCATATTGACCAACATTACAACATGCACCTGTAGCGGTTACAGGGATGCCTTCAGTCACCTCCACCACGTCAGGCACCCTCCATACCTCCCCTTCCTTCTTCCCTCTTGCTGTCCCTCCGCCTGGGCCATACCCTTATAGCAGTCGACATCATTGCAGCTTGAGCTGGCGTGCCGTGTCTAGCCAAATTAACTACTCACATTCACCTGCATCACTTGACACACGATCGACTACCCGCACTCACATTCGCCTGTAGCACCCAACACCGTGAACTCCTGGCATGCACCATCAGGTGCACCCACAGGAGCAATCTGCTTTGTGTCTAAAAGCAACAGCCGGTGTGCTGTCCCTGGTGTGTATGTGTGTGTGTGTCCGTGTTTGCGTGTGTGTGCGTGAGTATACATGTGTGTCTATACGTTTGTATGTGCGTGTGTGTGCGCGCGTTCATCTGTTGTTCAAAGGCAATCAAAACGCAACACACACACACACACACACACACACACACACACACACACACACACACACACACACACACACACACGAACCTGCTCCTGTGCCTCGTGCTCGCTGAAGCCGGTGCACAATGGGCCGTGTGATGAGTGGCCTGGGTCTTGTCTGCATAAACGTCGTTACACGATCAAGAGTAAGTGTGTTGCTTTAGGTTTTCAGAAATCACTCGTCTTCTGCCCAGTTTTCTAACGTTGGCTGTGACAGGCCGATCCTATTAATGAGTTGCAGAAACCTTGCACGTCCAAAGACAGCATGTGCTATACATGTAAGCTCCATGAAACGCGTGCATGTCAGTTTGAGTATACCTAAGTTGCAAACAGGAAAGGACTGGCTAAGTGACATTTGCGACCATGAAACCAAACTTGCCTGGCCAGACGGCAGAGTAGATATCTGACTCTGTGCCTTTTCCAATCAATACATTTCATTTCGCATACCTTTATCTCTGTCAGCCTCTCGCCCAGGTGCTCCCCGTCTTTATACACCTTCTCGACGCCTGGCAAAACCACAGAGGCAATCGCTTGGTTGCAACCAAATAAGGGAGGGGATTATGGTGCAGTGCTTGCTCGCATTGACAGTTGCGAAGGACCTAGTCATATGACTAGAATGAGCGTTCAATGAGGCAGAGCCCCCCACAAGTGGCTCAAATCAAGTGTGGGAACGCTCAATAGTTAGGGCAGCATAAACTCATACTTAGGGTTCGCAAGAACCTCTGGGAAAACGTATGTACGTAGAAAATCATATTCCAAAAATAACACATGTACACATTGTTCAATAGTGCCCGTTATTTGAGGGGCGCCCTAAAAAGACTACCTGCCAAGGCAGCCAATGGCTACGATTGCCTGCTTTGTACATATAGGAGGGAACGCAGACAGAGCACGGGCAATGGGTAACCTTGGGGAGGTGCAAATTTTAGAGAAACTACGTTACAATACTATCGTGTGAGCATGCCAAACTAACTGCATGTCTGATGCGCACGTGCATACCAAATTCTATCTCGTACCTTTCACGGTGCGAATGTCACTGTGCAAAGTCGCAGGCGCTTGCTTCTTCCCGGTGGAGTTCCCGATGCTAGGCCTTCGGCGCTTCACAGCTTGACCATTCTTTTCCCCGCTCTGTCTCTGCTTTTCTGTTTCCTTTTGTTTGCGTCTTGTGAGGAGGTCTCGCGCTGCCCCACGCCTCTTCTCCTTTTCACCCTCACTTTCAGAGTCCTCCACTTCATCATCCTCTTCATACTTGTTCTGCCTCATGAATGGTGTAACTTCCACTATTTGCCCTACCTACATACCTACCTTTCATCCAATTTATTATACCGGTAATTACACGATTTCATTACAACCCGCTTAGAAAGCGACCGCTTGCGGAAGCTGCTGACGCGGCACAGACCCGATATCACGTGTCAAAATTTTCCACCAAATAAAGTAAAATGTTTACCGTATGCATTTCAACACTGATGGACGCTGTTAAACAAGATTGCTCAGAAACTCAACCTCACCAAATGAAGTTAAAACAACACCATTAGAAAGTTAACGTTGCTGATGAGCACTGCCCACATCGTAGATGAGCAATAGATAAGATATATTGTTTATAGTTACCCATGGTTTCATGGCTTAGAAACGGTGGATTTGTGCCACTTGCCGTTCAGATGGGCCTTGCCGGTGCTGCCCCGTCGACCCGTGCATCTTGCATACTGTACTGTGGGCTTATTATGGCTGTAGTGCGCAGCTTTACGGACAATGTGCTGCTGCACGCGTCCATTACGCAAGCTTGCATGTCTCTGCCTGCTTTCAAGTTTCAACGCGCAAGTCGCGCAGCTCTCTTCCACGCCCTTTATTGGAACAAGCGTGAACAGGCAGTCATGGCTGTCCTCATGGCGTATACTGGCGTGAATGGTCATGTATGTATCGTTTGCTGGTGCACAGGCAGTCTGCTTTCCAATTTTGAAGGTGATGTCCTTTCCACCCACAGTTGCTGACAGGCCTTGCTCTTCGTGGCCTTGAGTTCCTCCCTGGTATGCCCGCTTTGCTGCCAAGTGAACAAGTCCCGGAGTACATCAGCAAGAATGCAGTGAGTTGTATCTGCTTGTGCCTTTTAAGTGAACAAAGTCCACTGCTTAATCCCTGTCCAATGCATTCGTATGACACAAGTAAGTTAGAAGCCTGTACCCCTCACACACTGATATTCCTCAAGCTTTTACAACACACGTCTAGCTAACTCGTCTAGCTATCACCTGCTTTATGCCCCTCTGTCTGACACAAGTAAGTTTAGAAGCCTATGCCCCTCATACACTGATATTACTCGAGCTCTTGCAACACACGTCTAGCTATCCCACCTCCTCCGTACTTAGCTTGCCACACATACTTCCCCTTACACACTGGTACACCTAGGCATTCTTTGCTGTCATTGCCTTACTCACGCAAGCAATCTGCATACTTCCCCTTACACATACACTAATGGAGCTTGCACATGCCTTCCACGCAGTCTTTTCGACGTTTTTTAGTCTATTTTTCAAGATGATCACAATCCATTTAATATCAATCTTGCGGCTTGTCTACTCGCGAGTCATTTTAATGGCATTATTAGTATTTGCTGTCCTTCTGGATCACCGCTTTGTATTTGCTGTCCTTCTGGAACACCGCTGATTTAAAATGTGGAGATTAGGGGTTGCGGGCCAAAGCGATCGTACCTCACTGTTCCTAACTGTTAGAAAAGGAAAAGGAAAAGGAAAAGGAACAGAAAAAACTCAGATGCTTAGAGTTTGACGGAAAGCACTTGATGAGAATCAAAACCCAGCCCTAATTTACATATGCGTGTTGCGTTCTGTCATGCTTGCAGGTGCGTGTGCAGCTCATCAAGGACCAATTAATCAGTGAGAACTACTTCTTGAGTCCAGTCTGAATCTCACATTGATGATTCAGGACATCATTTGTATCATATCGTATTGTCTTGCTTGCAGGTGCGTGTGCATGTTCCAGCTGCATCTGCGCTATGAACCCAAAGTGCTTGAGCTAAACATCAGAGGTCTCAAACACTTAATACCCAGTGCATCTTACCCAAGCTACAGCAAGGCTTCAGTCATCGTAGACAGCAATCAGTTTGCCCATGCTGCCAACACAGTCATAGGTGCAGCAGAAGCCAATGCTTGCATTGCATTGATGCAGGTGCTGATGTTGCACTGCTCTGGATCCGCCTAGAGTTTCATTCCTCTGAACCCCTTTCAAGCCTATCTACAGGCTCAGTCCAAAGGAACTGGAAGAAGTCAAGCGCCAAATCTCTGTTTTGATGGAGAAGAAATGGATCCGACCATCTGCATCTCCTTTTGGTGCGCCCATCCTGTTTGTTTCCAAAAAAGATGGCACCCTCCGCATGGTCATTGACTACAGAGCACTCAATGCAGTTACAATCCGCAACAGATACCCACTTCCGCGTGCTGAGGACTTGTTTGATCAGCTGTCCAAAGCAAGGGTGTTCTATTGACCTGCAGTCTGGCTATCATCAAATACGCATCACTCCAGAAGATGTTCCAAAGACTACATTCCGCACGCCATTTGGGCACTAAGAGTTTAAAGTGCTGTGCTTTGGTCTGACAAATGCACCAGCAACATTTCAGTCTACCATGAACAAGATCTTTGCTCCGGACATTGGCAAATTCGTTGTCGTGTACATTAATGGCATCCTGTTCTTCTCTCAGTCCGCTGAAGAACACAAACAACGTCTGCAGCTTGTTCTTCAAACACTTCGAGAGCAATGTCTGTTTGCCAAGCTGCCCAAATGTGACCTGAACCACTCAGAACGTTGAATTCCTCGGGCACATCGTATCAGTAGACGGACTCAGAGTGGATCCCAAGAAATCAAGGCAGTTCAAGAGTGGCAAACACCAGCTAATGTCACACAGGTCCGTTCCTTTCTTGGTCTTGCAAACTATTTCCGCAGGTTTGTGCAAGGATTTGCAGCCATTGCTGCACCTCTTGTTCATCTCACTCGTGCTGACATTCCCTTCGAATGGACACACAAACAAGAAAGTGCTTTCCGTCACATCAAGCACGCACATCACTGCTCCTGTTCTCAAGCTCCCAGATCCAAATTTGCCATATGAAGTCATTGCAGATGCATCCATCAACGGCATCGGTAATGTGCTTGTTCAAGAGGGACATCCTGTAACTGTCACGGTTGTAGAGCAGGGAGTGTGTCGTGGCACGCTCACCTGGGTGTTGTTGTGTGAGAAAGTGGGCTCTCCACGCTCGAGCCACACCGTCAAAGTCACCGAGCTTTATGGTAATATTTCTTATTATATTAATACTGCCTGCTCCTTCACTTTGCCCGGGGAAAGTTCCCTTACTCACACTTGTGAAAACCACTAGTGTGGCTGGTAATTTACACAATATTAGATATTATGATTTATGCAACGCCTGGAACGTTACATTCCCCCCACCTGGATAAAATCCGTCTCTGGGAGCAAAGTTGCGTAAAAACTCCATTAGGTGGTGCTATCCCTTTGGCTATGATCTGTTGATGGTATACCGAGACAGCCGCCACTCAGGGAGATCAACCCTTGAATTAAAGATAGCAATATTAGATCAATTATTGCGCTAAGGGAGCTTCAGGGTAAGCTTGAGCTGCTGAGGTGTGATTGAGCAACGTGCCTAAAATAGGAACGTGCCTCTCAACTTCTAGTCGAGGACAGGAGGAGCTGGCCAAGTTTCTCCTTGAAGCCACAGGATTGGGGGTTCGTGTCCTGTAGGCTAACTACTCTATGAGAGCATCGAGCTGCAACCATTGATGCAGGCTCCCATGTGTTGTGATCGTCACTGTACCCGCGCCATTTGACGAGGTATTCACGTTGCAGCTTGAATTCCTTTAGAGTGTGCTTAGTAGCTTTTCTCACATGGATTTTACGATCACGATGGTTCAAGATCTGGTCTACTTCAAAGCACTCTTCTCCATTTACCACGGTGGGCATGGGAGGAGGCTGTACATTAGCGCCTCGGACATATGGTTTAAGTAGGGACGCATGAAATACATCATGCACCCTCATGCCCTCAGGCAAGTCCAGCTTGAATGATACCAGCTCTGAGTATCCAGGCTCACCTTTACGCAGCCTATGGTGGCTCGCGTGGTCAAGGATGGTGAAGGGCCCTAACCACTTTGGAAGTAGCTTTGGCGTGCCGGTATGTTTGATCCTTATAACTTCTTGGAGCTCAGAAGAACCTCATCTCCTACGTTAGAAGGAGCAAGGCGTCGCCCAGTGTCAGCGCTGACATACGCTAGCGTAGTTCTTCTGCCTCTGTTGTGCCGTCTGTAAGTGCTGCTTGGCAAGTACAATGTCTTGTTGCATCCCATCCGCAAAGGATTGAGCAGCAGGCACATTACATCCCGTAGCTAAGCTTAGGGGTGTCTG
>Ga0307947_1003225_pt1 | contig 13174 bp, 12 predicted proteins | sample OrgLakmetagen232_FD_201840 | JGI IMG/M metagenome (GOLD analysis project Ga0307947, IMG submission 201840) | Saline water microbial communities from Organic Lake, Antarctica - #232 | ecosystem: Environmental > Aquatic > Non-marine Saline and Alkaline > Saline | place: Antarctica: Organic Lake...
TCCCCTCACACACTCTCTCACACACACACACACACACACACACACACACACACACACACACACACACACACACACACACACACACACACACACACATGCACACACACATACGCATACATACATGCTCTTATCATTTTCAGCTGGAAGCCTTATTGGACAATCACGCATAAACACACACACACACACACACACGCACAAACACACACACACACACACACATACGTACGCACTTCCTGCATTCATGCAGCTGGAAGCCTTAGTGGGCAACCACAGCCGCAAGCCTTGGGAGAAATTTATCAACTTGAGCAATCAGCACCTTGTGACTCCTGAGGCAATGGACTTTCTGGACAAGCTACTCAAGTAAGAAAAGAGTGGGGGTATTTTTTAATGTACCTATCTATGTTTGGAACAAATGGCTTTGGGTATGAGCTGCTCCAGTAAGAAAGGACGGGGGCGCTCTTTTAGTGCGTTGATGTCTTGAGGTGGTCGGGTTTCCGGACAAGCTGCTCAAGTTATAAAACAGTTTAAGAGACATCGCACATGCACGAATTGCGTGTTTTTGTAATTACAAGGCTGGCCTAGGACAGCGTGTGCCTCAGTTTGCAAAGGTGTTTGCATACAGATGTACAGAATGAGGAAGGCTTGTCTAGGTGCATAGATGACAGCTTCTAAAAGTTTACACGTGAAGGCTTGAAGGCATTACACAATTCACATAAATATCTAGGGAGTGACAGAGGGTGCTGGAAGTGTCACGTACTGAAAACAAGCTTGATCCAGTATCTCCTCCAGTTCTGGTACCTCCTTCCAATCGCTGTGCATTGCTGTTGTCCGAATGTGCACGTCGTTTGGGGATTGTCAGAGCGTTGCTGTTATTGTCTGAGCATTGCACGTCGTTTGGGGATTTTGTCCGAGCATTGCTGTTGTCCGAGCGTGGCACGTCGTTTGGGGATTGTCCGAGCGTTGCTGTTGTCCGAGCGTGGCACGTGGTTTGGGGATTGTCCGAGCGTTGCTGTTGTCCGAGCGTGGCACGTGGTTTGGGGATTGTCCGAGCGTTGCTGTTGTCCGAGCGTGGCACGTGGTTTGGGGATTGTCCGCGCGTTGCTGTTGTCCGAGCGTGGCACGTCGTTTGGGGATTGTCCGAGCGTTGCTGTTGTCCGAGCGTGGCACGTCGTTTGGGGATTGACCGAGCGTTGCTGTTGTCCGAGCGTTTGCACGTCGTCTGGGGAATTCATGCGTTTGTCAGCAGGCGGCCATTTGCTGGGCAAGAAAGTAAAGGTTGCTCATAGGTAGCCTGAGTCAAAAAAAAGGCACAAACCAGCCGTAAGGCCAGCCTTACAAAAAGCAAACCTGGATGATTTCCCACAATATGGCTACGGCATCTTAAAATATATTTATTTTCAATCATTTTGAGGTCATTGGTTGTTCCAAGTTATTAATCTTTTGGGGGTGCAAGGAATTGCAGGGATTCACTAAGCATTTCTTATTTTTTGGGTGTGGGATGCGGAGGGTAGTTCGGCTTCCTGTCAAGCCTTGTAATCGTTCCTTGTAGTTTCAAGCCTTTCAAGCCTTTCAAGCCTTGTAACACCATTAGGTGCTTGTTCCTGCCAGAACTTATCTTTTCATAGGCTCGAATAGCCAAGCCAACGTTTCTGAGATAAAAACTTCACACGCAAAACGCACACACACAGGTTTTCTTATATAAAGACGGCACACGTAAAGGCACACACTCACACACAGGTTTGACCACCAGGAGCGCCTCACGTGCGCAGAGGCCATGGCCCACCCTTACTTCGCCCCCGTACGAAAGGCAGCGGGTTTAGAGGATGGCAGCAGCATCGCAATGAGTGACAGCTAATGCTGTCCTATCAGCAGCATCGCAATGAGCTAGAGCTTTCCTATCAGCAGCATCGCATGAGCTAGCGTAACGATCTATGCGTTGCTCTGTCTGATTATTTATGCACACTGCCGTGCCTTTTGTCGTACACGCTCGTGCTTGTTTCAGCTAGTGCTTTCCTATCAGCAGCATTGCAATGAGTGACAGCTAGTGCTTTTCCTATCAGCAGCATCGCAATGAGTGACAGCTAGTGCTTTTCCTAGTCACGGCTGTATAGCTCCTGCGTGCTTTGTTCAGGGGGAGCATGCAGCTTTTATGCTTGTGAACATGCCAGCTTATGCTTGTGAATACGCCAACTCATGCAGTCCATTCCCTACTCACACCACCCGCGTCAATGCCCTCCTCACCCTGTGTGTGTTTGTATGCATGTGTGCGCATTTGGTGAATACGCAGCTTCCCAGCTCACGTTGGTCTGGATGGCTGCTGTGTAGGTGGCAGCTGATACACACTCAAGGCGTGCGTACTTAGTAACGATGAGCTTGTTAGTAACGATGAGCTTGTGTTTGAGCTTGTGGGGTCGATCATAGTATTATAGCCGGAACACACTCAGGCATCCGACCCCGTTGGACGCAAGCTGGCACAGAACGGACGGTTGCTTGCGTTTGTGTTGAGATGTTAAAAAAACAGCTGTTATGAATCATCGTTTGTATTGAGATGTAAATAACAGCTGCTATGAATCATCGTTTGTTCTGGGATGTAAATAGCAGCTGCTATGAGTCGTCGTTTGTACTGAGATGTTAAAAACAGCTGCTATGAATCATCGTTTGTATTGAGATGTAAAAAACAGCTGCTATGAATCATCGTGCTCTTTTTTGCATTGCCAGCGGGAGTTACAAGTAGCTTGCAGTCGTTCAGTGTGTGTGTATGAGTGTATGAGTGTGTGTATTCACGTGCTTATGTGTGCACTGACGATTGCTCGTGTGCATATTTACGCGTGCTTGTGTGCCGTCAGTCGCTTGTGCACTGACGTGTGCTCGTGTGTGCATTTGCGTGTGCTTATTTGTGTATTGAAGAGTGCTCGTGTGTGCATTTGCGTGTGCTTATTTGTGTATTGAAGAGTGTGCTCATGTGTGCATATTGAGTACTTGCATTGCCGAGTGCTCACGCGACAGCAATGAGGTGCAGAGCATTGAGCTTTTATGTCAGGGAGGGGGATTATTAATGAGGCACTGCTGCAGGAAGGGTCTTTCTTGTGTGATACTGGGGGGGGTGTACCCAACAAGGCACTGCTGCAGGAAGGACTTTTCTTGTGTAATATTGGGGGGGGATATTTAACAAGGCACTGCTGCAGAAAGGGCCTTTCTTGTGTGATATTGGGGGGGATACTCAACAAGGCACTGCTGCAGGAAGGGTCTTTCTTGTGTGATATTGAGGGGGATATACTAAACAAGTCACAACAGCATGAAGGGTCTTGCTCACACAAGTGTGCAGGTCTTTCAAGGGTTGACTATGGAGATTGAGAGGGGCGCTCATCGAACGGTAGCCATACAATGATTGATTATCGCAACTTGTTTAATGAATTCCTTACCCTTCAGCAACTGCTGGTGGTACAGCCAACACAGCGACCAGCTAGCTTGGCCCGGAATGCAACTCTGAATTATCACCCTTCCATCGAGCACAGGAAAACTTTTTCTTTGTGTGCACCATCAGTGTGCGATGCGCTATCACGTGTGTATACACTTGTACACGTGCACATAAGTATGCGACAGTATACGATGTATGGTGCCAGCATCACGCATGTACGCCTGCAACTCATCATTGACGTGCGTGAGTAGCATGTACGTGTATAGATGTGCGTGAGTGTGTATCTTGCTCGGTAGCACCGCTTGCCAAACTACCAATGAGACCATGTGAGCATAAGTACTTGTTTTTACAGAGCAGTAGGTGTTTTGATATATTTAAAGAGCATGTGTGCTCTTTCAGTATTAGGAAGGTAAGGTTACATGTATGCCTTAGGTGGCATTTGAGCGGAAGCTTGGAAAAAGCTTGTAACCACACCGAGCTGAACAAAAGATATAGAGCTAGGCAGAGGAAACACGAAACAAATGTGTGCAGAACAGAGAGAGTATTAGGAAGTGCACCCAAAATGTATGTTCATCCCCCCTCTAATTCATGGTGAAATAGCAAAAGGGACCAGGCAGCACTTAACGAGCATGGTTTTTGGTGGGGCTCTGGCAAGTGCGAGGAGTAAGTGAGAGCCTTTCTTGAATGCATGCCGGTGCTCTCCAGCGTAAACTTTTACTTTTTACGAGCATGGAAAGTGAATCTAAGGATGAGGGCCGTACTATGGACCACTTTTAAAATTGAGGAGCGAGGAGGGACCAGGGTGCGATGCACTACCAACTTGATTAACCATTCCTAATGGTATTGGAAGGCGCGTCTGTACAAGGTTTTACTAGGCTTTACAAAAAAAGGCCTTCAATCAAGAAGTGCGACTGCTAGCCTGCTTATAGAAAGCAATTATTAGTTCATGGGTAAAATAAAGCTTGTTATTGTTCTGGCTAACAAGTAGACACATCGTGGGCTCCTGTTGGGGGAAACAGAGACGCACATTTCCTGCGGAGGGAAATCACGTGGGGATTGGCACAGTGGAAAAGAACATGCTGCTCATCTAGGACATCATCAGTATCACACCTTGCAGACACCTCCATCAAAACAGCAGGCCCTTAGGGAAATCCTTTCTACAACATCCACTGGCTTGCAAAAGAAGATAAAAAAGAAAACCAAACCCATAATAATCATACCCATCCAACAAACATGGCCCATTTTCCTCCCCCAAAACTTTGGTACTTACCAAACCACAGTGACGCCCTTCAAGCACACGTGCATTTTCTCCATAAACTGGGAAATGCCAAAACTGAAGCGAACTACCATGCGTACTACCAGACATTCTTCATAAAGGACGGCACTGCTAATGGAGCCACTAGCAATGCTTACCTAGCATCATCCGATGTCCCCTTTAAGACCAAATGTATCATTATGAAATACAGAACAGGCACCCTATATCATTAAAAACATGCGGTATTGTTCAAACTCTCAACAAGTCAAACTTGCCCCCTCTGCTTACAAGTAGACAGTGCCCTGCACATCCTTTCTGGGTGCCAACACAAGCAAATAAGGAACATGGCTGATCACCGAAAGACACAAGTTAGCATGCCGCATGATCTTTGAGCCTATCAGGCACCGACCTAAAGGTCTCAACAATACTCGGCGCGACATCCACCTCGAGTGTCTGTCCACGTCGAGATCAAGTACTGTGAGGACACCAGACCTCAGAACCAGCTGAACGCCGCAAAGGAACAGCACAAAGATCTTTGCAACATTCTCCAAGGAGCCTCCGTTACTCTCCACATCGTCCTTTTGGGTGTGGGCGGCACCATCTACAACATTCACACTCTGAAGCCTTTCAAAAAACTGGGTCTCGATTCTCAAAGAGTTAAGAAGCTTGCCTCCAAGCTCCATGTGCACTCTGCGAACTTTGCTGCCAAACTTGTCCATACTAGACGTGCCCTTTCCAGTACTGTTATCAACTCTCATTAGGAGCCGGTTTCAGGCCAAGCCTGCAACCCTCCTGATCCCCATTGATCTTTCCTTTCCTTTTTGCGGTGCCTTTACGATACCAAAGTGGCTCCTTTTCCTTAATTAATGTGGGGAGTGGTTTTCACTGCCTGCGTAGTTTTTCCTTTTTCTTTCACACAGGTTACAGGTGGGGGATTACTTTGATTCCATGTCACTGTCTCAAAATGTAGAGTGTGAACACAAAGTCTGAAACAAGCTGTACTACGGTTGACATCATGAGGCAGGTTGAGAAATACAAGTATTTGGGAAAGATATAATGCGCCTGTGGCATTGCTGTTTTTACTCCTAAAAACCATTTTTACACCCAGCTTGCATCCCGGAGATAAAAAACTATACTTGCCTGAATCAGTACGAATTTAGGAGCGACAGTGCGCCCTTTGTTTGTATTGTAAAGCCCTTAGTCTGCTCCTTTGTACAATGAGAGGTGTGCACGCATGCGTAATGATTATTAATAAAGCAAGCGTTGGCTCCCTCGCAACGTAGAACCGTCCTTTCACTACTACAGGCACAGAGCGGATCTGTGACAAATGTGACTGGCACACTGTTCAGGATGAGGAACGCATTTTGCTGGACTGTCCGCATGAACATCTTGTAAGCCTACGCACACAACACCGCCAGCTGGTCTTCCTACCTCAGTACGAGGAGCGATAGCCCAACTCGTTTGAGGATCTTTTTGAACCAGCCAGATATGTTACATATCTGGTCATATGTGTGATGTGGCCTCTTTTGTGGCTGAGTGCCTACTAGCCCTATTCCCTTGAAGTTGAAGTTTTTGATTGATTTATTTGTTGGGACCTATAGGTTGAGCAGCCATGCCAGGCTGGAGGCCTTTGTAATCCAAACTAAACTAAACTTGAAGTTACTAGCGCCTTTTTAGTTTGGTTACAGGCTTTTCCCAATCTTCCGCTCGGATGCCCCCAGAGGCATATATAGCGATGTAACTCTACCTTACCTTGCCTTGTCTGCGGTGCGCAGGAGACCAGTCGCTCACCTGCATTACCTCCTCTCAGAGACAAGCCCTTCCGAGGAGACACAGGTTAAAACAATTCCAATTTGGCCCTTACCTCCCAATCTCAATGCACAACAGCGGCGGGATCTAGCAAGCCAGATGCAATCATAGTTAGCTACTCTGACCCAGCAACCACGCCCCAAACGAAACCCAACAAACATGTACCAAACTAGGTCTGCCGATCATGTAAAAAAAGTTTCCCATAACCTAGCTCACTATGGGGCGATGGCCTAAGGGCTGATTCAGTTCAGTACCAGTTCAGTACCAGTGCAGTAGGTTATACGGACCAGACCAGTAGGCTATACAGGCCAGTTTCAGTAGTCTCAAACTTGTGTTCAAACTTCATTTGTCCCTGCGTTTTCAACTTGTCCAACTTATTTGTGTGTGTGCAATCTTTCGTATCTTTAAGGTTCGCATTTTCCAGTTGCGTCACAGCCCTTTTTTACTTCGTTTGTTTTGGGGTTTACCTCGTTCTCATAGGTTGAGCAGCCATTCCAGGTCGAATGCCTTTGCAATCCAAACTTAACTAAACTAAACTAAGGGCTGATGGCCCTGCCAATCCGTACCCACTGGCTATGAAACCAGGAGACAACCAACCAACCATACATCTGATCAAAACTAAGTGCTGTGTTGACACGTCCCCTACCCACCAACTTGTTGCTTGGTGCAGGAAAGGCACGAGCACAACATAAGCTGGCTGCTAATGCCTTACTTACTTGGACACCGCAAACCCTCCACACCATCCTGATAGGAGCAACAGGCACCATGTACAGCAGCCACACAAGGAACCCACTCCGCAGCCTCGGAGCTACTGGTTTAAATGCCACAGCACTCATGAAACAATTAAGCTTACTACACACAACCAGATCCGCAACAAAAAACATACAGATGAGACGAGACATTGAACACAACCCGCCCCAAAAATAGCTGAGCAATACCCCTGGTGGTGTGCAGGCCTCTGCCTCCCAACCACCTGGCTAATCCCAACTGAAAGGCCTCTCCTCTTTTGTTCTCCAGATGGATGTTGTGTGTCTCTGCATCCATTGGGTGTTGCACATCACAAAACATCATCCTTTCCTTATCCATGCCGGCAGTGTTAGCTAACACTATCTGCGTTCTTTTCTTTTTTCTTCTCAGCCAACAAAGTGAGCAGCCAGTCCGAGTAGAGGGCTCTGCTGCTCATGTTGTTCTTGTTGATAATTGTCCATCAACATAATGCAAGGAATCAGCAGTCATGCCCAGAAAGAGACTTTCCAGGAAAGGATGAAACTCTTCAACCGCACAACCTGTTCGGCATGTGTCATGAGTCATGAGATGCAGTTTTCAAAAATGCCAAAGCCAACCACAAAAGGTGCACAGTTTTTCTTGGCAAGATATTCCCCCATACATACCAACATGGTACACATACACATTGGATGCTTATCACGAGCGTTGTTGTCTCTCTTGCAACGCACATCGAGTTGTTCGGTCATCAGTCATCATTCACACATACATACATGCATGCCAAGCTTTGTTAGTTCCGATGCGTGAGCGAGGTCAGATCACACGCCCCCTTATTACCGCAACTCATGCATGGCACGAGACACCACTCACGAGGCAGCAGGAGCCATTCTTTATGCCACTTTGTCGCACGCACACTACCTGCCATATTCTATATCCACTTTTGAGGCTCTTTTTGAGTTGAGTGATCATGGCACACAGTGAGCATGCCACACAACTTCCAAGGAGTAGGCTGTGCCACTGCTGCAGCGCCCACACAGTGAGCATGCCACACAACTTTCAAGGAGTAGCCTGTGCCACCGCTGCAGCGCCCACACAGTGAGCATGCCACACAACTTTCAAGGAGTAGCCTGTGCCACTGCTGCAGCGCCAAGGGGGGGAGGCACGGATCTAGACCAGTGGGTTTTAAACTAATGTAGCAACACTACGATTCCTAAATAAGACTCGCAGAACTAGGTCAACACACACAGCTCCCAAGCCTGCTGATGTCCCCATTCTGCATGCCCCGGCTGAGTAGAAGCCATTGACCGGCAGGGCCCACACACACATGCAGGGACACACACACACACACTCCACTATTTGTGGTGAACCCTGCCGTATGCTCCAACACTCAGTACCGGCTCTTTCCCATATTAAGGCTGGCAGCTCCGGGCATTTTTATTGGCCCCAATTGCGCAGGTTGCTGCTGCTGTTGTTGAGAGTGTGCCCTAGACAAGGCCGCCCCACCCCCTATCTGACCTACCCCTCCCCCGGCAGGGTACTTTATCACACCCGGCGGTAGGCCTGCCACCCCTCCCCCTCCTCCGAGCCCCTTGGTCGCATTGGACAACGCCTCCCTGCTGTTGTTGTAGCGGATCACACCGGGAGGCAGCCCGGAGAGCACGCCAGCTCCCTGCTTTAGAAGTACATGTGGCAGGACAAAACTCATGTCAGTGGTTGGGTGCATATATGGAGAGCAGTGGGCCACAATTGTGTGATCCGGAACAGTCATTAGTGATAGGTAACGGAGAGCAGGGAGCCACAATTGTGTGTACGTGGCAACTGCAACAAGGGAGGGTGATGAGTCAGAGTAGACCACTCTGAGCGGCAAGCCGAAAAAAGGCTGGCACGCTCCCTCCTTTGGGAAGTATTGTGAAATTGTTAAAATGTGTGGCAGTAGGAATGTGTGACAGTAGGGATGTGTGAATGTGTGACAGTAGGGATGTGTGAATGTGTGACAGTAGGGATGTGTGACAGTAGGGATGTGTGAATGTGTGACAGTAGGGATGTGTGACAGTAAGGAAGTGTGAATGTGTGACAGTAGGGATGTGTGACAGCAGGGATGTGTGACAGTAAGGATGTGTGGATGTGTGACAGTAGGGATGTGTGACAGTAGGGATGTGTGAATGTGTGACAGTAGGGATCATGCTGTCATGCTGCACGATGTTAAGGGTTGGCCAGAACCGTACACATACACCATATTTTTGGTGATTTCCCTGCCAAAAATACCGTATATACACCGTATATATATGGTTCTGGCAAACCCTAATGATGTTGTGTGCCATGGTGACCAGTTGAACGGACTGGCCTGCTTTCCACTCCCTGCTCACGGAGATGCGTTTGTTTGGCAGCACGCGTTTGTTTGGCAGCACACGGTTGTTTGGCAGTTTGTTTGGCAGCACGCGTTTGTTTGGCAGCACACGGTTGTTTGGCAGCACACGGTTGTTTGGCAGCACGCGTTTGTTTGGCAGCACGCGTTTGTTTGGCAGCACGCGTTTGTTTGGCAGCACGCGTTTGTTTGGCAGCACACGGTTGTTTGGCAGCACATGGTTGTTTGGCAGCACAAGGTTTGTCAGTTTGTTTGGCAGCACGCGTTTGTTTGGCAGCACACGGTTGTGATTGTGTGGGTGCCATTGCTACAAAGGAGAGGAGGGACCCACACTGAGAGGAGGGAACCACACTGAGAGGAAAATGGCTGCTCTACCTGTCGCTTTGTAAGAGCACGTGCGGTTGCATGGTGTGCATGATTTGCGGTTGCAAGCAATCGTGCATAAGTGGCATGACGTGCACATGATGTGCACTTGCATGCAGTCGTGCAAGAGTGCCATTGGGAACAGAACAAGATGCCGTGCTGAGTCATACTAAAAGGGATTACCTTTGAGCCACATTTAGCTGCATGTTCATTTGAAGCTGCATGTTCATATGTAGCTGCATGTAGCCTGCATGTTCATTTGAAGCTGCATGTTCATATGTAGCTGCATGTAGCTGCATGTTCACATGTAGCTGCATGTTCATATGAAGCTGCATGTTCATATGTAACTGCATGTAGCTGCATATGCGCATATATTCTCTGAATACAGCAAGACTCGGTTACTTTCTTCAAGTGCAAAACATGCTCTTGCAGAGAATGCAGAGAACAACATGCACATTTATCAACATACAGATATTATGATTAAAATTGTGTTGGGCGCCATCCATAGAGCAACGACAGTCACGCACCTGTGTGTTGGATGCACTGCTGCTATTGCTGCCGGGTTCTCTCCCCCCTGGCACCTTCACCCGCTCTAATAACAAAGTGGGGCTCGGCCTGAAGCAGCACAAAACAGAGCAGAAAGGCAATTGATGTGTTTTGATTGAAAGTGGTAATTTTTTTGATCGGTACCTGCGCCTGGCACTGTTCCCTAAACAGAAGGTGGGGCTGCGCCTGTTGCAGTCTGGAATGAAAAATGTAGGGTTGGTCAGGACCGTATACCTATATGCACCGTATATGACCGTATATTTGGTGATTTCCCTGCCAAAACTTCCGCATATACACCGCATACATATATGTTTCTGGCCAACCCTAAGACTATGGTAGATTTGTTCGGCTTGGCAGCTGCACCTCAAATTTCTAAGAGACAGCTTTGGCCTGATTGCTGATGCTGAAGTGCTGAAAGAACATCAGGCGGCGGTTAAAGATAGGGCCACCGCAAAAATGAGAAAACAAGCAACATTATTTTTAATTCTTAAATGGCAAGCACTCAATTCACCTACACTCACACGTAAGGGTGGGTCGTGACCTCGCCGAGACTCGCCGAGTGTGAGGCTCGCCGAGCCTTGGCGAACCTCTTTTCCGGTGTGGAAGACACTCATCGGTCAGCAAGGGTGTCCACTTTTTGGGCGGAATCAGCCCCATCTCCCCAGAAATCCCCAAATCCGAATTTTTTGTGGCTAAATCGGCTGACAGGCCCATCTTTTAAACAGTATCTTCATTAATTATAACTGTTTATTATTATACAACACCAGAAAGAGTAAAAACGGGTGTGCAACAGGGGGGGATGTAAACGAAGACCGAATTTCCCTGGCTCACATGCCCATATTTTCCACCCGGTCTCAACGTTGATATTCATAAATATGTATAAGCGAACAACAGAAAAAGTTTCGGCTCAATCCGTGCAGGTTTGAGAAAGTGATTTTCTAACCGTAATGCAGCAACTAGGGCCTCCCCAGCGAGTGCCGAGCCTCGTTGAGGCTCGCCGAGCCTCGCTGGCAAAATCAGACACCCTATTTACCCACCCTTACTCACACGTTTTTATTTCTTCCACATGGCCGGTCCACCCACACTCACACTCGCACTCGCGTACCACACCCTTTGCCAGGCACACACACGCACATACACACACACAGTTTGTCAGGGCAGGGCAGCTGAGTTGAGGTGTGTTGGGGCACACATTGCTGCCCTTCCCCTGTAGTGACACCTCTAAGCACACACACACACACACACACACATACACACACTACACACTGCCAAGGGCCACCTCCGGAAGCGCCACAAATACCGTATAAGGGATGTGCTCAGGGGCAGCATGAACAGTATATTATAGGACCTCAATATAGTCGGGCTGTGCAATGACGGTGTGACGGTACAGTCCGTCAAAATACGGTCTGACGGTTGACGCCGTAAATGATGGCGTCAGGCCGTCATTTCGGAATTTGGGGATCGTCATGACGGTGCATGGCCAAAAAATGGCATTTTGACCCTAAATGGTCATTTTAACTCTTTTCTCCTCATTTCTAAATGTTGTATGTGAGTTTTATACACAAACAAATGATTGGTGAAATGATGAAAGGAAAAAGGAAAAGGAAAAGCAAAAAGTTCACGTCTTGACCAGGATTTGGACCCTGGTCTCAACTTTTTACAGCAAAAAAGCATTTGGCGGTGGGTTTACACAGTAATTACGGTGGACGGTCCCCTCGACCGTCTGGACGGTCGACACCTTCATTTCTGAAACATCGTCATTTTGACGTTCTGACGGTACGGACCGTCAACCGTACCGTAATTACGGTGCAAATCGCTATGACGTTGTCATTGCACAGCCCTGATTATAGTACATTACAGTACATTATAGCACATTATAGTATGAACAGTCTGTTTGGTGGATAGGGTCGGTCAGTATATTTGCACCGTATGTGACCGTATATTTGCACCGAATATTTGCACCGTATATTTGCACCGTATGTGACCGTATATTTGCACCGTATATTTGCACCGTATATTTGCATCGTATGTGACCGTATATTGGGTGATTTTCCTCCGCCAAAAATACCGTACATACACCGTATATATATAGGGCTCTGGCCGACCCTAATGGTGACTGTCCAGCTTAAAACACACTGCAAGTGTCGCAGCACATACACGTATGCATGTATGGTTCTGGCCAACCCTAATGGTGACTGTCCAGCTTAAATAACACACTGCAAGAGTCGCAGCACGTACACGTATGCATGTATGGTTCTGGCCAACCCTTACATACGTTACACAAGAACACATACACCCAGCAGCCACACACATTCATTTCAGCATCACTGACACCCCCACCCACCTACCTGTGCTGACAGCGCTGCCCCCTCCACCAATTTAAGTGCCAAGAAAGCTGATCAAGTCATATTCCATCCAGCACTCACATGCACCCTCATATACCCTCATTCACTCCTACAGCACTCACACCCACTCGACAGTGCTGACAGCGCTACCTTCTTCTTACATACACTCGCTCTACTTCTCACACCCACACCCTCACCCACACCCACACCCACACCCTCACCCACAACCACACCCACACCCTCACCCGCACCCACACCCACACCCACACCCACACCCACACCCACACCCACACCTCACCCACACCCGCACCCGCACCCACACCCATACACTCACCCTCACCCTCACCCAC
>Ga0307947_1003227_pt1 | contig 13165 bp, 17 predicted proteins | sample OrgLakmetagen232_FD_201840 | JGI IMG/M metagenome (GOLD analysis project Ga0307947, IMG submission 201840) | Saline water microbial communities from Organic Lake, Antarctica - #232 | ecosystem: Environmental > Aquatic > Non-marine Saline and Alkaline > Saline | place: Antarctica: Organic Lake...
GTACCCCCCAAAATAGCAAAAATACGTTTGCGTATTATACGCGTATGTCGTATTAATGGCGTATTAATCCGTATGGGACGTCTCAAAAGTCCGTATGACCCATCCCTGCTTTTGTTGCTCTCAAATCATGCATCTTATCTTGAACTTTTGCCGGTGAAATACCATTGCGATTTTCAGGAAAGAATGGGAAAAGTCTGTAGTGCAGCCTTTAATTGCGTGCCGCCCGTACGGGCGCCAGCGTTTGCTTGACTTGTTGCAGCAGACCATGATAAGGTGAGAATGTGTAGATGCTTGTTATGGTGGATGTCAATTGCCTTCTAGTACAACTCCGACAGAAAGTTAGTTTGTTAGTTGTTATTTGTGTCGCAATTTCTTACAAGTTCCTCAGTTATATTGGATGCTATTGCTCCAGTCTATTCTTTGTTCAAGTATATTTAATTTTACCTGTATGTAAGAGGATATACATTGGATTGTCAGATACACTGCTGAGCGATTTGCACGCATTTATGAGACCAAACTAGGCATTTATTGTATTGTTGACGTTCCTCAACTGCAGTCTCTTATCCAGAGTGGCTACTGCTTCCAGGTCATCTGCCATTTCCTTGTTCTCTTGCCTCTGCTATTCATGGCATGTGTGTAACAACCTTGGGCGGATGCCCACTCAGCACTCACCTGTTTACTTTCATCAGCAGACACCCACACATATTTACGCATGAATTGACATATACCCACATGCACACTTACACCCCTCAGCAGACACTCACACATATTTACGCATGAATAGACATATACCCACATGAACACTTACACCGCAGGGCTTGCAAGTCAGACCTAAGGCTGCTGCCTCCTTTGCACCTACGTGTCACTCGGCTTCATTTTGCGCCTGAGCATGCCCAGTCTTACAATGATCTGGTGGAGGTGAGGGCAAGGGTAATACTAGGAGCGCTCTAGGCTGTGAAACGCGGTGTCTAAGTCGTGCAGGTTTCACAGATTAATATTGTCGCAGAAAGCAACAAGGTGTGTTTAAATACTTTATGTACGTGAATGGCTAACTCTATTTTAAGCAGCCATTCAGGCACCATCTGCAACCCTCATCATATCCATCAGATCGCCTGATATAAGCCTATCTGGCTTGAATGCGTCAAGCTTCTATAATGAAATCAACGCGTCAAGCTTCTATAATGAATCGTTGCTTTCACAATCAAGCCAGATGACTTGACGAAATGAGTTGAATAAGCATTGGTTATAGAATTGCCAAATTGCTGAAGTAGCCGATGGTAGGTCTGTACAAAGAGTTGTAGTACAACCCTCCTTTCTAGGCAAGAGCCTAAGCAAAGTAAATGACAGCCGAGTTTTAGCACAACCCCCCTTGCTAGGCTTTACGACCGTGTCTGTTTGCACCTAAGCAATCCAATGCCCTATGCTTTAGGTTGTGCGCCGCAACATGTTATTGGCCGACTGGCATGACGAGGACCGCAAATATTATTATGCCCTATGCTTTAGGTTGTGCGCCGCAACATGTCATTGGCCGACTGGCATGACGAGGATCACAAAGATTATTATGCCCTATGCTTTAGGTTGTGCGCCGCAACATGTTATTGGCCGACTGGCATGACGAGGACCACAAAGATTATTATGCCCTATGCTTTAGGTTGTGCGCCGCAACATGTTATTGGCCGACTGGCATGACGAGGACCACAAAGAGAGCTTGATGAATGAGAAGCAGGGCAAGTGGGCAAAAGAGATGATTGACAACGTCAGGCTGTCGTGCTGTGTGGCAGGTGTGTGAGCTTGCGAGGCACGGCCAGGTCTGGATGCTACTTTGATATGTGTTTGCCTTCACGCTGTTGGGAAGCAGTTTTTAGCTTAAATGTTTGAAATGCACCGGTTGGCACCATCGGCTGAAGAGCTATGATGCCAATCACATATATCTTGGCTGGAGGGCAGCTGTATAGTATTGCTGTGGCACCTCACCTGCAGGGTCCATGAATTTGGAGGTGAAAGAGGATGACGTGCTAGAAACGCTGGAGCTGATAAGTGAGCGGCTGGGCTACGAAGACCCCAAAGAGGCGTGGAAAAACTTCAGTGTCAGGCAGCAGCAAATACTGCAACAGCCACAGGTTCCTGCTTCCCAGCAGCAACCTGACCAGCAGGACCAGCAGCAACTGCTACCATTGCCACAGCAGCAACAAATCCAGCAGGATAGTCAGTCTTTGCAGCAGCAGCAGCACCGGCCGCAGCTGTTGCCTCCCAGTTCAATAGCCCAGGAACAGCAGATCCAGGGCAGACCTGGCTCATGTGTGTTGCTTTCAACGGCGCACGTCAGTGCTCTGGATCACATGCCTAGCCTTGTACCTAAAGGCTGCTCTAGTGCTGCCGCAGTGAAGGCCAAAGGGCCTGCCTCTGCTTTGCCTTGGTTTGTCGGTGGGCGATGGCTGCCCCCTGATCATCCACTTGCCCATATTGAAACCCGGCTGCGTCATGGTGGGCACTGCGATGTGTGCGGGTAAGTAAGGGGGGGATACATGGTGTTATTTCGATGTGTGGTTGATTGAGTGATGTCTTCTTGTGGGAGGCACTGCAATATGGGTGGGCATAGTGAAATAAAGGTGCTCTCTGATGGGGACCACCTTGCTGTAAGATGGGTTGGCACTGCAAATTGCAAAGGGAGACTGCAGCGTTTGTAGTGTAGAAGAGCGTAGTAAGGTGGTCAACACCAGTCCAGGTCTTCTTCATTCATACAGCACGAGTTCAGCATCCGCATCCCGCTCTCATGTCCTTGCCTATGGGCTTGTTTCAATGTTTCAATGGGCCTGGGTTTCAATGTCCTTGCCTATGGGCTTGTTTCAATGTTTCAATGGGCCTGGGTTTCAATGTCCTTGCCTATGGGCTTGTTTCAATGTTTCAATGGGCTGGGTTTCAATGTCCTTGCCTATGGGCTTGTTTCAATGTTTCAATGGGCCTGCATCCCGCTCTCATATCCTTGCCTATGGGCTTGTTTCAATGACAAATACAGGGCCCTGACTTGCCAGCCTCTGACCACTCCGTGTGCACACATTGCTTGCTTGGACTGCACCAAGAGCAGCCCCACCTGCTGTCCCCTGCCATCTTGTCGCACGCCATACCTAATGCAGGCAGGTTTGCTCAAACGCGTGGTGGCACTTGCTTTTGAGGCCTGTTGTTGAGATGCAAAGCAGTAAAATGCTAGAACTTCTGTGCAAGTGCACTAGCGTTGGCCCTGCAACTCAATGTACTCGCCTACTACAATGCAATGCTCCAACTGTCAACATTTCTGCTTGCAGCCTATCAGTGACCCTGCACGCAAGCAGCACAACCCCCGTCCCAAATGGTCAGTCCCCATTGAACTAATAGAGTGGCAGCCTGTGTACCATCAGCATGGAGCCACAGGTGAGCTGCTCTTCTGTTGTGTTCAATTCATTCACAGGTGATTCTGCTGCTGACGTGCTTCAGGCTTCTGCCCACCCTGAACCTTCGGCTAGATCCTTTTACCATACTTGCAGAAGGATAGCTAAAGGTTGGGAAGCTAACATGGTCTGGGTAAAGTCTATAGATCTCAGTTTCAGCTTTTGATGAAGTATAGTGAAAACTTTGATGCACAGCAAGTTCCCCACTCTCGCCCCAAAAAATACTGCTGTAGCACATGGCAACCCCATCAATAATTAGACGACGATTAAATTGAGAGTCTGTCATAAGGTAACCAGAGATGAGTCATCATCTCGAGATGACTGAGGTGGTGTGTATGGTGGGACGGACCATATTTTGTACGGTGGCCAGTTAAGTTTGACCATCACTAGACATTGAGCACAGGCGACAACAGCGACAGACCCAAAATTCACAGAATACATAGGTGTGTCTTGCAAAGCTTGCAGATAACAGCGACAGGGTTCAAAGTGGGTCCCTCAAAATTTTAAATGTCACTGTTGAGGAAACGGGTCACGTGCAACGAAACACACAAAGGTGCAGGAGTTAATTCAATAATCAATGAAGAACTATGCCCTTTGGGTTTTTTTTGTGATCTCTCTGGAAACACAGTCACACACACATGCATGTAAAAACGCACACAATGTACACACACAAACATGTACGTGCGTGTACACAGGCATGTATACAACCACATTTGTGCACATACATGCAAACATGCAAACATACATACTGTCAAGCACCAAGGTACATAGTCACCATCAAGCAGATACCCGTAACAGCTTTTCCTAAAGCCTGTGTTTCTTCCAACCCTTCCTTCGCTTGTCCTAACATTATCGGGTCGTTCTTTCTTGAATACAGGCATGGCTGGAGGAGATTGGTCACCTACATGGGAGGTGTGTGAGTGATATACCTGGCTATACCTTTGCATGGTGGAGGCTGCACCATAACTTCCTGCATGCGTGTATGCTTCTTAACTTGTAACTAGTAAATTGACATGGTCAAAGCCTTAGGGTTTATGCATGGCTAGAGGAGAGTGGTCACCTATATGGGGTGTGTGTGGTATATCTGGCTATACCTGTGCGTGGTGGAGGCCGCACCAGTACGTTATTCATGCATGTATGCTTCTTAACTTTTACATTGACATGGCCTTAATTTTAACCTTAATTTATGCAAGCCTATGCTGCAAGGGCAAGCCTGCCAGTTTTATGCAGATATCAGGCAAGCACGTTTTTTTGGGCTCAGCCAGTTTTAGTACTTGCTTTTTACTTTTGTTACGGCGTGTTGTCAATCTTTGTATGCATCTCTACTTCATAGTAATATTTCAAAGTAGCTACAGTGCAGATTAATTATTTGCTCTACATCTAAACTGACCCACTTCCTCTGAACCTGCTTTTTACATAATATTAGCCTTTTGGAGGACATGCTGATTAACCGTCCTTTGCGCTATGAGCTTCTTTCTCATGCCCTGGCTTATCAAGTGACAAGAGCTTGTTGTGCGCCGACTGCATTGTTGCCGATCACTTGCACTTGCCGTTGTGAGCTCCAATACACTATCTCGTGCCGTGGCTCATCAAGTGAAAACAGCTTGTTGTGCGCCGGCTGCATTGTTGCCGATCACTTGCACTTGCCGTTGTGAGCTCCAATACACTATCTCGTGCCGTGGCTCATCAAGTGAAAAGAGCTTGTTGTGCGCCGGCTGCATTGTCGCAGATTACTCGCTCTACACGCTGCGTGTACCTGGTACGACGTCTGTTTGAGATAGGGGTGGCGCGCAGTAGGATCAATGATGACGATGCCTGCAATGCTGAGTGGTCAAGTGGAGCTCGTGGGATTTTAAAAATCAACAGGGGGGCGGTGGGCAGAGGTGAGTCACATCTTAGGCGTGGCAAGATTGTGCATGATGGGTGCTCACTAATGTGCTTGACAGGATATCAAGAGCGGTTGTTTTGGACTCCTCTACCATATGACAGGACAGAGGACTGGAGATTTGGGACAACGACAAAGGTCACAAGAATGATGTATTCGGCAGGATAGCAAAAGTGTGCACTGTTTAGGATGGTAATCGGGCTTTTTAACTCTGAAAGAGGTATCTGCATTGCCTCCTCTTTCTCTTGTTTATAGTTACTTTTGATTTGTAAAGCAGTTGAATCATATACACTGCAACAGTGTGATGATATTGCACAGGTGAGGATCCACCCAAGGTGATTGTGTTCTCCCAGTTCTGGATGCATCTCCGCCTCATCGGCCAGCAGCTGGAGCGCAACAACATCAACTTTGTAACTCTGAAAGGAGGTGAGGTATTGTTAGGCACATTGATTTAATTGGCACAGTGGACTTTTTTTGTGGTTACTTGGGCTACCTCATAGCAGCATAGTAATCAGCATCAAACAATGATTTTTTGCCGTTCCCTCTCAGCTCAAGGTCAGTTGCACTCATCTTTATCAACATGCAATTCATGCAACACCACGACACCCCACACAATGCTCAAATCAATGTGCAACACTCCAGTTCGCAAAGTTATATCACTCAAATCACTCTTATTTTTTGTCTGTGGGTCGCCCCCGTGAAAAACTCATCCCCCTGCCAGCCGATTGGTCTCACTTAACTTTGCGCAAGCATATCTCTGCACCCACTCCACCGTTCCGTGACCTGAGACATGCATTGGATAGCTGATTTTTTTCTTTCAGCAGATGCTTTAAAGTCGGGGAGAGGTGCAGAGGCTGGGTTTAGGCCTTAGACCTTACATTAAATTCTGTCGAAGTCATATAATTTGCCCGCAACGCTGAGAGGAAAACTGGGCTGGAACTCGCAGCAGGTATGGAGCGATATATTTTTCTATCTTTCCCCCTTTTCCCTTGTGTGAGTGCCTCCCACTCGCCAGCATTCCCAGTACCCCTGCCCCAAATTCGACATTACATCATTGTTATATAACATTTATAATGCTTTTATCCTGGAGCAGAGGTCGATTGGGGCAAGTTCAAAAATGCACCTTTTCCCTACCGAAGTGCGTGCAAAATACGCAGCAGGTCCCACAGAACCCCCCAGAATGCCAAATTTCCATCAAATGTCAATGATTTAGATCTAACATCAAGTATTTAGCATTCAGGTGAGGTATAGTGGGCTTTAAATTGGGTATAGAGCTAAGTGAGACTGGTAGGGTAGGTTTTTCACGGGGGCGACCTGTGTCCCTCATGACTTTCTGCATGTTTTTATTTCCTTAATCCTCACAACAACTCTTCCATCTTGATTTGAGCCTCATTTTTCTGCCTTTTCCCCGCTATACTGGGCAGTTGTGAGGACCTTGCTATATAAGCAATTGTGATTGGTTCTTGTATGTGATTTACCGCCATCTACAGAGCAAATAAAGCAGAATTGAAAAAATGGCATATCTGCCACGCTCCAATCAAAGCTTGCATGTTCAGCCTTGTGCCTTTTGTGCAAATGCCACAGGCACCAAACAGTCGGAGCGAGATGCGGCTGTCAACCGCTTTGCCAAGGACCCTGACATGGGCGTGCTGTGCATGGACGACCTGGGTTCTGTGAGTGCTGCAGTAACGACTTGCCTTGGGCATGTGCTAGGTTTCCCAGGCGTGTGGACTATTGCGCTTACATCTGGTTAACAAATTTGATAGCATTGAACGTGTCAGCACGTTGTATGCGCAAACTACCTGTTACATGTGATGTTCACCTCTTACGCTTTCTCTTTTGTCCGCAGGTCGGCCTGGATTTGTCGTTCGTCAACTACGTGTTTCTTATGGAGCCTCTGGCCAACAAAGCAACTGAAGAACAGGTGATCAGCTTTGCATCTTTTAAGCTGCCAATGTACTTTCATGCCTGTTCAAATAAAATGCGTTCAATGTGTGACGCTTTGGGCTCGTGATTTCTGAGCCCCCCAAGGCGCAGGTGTATTTTTTTACATTTAAGGTACAAGTCACCAAGCTGGAAACGCACCACCATGGCTGGATTATTTAGCCAGGTCAGGCTATCCTGTAATTGATACTAGCATTTAATCACGAAGGCTGACTCAAGCATAATAGTGTTTACCGTACAGACTTTATATCACCGCGCAAAAATATCGTTTTTTGCCCTGCGGGGTGACTGCGCGCACGAAAAATATCTATTTATTTTGGGGGTGCGGGATTGAAAAACAGGGATTTTTGGCGTATTTTGGAGCCTGTCAGGCAAAAATCCCTGTGCGGGGTTGGTGTAAATTAAATATTTCCAGGGTGCAGGGTTGATGCGGGAGTGTGAAACTAAATATTTTTTTGGGGCTGCGGACTGAACCCGAGTCTGTACGGTAATAGGATCACACCCATCTGCTCCCTTGTGTATTTTTGCCAAAAGGGGTTGTAACTCAGCAGTGATTTTCTTTTTTATTTCTCTGTAACTCCTACTCATGCTGTTGCACATACCCAGCTAATTGTGCATGCCCTGCCTTAAAGTAGTATTTTCGCACAATGAATTGCGGCTGCAGGTCATAGCACGAGCGCACCGAATGGGTGCCCGTCGTGCAGGTAAGAATTGCATGGGTTTGTCCGTTGTTTTTCCAAAATGAATTTCCAATTTTAGGCTGGTATCCACTATTTCAGACAAGTTAGTTATTCAAATTTTGTCGATATTTAATCTTTTTAATTCATGTGACTGTCTTGGGGAGCAATCTTTCCTCGCTGGCTTGTTTTGTTTGCGCACCATAGGGGAATTGGACTCTGTGTTAAAATGCATTGGCTCATATGATGCGCTCTTCCTGCTGATGTTGTAGCTCCTGGCAATTTATGCTCTTATTCCGTTCCTCATATCTTTTGTTACACCTAGTCAAGTGCTGCAATCTCGTGCAGTCCATGTGGAGTTATTGCTGATGCTAGGCACTGCCGAAGAAGAGCTGCTTCAGATGGCGTCCTCCTCATGGATAGGTATGTACTTTTCGTGTTCTGAGTTTGTGCATGTGTAATTGCACAAATACACACCTGTCCTGACGCCCCTTCACGTTCCAAGCAGTAGGGTGCAGGAGGCACGAATTTTGGACAGCATGGTTACTTCCCATACAATAATGATTTTTCGAATCCTGCCGTTGAGAGCTATTGATTGGTATATACCGTACGAACAATATATCACGCCGCAAAAATATTGTTTTTTGGGGGGTGCGGCGAGCTCACACCCCCTGAAATATATAAATAGTTGAGGGGGTGCGGATTGGTGCGGATTGAATTTAAATAATCACTTTTGAGTTTTTGACGGGTCATGAGTGGGAAAGAGCCCCCGAGAGCCCCTGTGGGGCGTGTCCAGACAGGGATGGCCAGCTTCTGCAAGCCCCCCCCAACTGCCGAGCAGCGTGAGCAGCAACATCTAGAGGAAGGGCAGAAGTTCAAGCAGCGAGTGCAGAAGCAGCGTGCAGACAATCAGCAGCGTGCAGCGGAGGCAGCCAAGCACAAGCGCAAGCCGGGCACGCACGGACGCCTTCGGCATGCACAGCATTCTCAGCAAGGCCAGAATGAAGCAGCAGGAGAACAAGCGCCCGGACCGCGAGCGGAAGAAGACGAGGAGCGTCGCGCGCAGGCGGGCCAGGTGCAACTGGTGGCACCCAGCTGTCTTCATTCCCATCATTGTGAGGAGGGGAGTGACGCAGAGGAGAGTGAGGAGGGGGGCAATGAAGAGGGGGGAAATGAGGAGAGGGATGGGGAAGAAGATGGTGATGATACTTGAGTTAAAAAAGATTAGAAGACAAAACTAGTGCCAGTTGATGTACAATGTACAATGGATGACAGAGTTCAGCAAAACCAGACTCATTTTGATATGAGACTCAGTACATTTGGACAAAAACTATGTTAATGTGTTATGGAAGGCACCTCTGAGTCCCTTGGTGCGGTTCTGAGGGCATTTTGCCCCTGCGGATTGGTGCGGCAAGCACTGAATTATATATTGAGAGGGGTGCGGATTGGTGCAGACAGGGTAAAAATAACTCTTTTTTTGAGGGGTGCGGAACGAGTACATGTCCCTACGGTACCTATATATATGGGCCGACCAGGGAGGGGAGGGGTGGGGTGGTCCCCCGGAGGGGTTTTAGTTTTGGGGAGGGGGGATCTCCAGTTTTTTCTGGACCATTCCCACGGAATTTTTAAACATACCGTACCTCAGCTCAAGCCCAGTCAATTGACACACTTTCTGTAGTGTGAATCGAATAGGGCAAAGCAGGAGAGTGCATTGTAACAGGCACCTCAGCTAGCAATTATGGACAATATGGAGTGTCCCCATTGCTCCAGAATCTTGGATAATAGGAAGAACAGGGATAAGCAGAAGAAAAAGAGATGAAAACTCAGTATGCCCAAGCTCAGCATCTTCTTAACTTGTGCAAGCGCAAGCACCTGCGCAAGCACCTGCAAGCGCAAGCACCTGCACCCCACGCACAGTCTGCCTGGGGTGAAACAGCCAGCCAGGGCAGCCTTAGGACTGCACTTGCTGCTTGGAATTCTCCATTGGGTCATTCAAGAAGGGCAGGCATGAGTGCAACATGCAACCAAATCGTCAATTGCTCAGTGCCAGCCTGTGTGTGTGGTGTTGACCTACGGCATGGCAGCTCACTTCACAGCCAAGCAACCGCAGCTGCCCAGGCCCCAGCCTCCTTTCAAAAGTGGCATCAAGGAGGAGAAACACATGCTGGCAGTGTTGAAGAGCGTGCATGCTACAAAATAGCAGAGTGCTAATTAGGGAGAGTACGTAGAAAGAACTGGACAGAGGGCATAGAGACTTCAGACGATTGAAACCTACTTTGTCCCCACAACTTTTCAGGTCAGCACTTGTTGGTTATGGTGAATATGCAGATGGTACAGAATTCGAAAAGGAGCAGATTAGTACCCTTTTGGTCTGGGTGGGAGCACTGGAAGGGGGGTTTGGGGAGTGGGTCGTACCTCAGGGAGGTCCACCCTGAATAAACAGACATGCCTTCCAAAAAGAAAAAAGGACCTGCTTCGCCGAATTTTTCTGGCTACTGTACCTGTCCTATAGGAACCTGCATACATATCGTCCTTTGTCTTGCGGGGTGACTGCAAAAAACTTAATATGTAACATCTTCTATCCTGCGGGGTTGTGCAGAATTGGTGCAAATGATATTTTGGGGGTCGCTGTAAGTCATAAGCAACGAGAGGCCCCCCGGCCTCCTCCCCGCCCCAACTCCCGCCCCCCTCCCCGCCACAGCAGCAGCCACGGCAGCAGCCACAGCAGCAACAGCACTGTTTGCTCCAAAGGATTTATGGGGCAGGTAGAAGGAGGACGTAGGGGTTTGAAGGACCAAGCTGCCATGCTTGCGCACGCAGAGCAGATTAGAGCAACACAGCAGCTAACAAATGAGCAGGTGGGGCAGCTGGTGCGGCAAACAAGGTCACGCACCAAGGCTGCCTGCACCCAAACCGCACCATCAGCACGCGCAAGCACGAGCAAGGCACACATCAGCAGCAACAGCAGCACAACAGCAGTGAAGAGAACACGGAGATCGCCAGCAGCAGTGGTAGTGGCTAAATGGAGCAGAAGCAGATTTTGGGCGGGAGAAGGGCAGCCAAGGCGTAGTGCAGTAGAACAAAGAGCGTTTAGTTAACTAACATGTTAACATGATGACTTTCCTCTCCAAAATGGTGTCCTTTTTCATTCAAAGCTTATTGGTGGCAAACGGGGCTAAAAGCCCTGCAGGATGGCAGCGGTCACGGCAAAACATATATATATTTTTGGGGTGCAGGATGAGTACCGAAAGGTATGGTATCTGCTTTCTCTCTTCCCCACAGCACACATTTACAAACACACACACACACACACACACACACACTTAAATACGAACACAAACACGAACACGCACAATTAAAACACGAACATATACATAGGCAGTGAAAAGGAGGTAGCAGCAGTGGCAGCAGCAGAGGCTCGTGCAGGGGCAGCGGGGGGAGCAGCACTAGGGAATGGTGAGGTGGAGCACCATACTTCTGCAGGAGCAGTGGGTGATTTTGCAGGAGGTGTAGAAGAAGGGGGGCAAGGATGTGCTGCTCATGCTCCGACAGATAGAGCATCTGCAGGGTGCGGGGAAGCAAATGCAGGGGGGGGATCGAGTCGGGTGGCACTTGAGAAGCGGGGCATCCGGAACCTCTTTTTCTTGCACCTAAGAAAGGTCCGTATTCAAGGGTGGTACCTGAGCAAGCTGTTGTCGGATAGTGGAAATGTGTTTCTTACTGCCGTGCTGTTGTGCTGGACGTGTGATCTGCACCAAAATGGTATGAATATCCCGGATCAATTGTAACCACTCCAAGAATATATTGCTTTCCTTTGTTCTTGAGTTATTTTACTGGCTCAACAAGCAATTGGACGATGATTTATGATCTATGTTCATCACAACATGGCACGTTGCGTACTTGCAGGTTGCAGTGGCCGACTTGCCTCTGTTTGACGATCCCCTGATGGATGAGCATGCATCAGACGCAATGTACACGCCCAAACCACCTCGCCTGCCCCAGCTGCCTTCACAACACGCACAGCTGTCAAATATTGACTTGTCGACGCAAGTTGCAGCCTTTCCACCAACACCAAAAAGTTTAGTAGAGGGAAGTCAAGGGGCTGCATCCACACACGAGCCCCTTCCAAAGAGAGTCAAATTTGTTGATTAAGCCCTGCTGTTTTTTATTTCATATTTCATGCTTTTAAACCCTATCTAAGGTACTGCTGCTCTCCCAAGCAAGGAATGCAAACTGCCCCATCTGCCCTTGCATTGATAGTGCGCTTCACATACTCTCAGGCTGCCAACACACTAAAATGAGGAACATGATTATAAAACGCCATAATCATATGATAAATGTGCTGATTGTCCAAGCCCTACATAAAAGACGCACCATGCGGTGCCAACCAAATTGCCTGCACTGACGTAGGCAGCGCAGATAAACTATCAGAGCAAGGCCTAGATCTGGAAACACTGCCAAGCAACAAAACACTGCCCGCCCTCTTGGTTGCTACCAGAACTAACACCACATGCTCTAAAAGCCTCTTCTCGTCCTGACGCCATCCTATTTTTACCTAGCACTGTGTGCTCCTCTCGCGTAACCACCCACAACTCAAATTTTCAACAGCTTGCTAAAGACAAGAAACTGAATCCAAACCAGTGGGAGGTTCACCTGAAAAGAAAAAAGAAAAGAAAAGCTGCGCACTAGTGAAAACCACCCCCCACATGAAGTTAAGGAAAAGTAAGCCACTTTGGTACCGAGTACTGTAAAATTCCTTTACCGGCAGACAAGAAAGGCCCAGTCAGAGAGGTCCAACAGTTTACCAGAAGGAGGAAAGAAGTCACAAAGATACTGAAGAAGTACCAGCCTCAAACAAGCAAGAGCACCAGGCGCAGACATTGCAGAACTAAGCTAAGGGTCTACAGGGATGACCACCCATCTCGGCCACTGCCAATCCACAAAAGCTACCAAGCCTCATTGCCAGTGTACAGCACTACTGAACCTGCCGTGCTACTCTACCAACACTGTCACTCGGTGCAAGCCTATATAAAGGTCTACTTTTTTTTTTTTTTGGGTGGTGTTACAGCTACGGCCCCCAGCAGGGACCTGACAGACAACAAAAAACAACGAGGAGGGAGGGCTCAAGCAGAGGAGAAAGCAAAAGGAAGCTGCTCAAGGAGACCCAGAACCAAAGAAAGGAAACCAGGAAAAAGAAAAATACCCAAGTAGAGTACAGAGTTGAGGGAGCGCAG
>Ga0307947_1003231_pt1 | contig 13157 bp, 18 predicted proteins | sample OrgLakmetagen232_FD_201840 | JGI IMG/M metagenome (GOLD analysis project Ga0307947, IMG submission 201840) | Saline water microbial communities from Organic Lake, Antarctica - #232 | ecosystem: Environmental > Aquatic > Non-marine Saline and Alkaline > Saline | place: Antarctica: Organic Lake...
TGGAGGTGGAGGTGGAGGTGGGGGTGCATATCCTCGCAGGCACAACAGATGCCTGTGGAGCACTCAGAGAAAAACCTTTGTACTGCCAATGCGTACAGTTATGTGAAGTTCAGTTTGGAGGTATAAACTCCTGGTTTCTGCCAGCTCTCGAAGCAACGCATAGTCTTGCTGATATGTTTGGCCACCAATCAGCAAATTGTGGTGCTTGTACATGCATGGGTACGCACATGCATGCACACACACACACACATACACACACACACATATACACACACACATATGTGGTTAATAACTGGTTATGCACGTATATGCACACATGTTTTCGACACAGGCACAGCAGTTTCTGCAGTCACAGCAAAACAAATGGGGAACCAAGGACAGAGAAACACGGGTGAGTGATGTCAAGCACCCACGTGTACACATGTGTATGCTCGTGCACACACAAATAACCACAGGGGCACATTTTTTCGTGTACACATTTGTATGCTCGTGCACACACACAAATAACCACAGGGGCACATTTATACGCCTGTACATACACAAGCACCTGCAAAGACTTCCATGCCCACACACACACAAATACGTACATACACACGTCTACTCGCACACACACACACACACATACGCACACACACAGCCACATACACTGGTGCACACACACACGCACACACACAGCCGCATACACTGGTGCACACACACACACACACACGTTCACACACACGCAGGTTGAAGAAGGCACAGGTGATCGTGAGGAGGACCTTGCCGACAACATTCCTGCCTTTGCTAATCCCACGACAAGAGCAGGCAGCATAGGAGCCGGGCAGGTGGAAGGCTACGAGGTGCGTGTCTGTGTGTGTGTGTGAGTACTTGTGTGTGCGTGTGGGTGTGCGTGGGTGTAGGTGCTGGTGTGCATTTGGGTGGGTGAGGGTTCGGGTGTGGGCGTGGGCGTGGGCGTGGGCGTGGGCGTGGGCGTGGGCGTGGGCGTGGGCGTGGGCGTGGGCGTGGGCGTGGGTGTGGGTGTGGGTGTGGGTGTGGGTGTAGGTGTGGGTGTGGGTGTGGGTGTAGGCATGAATATGGGTGTGTGTATGTGAACGTGAGTTTAGTGTAAGTATTCAGGCAGGCGGCGTGTGTTAGAGGGAAGGGGAAGGTGTGTGAGTGGCTACAGTGTGGATGTGGTTGCGTGTATGTGTATGTGTGTATGTGTGTGTGTTTACGTGCGTGCGTGTGTACGTGCAAATGGGAATAGTTTATGGGACAAGTTGAGGCAGGTAGGTACGCACATTGTTGTTATGTGCAATTTTAGTAGAGCGTAGAGCTTTTTTCTTTTACTCTACCATATTTGCAGGCATGTATTCTCAACAGCGACGGATGCTAAGCACACCTGCCCGCGTGTGCCGCGCTCAAACCAATCACCACCTTATTCGGAGTGGCCTGGCTGAGATGCACTGCTGGGCCACACAACACACACGCACACACGCGGAGGGGGCTATATAAACCTCAGAGGGCTCCACATGCACACGCACAGAGAGCGGGCTTCAAAACCAGACGCGCATGCACACACACTCAAGAGGGCCCTGAACACACCACAAAGAGGAGGCCCTTTTTTTGTTGCACACCACTGCAGGCTTGCATCTACCGCAGCGTGGGCTGCTGAGCGCGCACGAGTTCAAACATTGCTGAAGCCACTAGTTTAGACAGGAAGGGCAGGGAGCTGTTGAGCTTGTGTACGTGTCGGTGCATATGTGTGCATGATCAAAGCTTCCTGCAGATGTTGAAGCGGCATTGTAGGAGGTGTGTGTGCGTGTGTGTGGGTGTGGGTGTGAGTGCGCGCGCTGAGCCCTAAAGTGCGTGTATAAAGTGGGAAGCATATGTTGCTTGTGCCGGCAGTTTGTTGCGTGTAAAGAGGCGTTCATTATCTTGTTTGTCAACTGGCATGCTGAATGTAGCGAGCAGCACTGGATGCTGGTGGCTGACGGAACTTGGTTGCTTGAGACCGAAGGGATGCACGCGCTTCCTCGGAAGTTGAGGTGTCTCCTTAGTTGTCCGGCTGCTGGTGTTGAAGCACGTGAAATCCGTCTTTATCTTCTGTATATTGACTTGAAGCAAAAGAGCTGAACAGAGGTCATGCACACGGAGTCTGTCTTTCAGTGATGTTTATTTTGTCAATCGTGCTCATAGAATATTTAAGTAAGGGAGACAGGCACAGGAGTAGACCACATATAACAATTTTTTTCGGATATATGCTTCAACCCAGTATACTCTTGTAGAATGAGCAGGTGAAGTTGTCACCATGTCAGCAAGATCAAACCACCGTCACTGCAAAGTATAAGACTCGGCACATCTACTAGTAAGACTGGCACATCCAGCTTATTGAACTAGACATACAAAAACTCTCAACTGTTAACCAAACAACTGCTCTGTCACACGATTCGTCACTGCCAATGATTGGGCGTGATAACCAACAGCTTTCTGGGGCAGCAAAAAATAAAAGAATTGCAGAGTATAAATCATACCAACAGTCACCATCCACATTTATTCCTACAAAGTCAAGTCTCATGCCGGCATCATTGGCAAAGAACAAGCCGACAAGCCGACGCTCTTGCTAGACAGTCGCTCACAACCAACTGTGACGGTGCTGATGCCACCGTCAAAACAGCTGGCTTTGAGGGAATGTCTCCTGGCTTGCAAAAGAACACGAAGATCATTATCAAACCATACAAACACAAAATTACATGAAAGGTAAGGTTACATTGCTATATATGCCTCTGGTGGGCATCTGAGCGGAAGCTTGGAAAAAGAGCCTGTGACCAAACCAAAAGAACGCTAGAAAAATCAAGGGAACAGGGCTAGGCACTTACGGTACCATACAAACGAAGATCATTATCAAACCATACAAACACAAAATTCCTTGAAAGAGTTTACAGATAAAGCCTCAGTCAAAACGTGCGACTGCTAGGCTGTGTATGTAAAAACATTGTAACATTTGTGAGCAGTGTTTGTTGTAGAAAGAAAGAAAAGGAAAAACGCAGATAGTGTAAACATGTGTTTTGTGTTCTGCACTCCCTGATCGATGCAAAGACACACAACATCCTACCTGGAGAATAAAGATATAAGGGAACCGACAGTGGGGATCAGGTGCTTGGTCCCAGAAGTCTGCACACCACCAGAAGTATTGCTCATGTATTTGTGGGGGTTGTGTTCGATGTCTCGTCTCACCTGTATATTTAATTTTTTGTTTTGGATCTGATTGCATTGGATGACCATGCAAAATCTCCAGGTTCCTGAAACAGCCAAAAGTAGATTTGTTCTTAAATGGCTCTTCCCACCCTGCTTCCCAGATAAAGACCGATTTACCTCCAGCCGCCCAGATTTTGTGCTGGTTACTCCTAGCGCTGCAAAAATACAATAACAACAAATGTAGGGGGGTGGTTTCTTTGAAGTGGCAGGGGGCAATTGAGGGAGACTGGGAGCACCTCAGCAGCACCGCCAGCCACCAATAGAGCCACCAACCCCAGACAGCATCGACCCAAAGACCTCAGCAAACCTCGGCGTGACATCCACCTTGTCGAGATCAAGTATTGTGAAGACACCAGACCTCAGAGCCAGCTGAATGCCGCAAAGGAACAGCACAAAGATCTCTGCAACATTCTCCAAAAAGCCTCCGTTACTCTCCACATCATCCTTTTGGGTGTGGGTGGCACCATCTACAACACTCACACTCTGAAGCCTTTCAAGGAACTGGGTCTTGATTCTCGAAGTGTTAAGAACCTTGCCTCCAAGCTCCATGTGCACTCTGTGAACTTTGCTGCTAAACTTGTCCATACCAGACGTGCCCTTTCCAGTACTATTATTAAATCCCATCAGGAGCCGGTTACAGGCCAAGCCTGCAACCTTCTTGATCCCCATTGATTTTTCCTTTTCTTTTTGCGGTGGAGGAGCTTTACGGTACTCGGTACCAAAGTGGCTCCTTTTCCTTAGTTAATGTAGGGAGTGGTTTTCACTGCCTGCGTAGTTTTTTCTTTTTTTCTTTTTTGCATAGCAGGTAGGCTTAATTATTCATGGGTGCTGTGGCATATGGACCGGTAATTCCGAGGCTGTGGAGTGGGTCACTTGTGTGGTTGCTGTAGATGGTGCCTGTTGCTCCTAGCAGGATGGTGTGAAGGGTTTTACGGTGTCCGAGTAAGCGAGGCACTAGCTGCTTATGTTGTTCTCATGCCTTCACGTTTGTTTGGTTGTATATCTCTTGGTTTCATAGCCAGGGGGTATGGATGGCAGCGCCCTCTACCAGGTTATTACGGGCAACTCTTCTTGCATTATTGGTAGACCTAGTTTGACACGTGGTTGTTGGGTTTCGTTTGGGGCGTGGTTGCTGGGTCGGAGTAACTATGATTGCATCTGGCTTGCTAGATTTCCGCCGCTGATGTGCATTGAGACTGGAAGGTAGGAGCCAGGTTAGACATTTTCCTATCTGTGTCTTTTCTGAAGGGCGTATGATGCCTTGTTGTACTATTCTTTCTTCACAACTGCCTACGTCAGCTTGTGCTAGCAGGCATGCACCCTGTGTCCCTTGTCGGATCGCTTTTAGAATCATTTGCCCAGCAGCATTATGTCTGCTAATAATCAATTTATTTGTAATGATAACTGCAGCCTGACAGCATGTGGTAGGTGCCGTCTAGCTTCTGGCAGATGGGGCAAATTGGTGGGCCTTCTATATAGTTGCACTGAGCGTGTTTGTTGTAGCACCAAAAAGTAAAAAGTAAAAGTCTACAATGGAAGTCACCAGCGTGCATTAAGGAAAGGCTCTCAACTAGTGCTCGCACTAGCCAGAGCCCCACCGAAAGACAAAAAAGAGAAACAACAGAGACTAATGAGGATCCGGCGGGTTGTCAGCCATGCGATCCGGCCTGCGCCTAGCCCTCCTGAAGCCAGCCGCTCTACCAGTAATCTCCCTTCCAGATCCCCCATTATCACTGTTGCTGTTGTTAAAGTGTATTTTGTGTCTTGTTTTTGTGATCTTATTTAAGCTTTATATTGCATGGCAGTGTAGTTTAGTAGCTAGTTGGTGCACTTTGTGCGTGGGGATGCCCAAGTTTAGTAGAGGTGTAGCACCAGACTTCTAGCACCTACAAATATACCCTTGGAAGGGGAAAAAGGCACAACGCGATATTGCAGCACTGAATAAAATCAGTAAAAATAAGCATCTGCCAGGACTAACTGACCTTATTAAATCGAAAAGGGGGAAACATCATCTGTGCGTTTTGGGCACATAAAAGCATGGGCACATAAAATCACTTAACACGTCTCAGTCTCCTACCTCAAGGCTCTGGCACCTATCCAATTATCATAATGACTTGCAAGCACACATGCTCTCTCTCCCACAAACTAGGAAATGCCAATACTGTAGCAAACTACCACGGAAACTACCAGACATTTATGCCGTGCTAGCAACGCTAAACAGCATCCTACTATATCCCTGTTTAAATCCATGTACATCATTATAAAGCATACAGTAAAGAACAGGAATGTTGTGGAATTTTAAACATGCAATTGCTGGACAAGTGATTTCAAAAGCAACCCAGCAAAGCATTACCAGGATGAACATGCCTTTAACTGCCTGCAGTGCTAGTTAGTACAAGCAGACCTGTTGTAGGCAGTCGTGCAACAATTATAAACAAGGCAGTATACGCTTTGTGCACCCTTCAGAAGAGACACAGATAGGAATGATTGCAACCTGGCTCTTACCTTCCAATCTCAATGCACAGCAGCGGCGGAAATTTAGCAAGCCAGATGCAATCATATTTACTCCGACCCAGCAACCACGCCCCAAACAAAACCCAACAAACACGTATCAAACCAGGTCCGCCAATAATGCAAAAAGAGTTGCCCGTGATGACCTAGCAGATGGCACTGCCAATCCGTACCCCTAGCTGTGAAACCAAGAGACATACAAACGTGATATGCACTTCCTCTACTCAACAAGCAGAAAAGGCACAAAAACAACATAAGCTGCTACTGCCTTGTTTACTCGGAAAACCCTCCACAAAAAACATCCTGCTAGGAGCAACATGCACCATTTACAGCAGCCACACATGGAATCCACTCCACAGCCTCGGAGTTACTGGTCTACATGCCACAGCACTCATGAATTCAGCCTACATGCAATCAGGTCTGCAACAAAAATCATACGGATGAGACGAGACGTTGAATACAACTCCCCAAAATATCTGAGCAATAATCCTGGTGGTGTGCAGGCTTCTGCCTCCCAAACACCTGATACCTGCTGAAAAGCTCCTTTTATCTTTATGCTCCAGGTAGGATGTTGTGTGTCTCTGCATCCATCGGGTGATGCAGAACAAAAAACAGCATTCTTCCTAATCCATGCCGTAGCGTTTCTAATACCTGCGTTTATTTTTTACAGACGTGCAGTATGGTATAAGGGTTCGACGAAGCCAACAAGTCTGCCCTCTCTCTTTTGCCTATAATTGCGTTACACATCCTTTCCAGCTGCCAACATACACACACACAAATAAGGAACAAGATCGTCAAGAGACATACCTTGGCATGCAGCATGATCATATAATCGTCATCAGAAGAGGCTCCCTAGGATCCTGCTTTGTCTGTGAAGGAACAAGGCCACAGTGTGCATCAAACGGAACACATTATGACAAATGATGCTTAAAAGGCAGGATACAAACAGATGATACCCCATTTGGTGATAATGGTCAGCTACAAGGAGCACACCAACAGAAATCTCTCCGGTCTAGAACTGAATCTTCACGCAGCAGAAACGCCGGAAACGAAGCTTAGTGAATACTCCATCCAGAATGCTTCATCACTATTTAAAAAACATGGTTTACAAAACAATACCAATCATAAAGATGGACGTGCCCCTGTTGTGGGAAGGGGCGGCTGGGTGTGAGAGCGTGGACCTTGCCTCTTTAGCTTTTTGTGTTTTCTTGCAGTGTATGCAACTGTGAAAGCACATCTCTTATTTCCTTGCTTTTGTTGCAAGCAAATGACACTTTTCTCTAGATCTAGTGGGCTGCCGTGATCTGCTCCTTTCCAGACCAGGGAACATTGACTCTTTGAAAGATGTTAATGATTTGGAAATGGAAATGGAGGCAGAAAATACTCCTCACAATTGAAGAACGGTCGCTTGATTACAAAATAAAAGTTAAGAAGAATGACGCAGGCCTTGGGCACAATCCCTCAACCAAATTTCGACACTATGGGTCTGCTGTGGGATGCTCTTTCCAGACTGTGAACACAACAAACTGGGCGGTTGAAAAAGAGGCATCAATGAACAGCTTGTTTAAAATTAATCTTGCAGTGGTGTGCAGCTTGGTCAATCATGAATTTTTATGCTGTAAACACCGGCAATATCGGTCTAATTGGTGAGACATGGGTGGCAGGAGAGAGGGGATCCAATTTTGATCTCTTAACGAGGTTATTCTACGTACGTGGACGCGCCCAATTTGGGGTATTGAGCGATACACCAGATGCATTTCTCCGGGTTCCAAATTCTACTTAAGGCGGGCGGCCACTACGCTCTCATTTTGATTGGCTAAGGTCGAACCGCAATTTTCGCCCCTGATAATAGACCATCTCCTCCCAATTGCAAAAATAAAGGCATTTAGCATTATGCATGTATATACATACGCCAAGTTTCAGGACTAATGCTGTGTGAGCCGGAACAGCACCTCGCAGGTAAGAAAAGGTATTATTATTTCCTGTGTGCGTCCCGCCCCCGGAGAGGGCTCGAGGGTAATACCACCTGTGTAATTCGTAGAATTTGTCTTACCAACGAAGTCCTAAAAATTTTAACAGCAATATGAATCGAAGCATAAATACAACTTCAGTCCCAGTCATTATTATTATCTCAGTCGTTATATTATATTCATAGGTCGGCTGACTACTGCCACTCCCAAAACGGAGGTTGAAGGGGGGACGTCACAAAGCAAAGCAAGGTGATTTAGGACATCATTGCATGTAAACACCAGAAATGAGTGACTGAAGTCAGAAGTTGAAGTGCTTCTGCTTCCTCAATGCAAGCACATGCAGATTGCACATTCAGATTGCACATTCTGCCTGACCAGCATCATTAGTGGCAATCGGTCACCTTTGTAGATTACACATGAGAGGCAGTTGCTACACAAGAAGTACGCATCACCCTGCCTGTACACATGCACAAGTTCCTTGTGATTCCTTGTCATTTCACCTTACCACATTCAAGTTGTGATTTGCAGCAGGTAAGGGAGGTATCCCTTAAATTCACATACATGCGCACCAACTTGGCAGACGTACACACGAGCAACTACAATAGAGGCAAACGTGCAGAAGCAAGGTGGCAAGGCAACAAGCTTGCAAGCTTAAACACACACACTCACGCACGCACACACACACACACTCACGCGCACACACACACACACACACACACACACAGTCAACAGCTGTAATGGAGCAGCAAGGCAGCCAGAGCAGCAGTAGCTCTGATGAGCAAGCTCAAGAGGACTCTCAGGTCTGTACGTACACTCTACATAACTGCCGAATGTGCTCAGGAATATAGCGAATTGCAGCAGTTGTTTTCGAGCACACACAGACACGTTTGTACTCCCGCACTTGCATAAAGATGCGCATACGCCATGCTTACAAAAGTGCTCACCCACGCACACGCACGTGCACATACACGCATACACACATACACACGTGCACACACACGCACACACACACACACACGTGCACACACACACCCTCACCCTCACCCTCACATCGCAGGGGGAGGGCTGGAAGCCTGAAGTGTCTGACTGGAAGCATGGGGGCAGCAGTTCACCCAGCTCAAGTGCCCAAGGTGTGTAAGTGCATACTTGTGCGTGTGAGTACCCACAGCGAGCACAGATACAGCTGCATAGACCATGGGCCACTCCCCATAGCATGTGGATCAAAATTTAGAGGATGAGTATAGCAGCAGAGTATTTGCGTGAATTTGCGTGTGTGTGTGTGTGTGTGTGTGTGTGTGTGTGTGTGTGTGTGTGTGTGTGTGTGTGTGTTTCTCTTCGTATGTTGCGGCAGACGAATTTTGCGGCTTTCGGTACCACAATGAACCTTGATTATAACAAATGAAGGCAGTGGGTCAAAAGTAATAGAACAAAGCTATGATTTCATGCTAAGCGGCTCTTTGTGAGCACTGGCAGTCTGGAAGCAAAAAAAAAGGGCCGGTCAGAACTACAAGCGTCATTTTGTAACAATCCAAATAAACCACCCATTAAAGCAGTCCAAGAACCTGCCAGAACCAAAATTACACAGCGTAAATATTGATGGAAACCTCAGAAAGACCAGCAAGAGCTAAACAGTCACCTTTAGGGAAATAGGTGTGCAATTTGGCAAACATTTTAAAAGAGGGCAAGGGAAGCAACAGAATGAGCAACCTTTTTCACCCGTCTTCTCTGTAAAACCAGCCTGATAAGAGTGTGCACCAGAAAAGGGTGAGGCAGTTGGATTATGCAAGCAGTGGATTTATTCCCCACTCTGCTCAAAAAAAGGAGCCGGGTACTTCTGGTGCCAGGTGCTGTTCAACTGTTGTCCACCGTAGAAAGCAAAACTCCTCACGCTTTGTGGAGACTTGGTTTCTGGAGTGCTGATGTTTTGACAACTTTATACCGTTGAATGGATGGTAGGCCTTTTGTATAAATTCGGTTGAGTGGTGGTGGACTGGAGTTGATGGTTCAGGAGGTTGCTGGTTTTTATGGCACTTTGAAACGCCAGATATATGTAATTTTTTTGGAACGCTAGTTTTTGACATGGACTCGGAAATGGAGCTGGAAGTCTACATCTCCCCCAGTCCAGCACAAACAAATACACACACTGACATGCACATAAGTACGAGCGTGTGCACGCACAAACACACACACACACATGCATTTGCACACGCACACACTTACACACACATACACGCAGACAGTGGCAGTGGCAGTGACAGCGATAGCGATGATGACGATGGGGGGGGGGGGAGGAGGAGGAGGGGAGGGCGTAGCAGGAAAAAGCTGCGGCAGGTGTGTGTGTTGTGTGTGTGTGTGTGTTGTGCATGTGTACGTATATTTTTCTGCAAGTGTTCTCATCTCACAATCATATCAAATGGTGTTTAGTGTAGCACCAGATAGTGCTTTGTGTGTGTGAGTGTGTGTGTGTGTGTGTGTCAGTTTGTGTCAAAACGTGTAGCAAATTTTCGGTGCGTACATTGGGTGTGGCAAAGGTGGGCAGGAGCAGATTTTTGGCATTCACATGTGACATATAACATATGCACGCATACACGGACGCATGTATGCGCGCACATGAGCACACACGCGCACGCATACACAAACACACGCACACACACAATTACATACACACACAAACACACACACACAGTCACACTTACACGCACGTGTGCACACATAAAGACAAACGTACATAAGCATACCCACACATACACACGCAGGGTGAGCGGAAGAGCTCACGAGTAGCAGCAGCAAAGACTAAAAAGACAGATCCACCTCCTCAACCCAGAGAGGCCTCTCGATTCACACGCTCCGCCCTCCCTCCTGCCAAAGAACAGGCGCAGCAGCAGCAGCAGCAGCAGCAACAGCAGCGGAAGCGCCCAAGGTGTCTACGAGTACGAGTGTTTGTGTGTGTGTGTTTATTTGTGTATGTTTGTGGGGGGTTGTGCATTTGGTGCACATGCTGTGTCTTTCCATTCCACGTTGTAGAGGTACAAACGCAAACAAAAGGGATAAACACAGGTACATACACACAGATACGCACACACGCATGCACACATACACACATACACACATACACACATACACACATGAAAGCTGGAGGCAGCATTGATAGCATGCTCTATCAGTACACGCAATTCATATGTCAGCGTCGTTTGCGTGTTTTTGCTTTCTCAGGCAGCACAGACAGGAGCATTGAATAATGCTTTTTTTTACACTGCGTTGTTTTAAGTGTGTCATGTGTGTGTATGTGTGTGTGTGTGTGTGTGTTTGTGTGTGCGTGTGTGTGTCTCACGTGTGTGTGTGTGTTGTGTGTGTGTGTGTGAGCGTGTGTGTGTTGCAAGGGCAGTATAGACAGGGGCAACGGTACAATGTGCGAGTCATGTATGAGTTCTAATTTTTCATCATTTGTGTGTGTATGTGTGTATGCATTGCAGATGAGCATTGAATAATGCTTTGTTCTGCACTTAGCTATTTGTGTGTGTCTCTATACACTGCGTAATATTTGTGTGTGTTATACACTGCGTTATCTGTGTGTCTGTGTGTGTGTTATACACTGCGTTATTTGTGTGTGTATGTGCGTTGCAGGGGTAGCGCAGACAGGAGCGATAGTGCAGCTGAGGAGGTCAGTGGCAGCGAAGGCAGCTCGTCAGAAGAAGAGGAGGAAGAGGAGCCTGTTCCTTTGGTCCGGGAAATTGTGAGTGTGCTTGCTTTTGTGTGCGTGTGCGTCTGTATGTATGCCTGTGAGTGTGTGAGTGTGCTTGTGTAAGTGTGTGTGTCTATGTTTGTGTTATTGGTAGAAGAGGATGAGATGGGAAAAGATGCATGTAGAACCAGTCCGGGAAATTGTGAGTGCATATCGTCGTTTGTGACTTGCCAGAAATGTGAAAGGTTCAGCTACATAATAATGTGAAAGGTTCAGTTACGTAATAATGTAAAAGGTTCAGCTACACAATAATGTGAAAGGTTCAGCTAAAAATAAGTCAATTTAACCCTGCTCATAATTTGCGCAAAATAAACTGGGCATGTGCTTGGAGCTATTGCACCTCCTTGCCAAGGAACTCATCACACACATACACACACATGCACACATGCGCACACACACACACATACACACACACAAACACACACACACGCACACACATGACTCTGTTGTGCAGGCACACAAATTTGGCCAACCTCACGCATCCTGCAGCACATCCACCCTTCATAGCATTTGTTTGCGTGTAATGCTGTACGGTAGCTACTCAACATCACACCTCCTCCTCCTGCTCCTTCCAAGAAGTGAAAACTGAATCATAGATCAAGTATGAATGCTGAGTGTGCAATGCGCACACACTTTTTACTACACACCCTTTTATCATATACGATATACGGATACACATATACACGCAAACACACACACACACACGTAAACACACACACACACACACACACACACACACACACACACACACACACGTAAACACACGTAAACACGTAAACACACACGTAAGTTCAAACACGTGCACAGGACCCAGAGGAAGGCAAGCAGCAGGCAAATGATGTTAAGGGCATGTCGGAGCTGACGCTGTGCTTAGAATTTCTGTATCAGTTCCGGGAAATCCTTAGGTGCGTAAGCGACCATGCGGCTCCGTGCGTGCGTGCGTGTGTGCATGTGTGTGTGTGCGTGTATGTAATTGTGTGTGTGGTGTGTGTATGCTTGCTTCTGCGTACGTGTGCTTGGACTTTATGAGTAAATACATTTTGTGCCTGCGCGCAGGTTACAGTGCTACAGTGATGTGTGTAGTGTGCACATTCTGTGCCTGCGCGCAGGTTACAGTGCTACAGTGATGTGTGTAGTGTGCACATTCTGTGCCTGCGCGCAGATTACAGTGCTACAGTGATGTGTGCAGTGTGCACAATTTGCGCCTGCGCGCAGATTACAGTGCTACAGTGATGTGTGTAGTGTGCACATTCTGTGCCTGCGCGCAGGTTACAGTGCTACAGTGAGCTCACTTTCCACACGCTTGTGGATGCGCTGGTGTTCTCCACGGGTGGCCCAGGCACAGGACTCTTGGCCCAGCTGCACACGGAGCTTCTGCAGGTATGTAGTTGTGTGTGTGTCTGTGTGTGTGTGTGTGCGCGTGAGCATTTGTGCGTGTGTTTACGTGTGTGTATGTGGTGGTGGTGGTGGTGGTGGGGGTTGAATTTGTTTATGTGCAAACGCGTTTGCATGTGTGTATGTGTGTGCGATTAGTGTGTATAAAGCGTCTGCATGTGTGTGTATGTGTGTGAGTGCACTGGGTATGTGTGCGTGCGTATCTGTGTGTTGTTCTTGTGGCCCTGACAGCTACTTGTTGGCCCAGTTTCTAGTTATAACACACTCTCTCTCTTTCCCTCTCTCTCCCCCCCCCTCTCTCT